>Ga0163152_10002389_pt1 | contig 26859 bp, 22 predicted proteins | sample OliLakLV19MP8IB2_FD_148635 | JGI IMG/M metagenome (GOLD analysis project Ga0163152, IMG submission 148635) | Freshwater microbial mat bacterial communities from Lake Vanda, McMurdo Dry Valleys, Antarctica - Oligotrophic Lake LV.19.MP8.IB-2 | ecosystem: Environmental > Aquatic > Freshwater >...
AACGAATCTACGATGCGCCTCGTACCCCACTGGAGCGATTACAGGCCTACCCGGGCGCCGACCCAGGGACCCTCAAGCGGCTCATCAGGTTGCGTGCCGCCACCGACCCGTTCGTCCTGGCCAAGGCAATCGAGGATAAACTCGCCCAAATCTACGAGCTGGCGAGTCGACGAAACCACTCCAACCGGGTTACATCACAAACGGCGTGACGATACCCCTCAGGGTTACATTCTCAAATGGCTTGACGGGTAGCCGCGTGTGTGCCGGGGTGAAGTGGCTCACCCGAAGTTGTCGCCCTTGCGGGGCCCGATCATCAGGCGCATTATTTCCAGAGTTGCTCTCGCGCCCGACTCTGCGACTCACACAGATGAGGATTGCCATGCGACCATCGATAAATTTTCAGCGCAGCCGCACGGTTCTCATCATCGCCTCCTTCCTGGTAGCGCACGTGCTTGGTTGCTCCAGCGATCGGGTCGTCGATTCCACGCCCGATCCCGCCGACGGAGCAGCCATCGTCTTCAATCCCCCCAACCCGAACTATGCTCAGAATCTCGGCATTACGGGAGGGCCCGTTACCGAGGAGGAGGCCAAGTCCATCGCCGAAGCGGCCACGGGCGGCCTCGCTCTTTCGGTCGAGCGCGAATATGAGGACGGAACCGAGATCTTCGAAGTGGAGATTCAGGTTGAGAGCGGGCACCTCGACGTCGAGGTGCGGATCAGCGACGGCGCCGTCATGAAAATCGAGTCTGACAACGAGGATGAAGATGAGGATGAGGACGAGGGTGACGACGATGATGAGGACGAAGGCGACGATGACGATGGGGAAGACGAGTAGCTAGGATCGAGCTTGATCCAGGCTGGAGGAATCCACCGAGGGGGCTAATCCCCGATTCGTCGAACTCCCGGAAATCCGTCAAAGGCCCGGTCGAAACTCATGATTCGGGTGATCCCGTGAGATTCCATGATCGCAAGGTGCAAGGCGTCGCGGGCCGACAGGCGCGGGTGACCCAGGGTGATCGTCCTTGCGCGTAGGACCTCCTCCAGGGTGACCGGAAAGACTTCCTCGACAACACCCAGCAGCGCGTCGAATGCCGGCTGGATGGCCTCCCGCCGGTTGATGGCGGTGTAGCGATGGAGAATCTCCTGAAGTACTTCGGCGTCGGTGACCAGCCGTTCGCGTGCCGTCATGGCCGATTCGAGTTGCCGTTGCGCCGGAAGCTTGTGCGGGTGTGGGGCCCCCACCAGGTACATGATCACGTTGGAATCGACGAGGATCATGAATCCCCATCGTCCAGATATCCCCCCTCAATTTCGGAGAGCATCGGGCCGATGTCGCCCGTGGGGAATGAATGGCATGCGGCCTCACGCACGACGTCGAATCGCTTTTCACTGCGCGCCCGAGGCTCTTGACGGCGTGCCGCCCGCAGCACCTGACGAACCCACTCGGCAACCGTCATCTTCTTCTCACGTGCGACCCGCTGAATGTCTCGAAATTCAGCGTCATCCATGAGGACCTGCATTCTCTTACTCATGTGATGAGTCTATCATACTCATAGTATGAATCAAAGTCGATCCTTTTCGCATTAATAGCCCCGTTGCCGGCCGATCCCCATTTCTCTTTCTCCCGGGCCCACTACTTGCACTCGCGTGAGGATTGAAACTCCCTGTCCCAAATTTTCCCCGTTCACGGCGCACTCAACCGAGGCGCCGAAATTGGCGCGGCGGCGGCACCGACCCCGTCGCGACCGCACTTCACCTGGTCGGCATCGAGGCTCGTCCAATGAAAAACACCCGACTCTGGAAGCCCGCATCACTACCTTCGTACTGGCCCAAAACGTCCGCCACACTTCTTCTCGGACTATTCGCGGCAGCCAGCGGGCCGGGAGGCGCGGAGGCCGGCCCGGTCATGCTTGACAAGCATCTGGCGGTTCGTACCGCGGTCGATGGGCTGGTCACGCCCATCAGCATGGCCTTTATCGACACCGATGACATGCTCGTGCTCGAGAAGAACACCGGCAAGGTTCAGCGGGTGACGGGGGGCATCCTATCGACCGTCCTGGATCTGGCGGTCAACTTCGGCTCCGAACGGGGCCTTCTCGGGATCGCGCTGCATCCAGATTTTGAGAACAACCCCGCCGTCTTCCTTTTCTGGACGGAGAGCACGACGGGCGGCGACACGGACGCGCTCGACGGCACGCCACTGCTTGGCAACCGCGTTGACCGGTATCTCTGGAATGGTTCGAATCTCGTGTTCGATCGGAATATCGCCCACCTGAGGGCGCTGCAGCCTCCGAATCCCCCGCGCGAAACGCGCGAGGGCGGCAACCATAACGGCGGTGTGCTGAGATTCGGACCCGACGACAAGCTGTACCTCGTGATCGGCGACAATGGCCGGCGTGGCCAGTTGCAGAATCTGGTAAACGGTCCGATCGGGCCGGGCCTGGGCGATGACCAGTTCGGCGGGCCGGAGCCGGATGACGCCCATTTGACCGGCGTCGTGCTCCGGCTGAATGCCGACGGTACGACACCCGTCGACAATCCTTTCTTTGCGGCCGGGGCGGCCATGGGCGGCCCTGTCGGTGCAAATGTTCAGAAGATCTTCGCGTACGGCATTCGGAACACGTTTGGCCTCGACTTCGACCCGGAATCGGGCCACCTGTGGGCTCAGATCCACGGGGACGACTCGTTCGATGAACTCGACCGGATCGAACGGGGAGCCAACGGCGGCTGGATCCAGTTGATTGGTCCGTCCGGGCGGGTGGCGCAGTTCAAGGCCATCGAGACGGACTCCGTCACGGTCGACCCGGTCACCAACCGCACCTATTTCGGCCTCCAGCAGGTGCGATGGTCGCCCCTCAACATCGCCGATACACCCGGGGAGGCGCTCTCGCGCCTGTTCATGCTGCCGGGCTCGCACTACGACGAGCCGGAATTCAGCTGGAAGTATGCGGTGGCTCCCGGCGGTATCGGATTCCTCCGGGGTCGGGGCCTGGGTCCGCAGTTCGCCGGCGACCTCTTCGTGGCCGCTTCGCGGCCGTTCCTGGAGGACGGTTACCTGTTCCGATTCAAGTTGAATGGCAACCGCCGTTCGATCGCCTCGGAGGACCCGCGGCTGGCCGATCGTGTGGCCGACAACGACCACAAATTCGACATCAAGGAAAGCGAGAGTCTGCTGATCGGCACGGGCTTCGGCGTGGGAACGGACATTCAGACCGGCCCCAACGGTCATCTCTATGTGGTGTCGCTGACGCACGGAACCGTTTACGAAATCTACTCCGACAAACCGGGGCGTGGCCCGAAAGAGAAGGCATCGAACGAGACCGACGGTTCACCACAGGATGATGAAGGCCGGGGGGTGATCCGGCTGGCCGCCGACCCCTCCTCCTTCCGCGATGTGACAACCATCCGTTTCGAGCGGACGACGCCCGGGCCGACAACCATCACGATATTCGATGCGCTCGGACGGCAGGTCCGTGTTCTTGCCAACGACGATCTCGACGCGGGCCGCCACGAACTCGCCTGGGATGGCCGTGACGATGCGGGGCGCGATCTGGCCGGCGGGATCTACTTCGTGCATTTGAAGGCTGAGAAAGATACCCTCGTGCGAAAGCTCATCATTATTCGCTGACGATTGAGTTCTCTAGGTGCGCCCGGATCGACCGGGCGCACCTCAACTCATATCGATCGCTTGTCCGGCCGGCGGCGGGCCTCGCGGTGGATCTGCTTCCACCGGTGCTGTTCCGCCAGACGGGCCTGGATGTTCGTCCGCGCCTCATGATGGCGGACTTCCCGCTCCAGCTTGCGATAGCTCTGGAACCGACCGGCGTCGAGCGTTCCGGCTTCGAGGGCGGCGCGCACGGCGCAACCGGGCTCTGCTTCGTGGGCGCAATCGCGGAAACGGCACTCGCCGGCCAGTGCCTCCAGGTCAGCAAATGTCTGTTCAAGGCCGTCGGCACCTTCCCAGAGGAGGACGGTTCGCATCCCGGGCGTGTCGAGCAGGATTGCCCCGCCGGGAAGCACGACGAGCTGGCGCGACGTGGTGGTGTGACGACCCCGGTCGTCGTCACGGATGGCCTTGACCCGTGCCACTTCACGGCCGGCCAGTTGATTCAGAATCGTCGACTTCCCGACCCCGGAGGAGCCGACCAGGGCCACGGTACGTCCGGGCACGAGATACGGCGAGAGGGAATCCATGCCGCCCGGCAACACGGCGCTGGTGCGAAGCACGGCCACGCCCCGGGCGACGGAACGAACCTGGGCTTCCGTCTCGTCCGCCTCCGGCTGGAGATCGAGCTTGGACAGCACGATGACCGGTTCGGCACCGCTTTCCCACAGCAGCGTCAGGTATCGCTCGAGTCGGCGACAATTCAGATCACGATTGAGCGATTGAACCAGGAAGACGGTGTCGACGTTCGCGGCCACGATCTGCTCGACCGTTCGCCGACCCGGCGCCTGTCGGGAGAATGCGGTTCGTCGATTCAGGACGTGATGAATCACGGCCGCCCCGCCAGCCGGATCAGCCGGAAATCGGGCCAGGATCCAATCCCCCACGGTGGGTCGCAGGGCAAGAGACTGATCGATTTCGTGGAGGAGGCGGCCGGCGAGCGTGGCCGCCCAGCGGCCCGTTTCGTTCAGCAACTGGTAGTGGCCGCGCTGCTCGTCCGCGACGCGGGCCGGTGCTAAGTCATCGGTGGCATGGGAATCCATCTGGCCATCGAAAAAGGCGTCCCATCCGAGGGATGCGAGAGTCGTGATATTCATGTTGGTCGAGCCTTTCGGACAATCGAACGGAGGCCGGCTGGCCGTAAGTCGCCCGACGGGCCAGGTTTCGCCCGGAGCGCACGGCATGATCCCGTGAGTGTGTCGAGAGATCGGTGACGGACCGGGGAGCCGGGGCGCGGATGCCGGCGGCGTTGGTGCTAGCGGCGGGCCTGGCGGCCGCGCGGGGCTCCCGGAAGGGCAGGAACAATTGTCGTCATGGGCCCTCCGGGTGATCGAAAAGGGCCCCGGCGAACCGGGGCCCCTGAAGGTGTAATGGAGCGGAAGACGGGATTCGAACCCGCGACAACCACCTTGGCAAGGTGGAGCTCTACCGGGCTGAGCTACTTCCGCCTCGGAACGGCGCCGACCGATCTTCAAGTCGAAACCGGTGGAGGAAGATATCGGCTCCCGCCGGCACTGTCAAGCAGATATCATGCGCCGGCATGGCACTCCAAATACACAAATTCGGTGGAACATCGGTTGGCTCGCCCGAGCGCATCCAGGCCGTGGCCGGGCGCCTGGCTGTCCTGCGATCCCGGGGACACGATCTGGTCATCGTGGTTTCCGCGATGGGCGACACGACCGATGAGTTGCTGGGACTGGCCGCCAGGATTTCCGACAACCCGCACCGCCGCGAGATGGACATGCTTCTCTCGGCCGGGGAGCGGATTTCAATGGCTCTTCTCTCGATGGCCCTCAATGCCATCGGCTGCCCGGCTGTGTCATTCACCGGAAGCCAGAGCGGCATCATCACCGACTCGGGCCACGGTCGCGCCCGGATCGTCGATATCAAGCCGATTCGGATTCGCCAGGAACTGGACAAGGGACGCGTCGTCATCGTGGCCGGATTCCAGGGGGTCAGTCCCGAAAAAGAAGTGACCACGCTGGGACGTGGTGGCTCCGACACGTCGGCCGTGGCCCTGGCCATCGCCTTCCGGGCGGCCGAGTGTCACATCTGGACCGACGTGGATGGCGTCATGACCGCCGATCCCCTTCTCGTGCCACAGGCGCGTCACATCCGTCGCCTCGATTTCGATACCATGCTCGAGTTCTCCAGCCGCGGGGCCGGCGTCATCAACGTGCGTGCCGTCGAGCTGGGACGCAAGTTTCAAATGCCGATCGTCATCCTCAACAGCCTGCGGGACCATTCCGGTACCCGCGTCGAGGGCCATTCCGACATGGAACAAATGGGTATCACCGGCGTCACCGCCAACGATCGACTCATCGAATTTCGAATCGGGGGCCTGCGACTCGACATGGCGGGCCTGGCGGAATTCCTGGGCCGGCTGATCAGCCTCGGTCTCGATCTTTCGGGACTGCATGACGATGTGGACGGTTCGGGGACTCACGGGCTGTCGTTCCTGGCACCGGATCTGCCGGAGAACCGGCGTGGCTTTGATCAGATCGAAGCGATGGCCAGCGCGGCCGGCGGACAGACTCAGCGCGACGAGGATGTCGGCAGCGTCTCGGTCGTGACCAGCGGCGTCATCCAGGCCGGACCGCTGGCCCGACGAATTGTCGATTGCCTGGCCCGGGCGGGCGTTCAGGCCCGATCGCTGAGCTCCGGTACGACCTCGATCACCCTGCTGGTCGATCGTGCCTCGATACCGACGGCGGTGGCCGCGTTGCACCGGGAACTGGTCGAGGATTCGGCTCCGGCGTGAAACTAGTCCAGCAACCCAGTGCCACGTTGTTTATTCACATGAGAATATAGACATCCATATTATTTTTTTGGTTAATTTCTTCCTTTTTGTACATCCCTGACCCCCATTCCGGCGCTTTCCCGCGTTGGCTAGTAAACCCACTCTCGCTGACCGCCTTTCCTGACCTGGCGGGAGCGGTGGGTGACGTCTGAGTGGGACCGGCATCTCCGGAGCCCGGAATTGTCTGCATTCCTGGATTACGCACAATTCGGAAGGAAGGCCAACAATGCGCTTGTCAACCGGCTTCGCTCGGGTATTCCTGCCTGCCGTGCTTCTGGTGGGGTTTCTGGCTGTGCCTGCCCGGGCGGCCAGCATCCGGTGGATCAACGCGGCCGGCGGGGACTGGGCCGAAGCCTCCAACTGGGAGACTGGCCAGGTGCCGGGCCCTCTCGACCGGGCGTTCATTGAACTTCCCGAAGACTTCACGGTGACCATTACCTCGGATGTGACAATCCGCTCGCTCACCCTGGGGGGTGAATTCGGCGTTCGCGTACTCCAGGTAAACGGGGTGACACTGTCGACAAGCCAGGGAATCACCGTCGGCGTCAATGATGTTGTTCAACTGGACTCCGCCACACTGTCCGGAGCGGGCATCGTCACCCTTTCCGGGCAGATCATTTCCGACGGATCATGCAGCATGACCTGTCCACTGGTGACCACGACCACTTCGACCATTACGCTGAAGCGCGCCCTGAGCGTGAGCAACGGCTTCACCAATCATGGGTTGATCAAGTACATGGAAGGGACTTTCCACAGGGAATTGACGGTCGTCACCGGGGTTCTCACCAACAGCCCCACCGGCATCATTTCCTCCGTGGACGTCAACCTGTGGAACTCGTACCTCTACGCGGCATTGGACAACCAGGGAACGATGAACGTCACATTTCTGCACATCGAGAAGTCTGGCGCGGCGCATGTGAACAGCGGCACCATCGTAATTTCAACCGGGGGTTTTTACCCCGGTCTGTATGTCTCTCAATTCAACCTGAATTCCACATTCACAACGAGCGGCTCGATAACAGTCGCAGCTTCTTCCGAGTTCCGGGTTACCGGGGGAGAGTTGAACCAGACTGCGGGAAGCATTTCGGGCCCTGGAAAATTAAGACTTGATGCCGCGGCCACGGGAACCTTTGCCTCGAATCCGAGCACGGGTGAAATCGAACTCGATGGCGCGTTAGCCTATTTCCCCTCACCGCTTGTCCACGGAGCGCAGGTCCTGACGTTCCGCAACACGGGAATCGTCGCGCCCAGCCTGACGATCGAGGCAGGTCGCGTCCTTATCCTTCCAGGTTCACACAATTGGGAAATCCCCAACGTCAGGAACTTTGGGACGCTGGAAATCCGCAATTCCACCAGGATGATTGGAGGAACCTGCATCAACCTGGCCGGCGCGTTGATCATGATCAAGGGATTTCTTACGGTCGATTCGGGCTTCCTGAATTACGGCGAGATAGACGTCACCCCGCCGACACCCACCGTTGCCGGGATCGCCATGTCGAGCGGGGAGCTCGTGAATGCTCCAGGGGGTCACATCGAAATCGGCGCCGGTGCCGGGGGCACCCGTCGGCTGTCGCTGAAGCTTCGGAATGAGGGCATTGTCGACATTCGATATCCGGTAATACTCGAGATGGTTGGAGTCCAGCAGTACAACCAGAACGCCATCAATATCCTCGGGGGCGATCTGACGGTCAGCCAGACCGGGACGACACCGTCGTTCTTTCATGCCGGAGGATTCATCCAAATCAGCCCCGGCATGGCTCTTCGAATGAACGGCGGCGAATTCACTTTTGGCGCCGGAGGCATCACGGGTCGCGGGACACTGGCTCTTACCAACACCTCGGCCAACTTCGGCACCAGCCCAAACCTCGGGGCCCTTGTCATGCAGGGGTCCACCGCCTCGTTTCCCGGAGGCTTCGAAACATATTATACGAGCCTGAACCTCGCCAACTCCTCCCTCTCATGCGAAACCATCGTGAATGCTTTCGACCATACGATCCCGATCAATGCGTCGACGATCAATGCGGCAATGACCAATGCGGGCACACTCGACATCCAGGGCGCATCCAGTCTCCTGGGTCTCCTGGACAATCAGGGCCTCATGACCATTCAGAACGGCTTGACCCTGAACAAAGACGGGGCCGATCATCTGAACTCCGGTTCCATCCAGGTAAACGGCGGAACGTTTGCCATCATGCAAAGTCCGGTCGGGACACCCTCGTTTACGAACAAAGGGACCAGCCGAGTTTCCGCGGGAGCGGTCCTCCGACCGATCGGCGGTTCATTCACGAACGATGTGACCGGCGTGTTGGCCGGCACGGGAACCTTCGACATGAGCGTCACGAGCTTCGTGAATAACGGAACCATCAGTCCGGGTGCCTCGCCCGGAATCATGAACTTCGAGGGAGCGCTGGTCATGGGGCCGACCTCGGTGCTCGACATCGAGATCGGTGGAGTGGCCGCGGGTGCCGATTACGATCGGCTGAGCGTGATCGGGACCGCGGTTCTGGACGGCAGCCTGCGTTTTACCATGCTGAACGGCTTTGCTTCGGTGCCGGGTGATAGTTTTGAGGTGATGACTTTCGGCTCACACTTCGGGGCTTTCGACCAGTTCACCGGATTGGACATGGGGGGAGACCGCTACCTGGTCGCCCTTCCGAGGCCGGCCGACTCCGGGCCGAACCCCATCACCTTCCGCACCTTGCGTCAGAAATGGACCTCCTTGGTTCCAGGTGGAGCGACGCCCGGGGCGCGGCAGGGGCACAGTGCCGTCTACGATGCCGCTTCGAATCGGATGATCGTATTTGGCGGACGAGGCTCGAGTGGCGTGCTCGGCGACGCCTGGATTTTGTCGAACGCAAACGGGCTGGGCGGTACCCCGGCCTGGACGCCCCTTTCCACCAGCGGCACCCCCCCCGCGAGTCGCGAGGGACACTCGGCCGTATACGACGCGGCGAGCAACCGGATGATCCTCTTTGGCGGAGTTGACGGCGCAGTAGACCCCGCAAGTTTCGGCGACACCTGGGTGTTGTCGAACGCCAACGGGCTTTCCGGGACTCCCACGTGGACCGAGATCCTCCCCGTCTCCGGATCGCCGGGCCGGCGTAGCGGACATGGCGCGGGCTACAATCCGGTGACACGGCGAATGGTTGTATTCGGCGGGTCATCCGAGATTGCCTCGTGCGACCTGGCTTCGCCCGATATCTGGGTGCTCGCCAATGCCAACGGCCTCGGAGGACCGCCGTCCTGGATCCTTCTGAATCCCGCGGGTGTGCCACCCACTTCGCGCTTCGACGGAGCGATCGCCTATGATCCTGCTGGTAACCGGCTGATCGTCTTTGGCGGCGAGGGTCCCTGTCCGGCCGTTAACGCTGACACGTTCATTCTCGAGGGTGCGGACGGAGTCTCCGGCACGCCCGCCTGGAGTCAACGTTCCTTCGCTTCGCCCACCCCCCCCGCGGTCACCGGCATGGACGGCATCTATGACGGCGCTCTCGACCGTTTCATGTCCTTCGGCGGGCGGAAGGCGGACGGCGGACTGGACTCATCCGGAGAGGTTTTGTTCCTCACCAACGTCAACGGCGCGGGCAGTTCCGGTTGGACGACGCTTCCGCCTCCGATTACGCGGCCGGAGCCACGCACCCGCCACTCGGCAACCTATGACATGGTGAACCACCGGATGACGGTATTCGGAGGTTCCGGCGCGGGCGGACTCCTCGGCGATTCATGGGTCATCGAGATCAGCGGCGAACCAATAGCCGTTTCATCGGTGGAATCCACCCTGCCCCCACGCATCGTTGCAGGGATCGTGACCTTCAGCCGCGCACCGAGCCCGAATCCCACTCCACGCGGAACGCTCTTTTCCGTCTACGCCCGTGAGGACGCGGCCGCGCGGATCACCGTGTTCGATGTCACGGGTCGCGAAGTGGCCGTCGTGTTCGATGGCCGCCTGGCCCGGGGCGACCATGCTCTCGCGTGGGACGGAGTGTCGTCGAGCGGCGAGGCGGCCTCCGGTGTCTACTTCCTCCGTCTCGAGAGCGGTTCGGACCGGGAGATGCAACGCATCGTCCTCGCCCGTTGAGGGGCCCAGTCGGCACTTCGCGAAGGATTCAGGCCTTGAACTAGGTTCGAATGACAGTTGCGGCGGCAGTTGGCATTTCGGGCGTGTCGGAGGTCACGGGTTGTTGGCCCAACGCGGCTCCGGGCTCCACCCTGTCAACCGTGACCTCTTCGCTCCCGCGAGCCGAGGTCCGGGCCCGCTGGATCACCGTCAGAACCAGGCCGCCCATCACGAGGAATGTGCCGAGCCACAAGATTCCAATGTACGGCTTGATGCCGACCTCCAGATAAAGGGTGTCGATCGGCGAGTCGTAATTTGTGGAGTTCGCCTCACGAATGTAGAAAAGCGCTCGCCCCGCCTTCGGATCGACGCGCCGAAGGATGAACTTCGAGCCATCGACTGCCGAGAGGGCCTCCTCGTAGCTCTGCCCCTCGCCCGTCGCCCGGACAAGCGGCTTGATAATCTCGGTGCGACCGCCACGGATCACCTCCAGCATCGCCGCGATCTCGATTCGTTCCGGTTTCATGGAGCGCGGTTCGAATCCGATGAACCGGATGCGACTCTCGCCGATATTGGTTGACTCCCCTTCCCCGAGAGTGACCTCGTGCCGGACCATCTTGTCGAGAGCCTGGTCACGGTCGACTCCCTGGGGCGCCAGGTAAAGGTCCTCGCGCACAAAGCGATGAATGCCCGGGCGGCGCATGACGGCGTTGCTGAACCGCGAGAAGAACATGACCGGGCTCACCACGAGCGACTGATCGTCCCCGGTCAGGACGGTCACGTCGTAGGCGGTCTTGGAGCCTTCGTCGATCGACCGTTCGCCGGTCCAGGTCAGGCGGTATCCGAGCGCCTCGGCCATCTGGCCTCGATGGAGGATGATGGTTTCGGCGGTGTCGTATACCGTGCTGGTGATGATCCCGAGAATCATGAGGCCGATACCGACGTGAGCGATGTAGCCGCCGGCCATGGCGGGCTTTCTGGTCATGGTGACCAGAACGATCTCAAGATTCACGAAGATTGCCGTAGTCGTCGTAAAGACGAGCCCGAGATGGTGGGGCTTGTGAACACCCAGAAGGCCGAACAGGACAGTGGCAAGCGCCGCCAGAACGAGCGGCGAGAGCAGGGCCCTCCAGAGCGGCTGCCGGCGCGGGTGGCCCCACAGGAGAAGCGGGCCGACAGCCAGAAGGCTGGTAATGAGCATGCCGAAGGGCACGGCGGTGACATGGTAGTAGCTCAGGGCCACGTTCGAGGGCTTGCCACCGATCCGGGTCAGCAGCGGCGCCGAGGTCCCGAGAAGGATGACGACGGCGAAGAGGAGAATGGTGAGTGCCCCGAGGAACATGGCGTACTCGCGGGTCAGCCCGCTCGGCTCCTCGTGCCGGGTGGCGATCGCTGCAGGGCTTCTTCGACCCATCCGCCAGGCGTAAAGCCCGAACCCGAGGAGACCGTAGACAATCACGAAGGCGATGAGCAGCCCGTTGATTCCCAGGTCGACGAACGAGTGAACGGAGAAATCACCCAGGACGCCGCTTCGGGTAAGGAAGGTGCTGTAGAGAATCAGCATGAACGCCGAAACGGCGAGAAAAAGATTCATGCGGGCCATCGTTCCCCGTCGGCGCTGAACCACCAGCCCGTGCAGAAGGGCCAGACCGAACATCCAGGGGACCAGCGAGGAATTCTCCACCGGGTCCCATCCCCAGTAGCCGCCCCAGCCGAGTGTGCGATAGGCCCAGTAGCCGCCAAGGCAGATGGCCGTGCCGAGCACCAGGACGCCGAATGCCGTCCAGGGCAGGACGGGTCGGACCCATTCCTGCTCGTCGCCGCGCGCCATGGCGTGCATGGCGAAGGCCGCCGGGATCGTGAACGAGGCGAATCCGACGAAGAGGAGCGGGGGATGAATGACCATCCAGTAATCCTGCAGCAGCGGGTTCAATCCCGCCCCATCGAGTGGCGTGGTCGGCAGGAGCGCAAACGGCGAGAGCTTGACCAGGATCATCAACAGGAATATCTGCAGCACCAGGACGAACGACATGACGCCGGATTCGAATTTTTTCCCGGTGATGATGACGAAGATGCCGAGCACCGCCGTGTAGAGAGCCCAGAGGAGAAAAGTGCCCTCCTGCCCGGCCCAGAAGGTCGATACCAGGAAATGGAGCGGCAGATCATTACTGGAGTAACGATAGACGTACGAGTACTGGTACTGGTGCGTCAGGACCAGGCGCATGAGCACAAGGACGGCACCGACCAGGCAAATCGTCATGACGATATGTGCGATCCGCGCCGGGGTCTTCCAGGCGTCCTTGCCACGGGAAGACATGACGAAGCCAACGAGAGCGATCAGGGCGCCGACCAGCGCGCCGATGATCAATTCCCTACCCGGCATCATCAGGTGCCCGCCGCGGAATCTGCCTTTGACGGCAGGCGCATCCGTTCGGGAATCGGCACGCTGGTCGGAGGCTCGGCGGCGCCCGGATAGGTCGACTCGTACTTGGAGGGGCACTTGACCAGAATCTGGTCCGCTTCGAGGACCCCCGATTCAAAGCGACCGATCGCCACCACCGATTCGGCCTGCTCGAAGTTTCCGGGCTTGGGTCCGCGAAAGATGACATCCATGGAGGCGCCGGAAGCCTCGGTCATCGTGAAGCGGAAGGCTTTCTGTTCCGGGTCGAGGCGAGCCCCCGCATGATCGGGGGCCCCCTTGACCTGCACCACCCGGTGAGCCACCCGCGCCTCGGCGAAGCTGACGTACGGAGTCAACGACTTCTGGAAGGAAAACAGCGCCCCGGCCATGGCAAGGCCGATCACGGCACCGCCGAGAACCAGTTTTCGGGTGGTCATGGCTGCCGGTCCTTGATCTTCCGGATTTCCCGGTCCAGGTGGAGCAGGTAGAAGAAGAGACCCACCCAGACCACCAGGAGCACCGACAGCACTTTCAATTCTGCACTCATGTCAGCGGAATTCTACCATCGATCGCGCGCCCGCACGATTGACACCTTGAGATGCCATAGCCAGCCGAAAAGGATCGTGAAGAGGGTCAGTGATGAGAGAAAGACAACCAGCAACTCCTTGTCCATCTGCATTTTGCCGCGCCGGTCCAGGATCGGCGCCGGATGCAGCGACTCGACCATCCGGGGAACGATGAAGACCAGGAACGGCACCATGAGAAATGCCAGGATGGCGTAGACGGCCGAGAGCCGGGCCCGAGTCGTCTCCGTTGGGATGGCCGATCGAAGGGCAAAGTAAGCCCCGTAGATCAGAATCAGGATCAGGATCGATGTTTCGCGCGGATCCCAGTTCCAGAAGGAACCCCACTCGTATCGGGCCCAGATCGAGCCCGTCACGGTGGCCATGATTCCGAACAGGAGGCCCAGTTCAGAAGCCGTGGCCGCCTTCAGATCGGCCAGCCGGCTCCCCGTGCGCAATACCTGGATGGAGTGAATCGTGGCGACCAGAAAGGCGATAGTGGCCACCCATGACATCGGAACATGAAAGATCATGATTCGAAAGAGCGGCCAGGGTTCCGGTTTCCAGCTGTTTGTCGCAGCGTCCCAGGCAGGGCGTTGTACCACCGGCAGCCAGAGAAACGTGGCGGCGAGGACGAGGATCATCCCCAGGAAAAGCAGCCATTTCCACCAGTGACGGAAGAACCAATTGCCGTCGCGTTGGGCGCTCGACATGGTCAGTCGTTCCAGACGAATTCAAACAGGAGGAGGCCGCCGGTGAACACCACGACAGCATACGAAAGAAGGACGCGCACTTCACCCCAGGCCACCGCACCGGTTCCCGGCGACAGCGACTCCCGCGTGGCGATGGTGCCGGTGACGATGACCGGAAGGAGCAGGGGAAGAGCCAGCGCCGCGAAGAGGGATCCCCGGTTCTGTGTTCGGGCCACGATGGCGGCCACCAGCGTCCCGGCGGCGGCGAGCCCGAGGCAACCCAGGCCGATGGCCAGGCAGAACGCGGCGGGATGGACCGGCGTCACATTGAGCAGGACCAGGAAGATCGGCACCGTCACCAGCTCGACCAGCAGGATGAGGAGCAGGTTGAAAGCGAACTTGCCGCAATAGACCATGGCCGGCGAGGCCGAAAGCTTGAGCCATCCGGACGTCTGGCGCTCCTCCTCGTGGACGAAGCTGCGGGGCAAGCCGGCCATGGCGGCAAACACCATCAGGATCCAGAGAAATGCCGCCAGCATGTCGGGGCCCGGTCGGGCGCCGGCCAGCGACATCGACACCGCCACCAGGCTCGAGAGCGCGAACAGGAGGACGGCGTTCAGCGCATAGCGCGTTCGGAGTTCCGCGCGGGCATCCTTGGCCAGGATGGCCAGCGTCCGGCTAATCCAGGACGCGGAGCTCAAGGTGCCTCCCTCCCAGCGCCGCCTCGGCGGAATCGTTGGTGGCCAGCAGCACGGCGCCATCGCATCGCGCCTCGCCAATCAGGCGAGCGACCAGCGATCGACCCTCGTCATCGAGATTCGAGCCGGGTTCGTCCAGGATCAGAAGCGTCGGCCGACCGAGCCAGGCCATGGCCAGCTTGAGGCGCTGGCGTTGCCCGGTTGAGAGCGTGGCGGCCGGCGTCGGGAGGTGCACCGCCGGGAAGCCGGCCGCCTCAAGCCACTTGATCGCCTCCCGGCCGGCGTCCGCGCAACCCCGGATGCGGGCCAGGAAATCCAGGTTCTCCCGGGCGGACAGTTCACTCCAGGGCTGGAGATCCGGCGCCGCGTAGCCGGTCATTCCCCCACCTCGCTCCGCCCCCCCGGAGGTCGGCTTCAGGAGGCCGGCTGCGATCCGGAGCAGGGTGCTCTTGCCGGCGCCGTTGGCACCGGTCACGACCATGACGTCTCCAGGGGTCAGTGTCAGCGAAAGGCCGGCCAGGATCGTGCGTCCATCGAACTTGTGGGATACGTCGGTCATCCGGAGAAGCGGGGCGTGGGGGCCGGCGGGCGGACGCGTGGGAGGCATGACCGGGCATCGTAGCAAGCGGGCGGAGGCGCCTGCCACCGGCCCGCTCGGCTGCCAGGCCGACCGGCCGGTGCGCCCGGGCGGCGTGTCGTATACTGGTGGGCCGATTTTCGTTTCAGTGCCCCGGAAGGAGATTTCCCAGTTGAGCCGAGTGGTCGCAGCCCCCCGCCCCCCCATCGCCGACGTCCTTGGACGCCGCGTCCTGGTCTTCGACGGCGCGATGGGCACGATGCTGTACGCCGAGGGGGTGCCGTTCACCCAGTGCTTCGACTCCATGAATCTGGCGCGCCCGGAGGTGGTACGCCGTGTCCACCAGGCTTATGTCGATGCCGGGGCCGACATCATCGAGACGAATACCTTCGGCGGCAATCGCTTCCGGCTGGCCGAGCATGGCCTCGAGAGCCAGGTGGCCGCGATCAACAAGGCCGGCGCACGGCTGGCACGCGAAGCGGCCGGTGACCGCGCCTGGGTTGCGGGGGCCGTTGGCCCGATCGGCAAGCCGATGGCGCCGATCGGCGTGATCCCACAGGAGGAGGCCGAGGAAGCCTTTCGCGAACAGATCGCCGCGCTGGTCGAGGGTGGCATCGACCTCCTGGTGATCGAGACGATTTCCGATCTACATGAGATGGAGCGGGCGATTGCGGCGGCCCGCTCGGTGAAGGCCGATCTGCCGATCATCGCCCAGATGACCTTTTCCGAGGAAGGCAAGACGCTGATCGGGAACAAGCCGACCGAGATCGCGCGGCGCCTGTCGGACCTGGGCGTATCGGCGGTGGGTGCCAACTGTTCCGTTGGTCCACAGGGAATCCTTGACGTCATCGAAAAGATGGCCGGCGCCTCACGCGTGCCGCTGGTGGCACAACCCAACGCCGGCCTCCCCCATCTGGTCGGCGGACGGCTCCTGTACCTGGCCACGCCGGAGTATTTCGAGGAGTACACGCGGCGCCTCGTCGAGTCGGGCGCCAGCCTCATCGGCGGCTGCTGCGGCACGACGCCCGAACATATCGAGGCGATCCGACGCGGCGCGGCCGGACTCACGCCGGTGGCCGCGCGGCAGCCCGGCACCCAGGGCGTCATCGAAATCGTCGAGACCGAATCCGCAAAGCCCGCCGCACCGATCAGTGAGCGTTCCAGCTTCGGATCGAAGCTCGGCCGGCGTTTCGTCATCTCCGTGGAAATCGACCCGCCGCGCGGGCTCGACCTGGAAAAGTATCTGCAGGGCGCGCTGCTGCTCAAGCAGAAGGGCGCCGATGTCATCAACATTGCGGATAGTCCGCTTGGCCGGGCGCGCATGGCACCGACCGCCATGGGACACCTGATCGAGCGGAATGTCGGGATCGAGACGATCATCCATGTCTGTTGCCGGGATCGGAACCTATTAGCCCTCCAGTCCGAATTGATGGGCGCGCACGCGCTCGGCCGGCGCAATCTGATGCTGATCACCGGCGATCCGGTCATGGCCGGCGACTATCTCAAGGCCTCGAACGTTTTTGATCTCGATTCGATCGGCCTGATTCGCCTGGCCGCATCGTTGAACCGGGGGATGGACCTGAGCGGCAAGTCGGTCGACCGACCCACGGCGTTTCTGATCGGCTGTGGCGCCAACCCCACCGCCGTTGACATCGACCTGGACATCGAGCGCCTGAAGGAGAAGGTGGCCGCCGGCGCCGACTACGTCTTCACTCAGCCGCTCTACGACCCGAAGGACCTCGAGAGCTACCTGGCGCGGATTCCCGATATCAAGATCCCGATCTGCGTTGGCGTCCTGCCGCTGCGCAATCACCGGCACGCGGAATTCCTGCACAACGAGGTGCCGGGCATGCGGGTGCCGGAGTCCGTGCGTGAGGAGATGCAGAAGGCCGGCGAGAACGGGCCGGCGGCCGGTGTCGCTATTGCCCGACGATTCCTGACGGAAGTGCGCTCGATGGTGGCGGGAACCTACCTGATGCCGCCGTTCAATCGTTTCGACATGGCGGTGGACGTCATGGAAGGATTCGTCGAGACGGATTGACCGGTGGCCCGTTGATTCCGCCGTCAGTTCCGCGGGTCGACGGTAAGACCCCGCACCCGGACGTGACGGGTGGCCGCCACGCGGGCAATCCGGTCCTCGGCCAGTTTGTTGGCTGCCACGTGCGTCGACACGCGATCCGACTCGGCGAGCTGGATGATCCGGGTGATGATGTCACCGATGGCGTTGACCTGGGCCGTGGCCAGGTCCTTGTTGTAGCCGACCAGCTCGTTGGCCACGTTGATCAATCCGCCGGCGTTGATCACGAAATCGGGGGCGTACAGGATGCCCCGGTCCCGGAGTTCGTCGCCGTGCTTGCCTTCATCGGCCAGCTGATTGTTGGCCGACCCGGCCACGATGCGTGCCTTGATCGCGGGGATTGTCTGGTCATTGATGATGCCGCCCAGGGCGGCCGGGCTGAAGATATCGACATCGGCCGCATGAATGGCGTCGGGAGTCACGCCCTCGGCGCCCAACTCCTTGACGGCCCGCTTGACTCGCTCGGCGTCGATATCGGCGACGACCAGCTTCGCCCCCTCGGCCGCAAGATACGTGGCAAGATACCAGCCGGTGTTCCCCATCCCCTGGATGGCCACCCGGCGACCCGACAGGTCGTCGGTGCCGAACACCTTCAGGGCGCAGGCCTTCATGCCGCGGAAAACGCCCAGCGCGGTGAAGGGTGAGGGATCGCCGCTCCCCCCCTGCGAGCTGGGAATGCCTGTGACGAAGCGCGTTTCCATCCGGACGTGGACCATGTCAGAAACTGACGTGCCGACATCCTCGGCCGTGATGTACCGACCAGACAGCCCCTGGATGAATCGGCCGAAAACCCGGAACATGGCCTCGGACTTGTCCTTCTTCGGATCGCCGATCAGGACGGACTTGCCGCCGCCTAGATTCAGCCCGGCGGCGGCCGCCTTGTAGGTCATGCCCCTGGATAGACGGGCCACGTCCTCGAGCGCCTCGTCCTCGCTGGCGTAGGGCCACATCCGGCAACCACCCAGCGACGGACCAAGCGTGGTGTCGTGGATGGCGATTATGGCCTTGAGGCCGGAAGCCGTGTCGGAGCACAACACGAACTGCTCGTGCTCGTGCCGGGCCATGCGCTCGAAGATTTTCATGACAGGTCCTTCGCGATAAGGGGGGACGTTGACGCCGGGAGGGTACTCAAGGCCCCGTCAAGCGTCAATCAAGCCGTCGGTCGGATCCATGTGACCCTTCTGATAGACTGCCGCTCATGTTGATCGGTGCACACATGTCGATTGCCGGCGGCGTGGATACCTCGGTGGCCCGCGGCATCCTGGTCGGCTGCCGGACGATGCAGATATTCACCAAGAACGCCAGCCAGTGGAACGCGGCGCCTCTCAAACCTGAGGTGGTCCGCCGATTCCGCGAGGAATTGGAGCGATCGGAAATCGCGCCGGTCGTTTCCCACGATTCCTACCTGATCAACCTGGCCTCTCCGAATGAGGCCCTGCGTGAAAAATCGATGGCCGCCTTCCTTGATGAACTCGATCGAGCTGAACAGCTGGGCCTCGCCGGTGTCGTCACGCACCCGGGCGCCCATGTGGGCGAAGGGGAAGAGGCCGGCCTCGATCGGGTGGCCGAGGCGCTTCGAGTGATTCTCGAGGCCACTCATCAATTCCGGGTGAACATCCTGATCGAGAACACGGCGGGCCAGGGCACCTCGCTCGGCTGGTCGATGGAGCACCTGGGTCACCTTCTTCGCGGCGTGGATGGCCACGAGCGCGTTGGCTTCTGTCTCGACACCTGCCACCTGCACGCCGCCGGTCATGACCTGTCCACGGATGCCGGGTATGAGTCCACCCTTTCGGCCTTTGACGCCGCGGTCGGAATGGACCGTCTGCGCTGTCTCCACCTGAATGACTCGTTGAAACCATCCGGGAGCCGCGTCGACCGCCACACCCACATCGGCCAGGGCACCCTCGGCGAAGCCCCATTCGGGCGCCTCATGCGCGATGTGCGATTGGCCAATATCCCCAAGATCCTCGAGACGCCCAAGGTCGGCGAAGGCGTAACGGAAGACCGGAGGAACCTGGCCACCCTGACCAGGCTGGCTGCTCTCCCCCCTGGCCGGTCCGGGACCAAAAAAATCGCGCCATGACACTGGTGGACGGCCTCATCCTTTTCATCCTGGTGGTCTCGGCCGGCCTGGGCCTGGCCCGCGGCTTCGCCCGGGAGATCATTGGACTGGCCGGTCTCGTGATCGGCCTGACCCTGGGAGCCCTCCTGGCGCCGGGACTCGGCGGTTCGATCTTCGGCTGGCTGCCGGGCCCGCTTGGCCTCGCCGCCGCCTTCCTGACGGTCTTCCTGGCCACGCTGATTATCGCCGGGCTCATTGGCAAGATCATGACATCCGTCCTGAAAGCGGCCAGCCTGTCGATCCCGAACCGGCTCCTGGGCGGCCTCTTCGGCCTGGCCCGTGCCGCCGCTTTCCTCATGGCTCTGCTCGTGGCGCTGGACCTGATGGGAATCGATGCCGGCCAATGGCTCAACGGTTCCCGCCTCGGCCAGCCAGCCTGGGACGCCGCCCGCCGGGTGCGAACCGGGTTCACTCCCTCGCCGTCGGATCATCCGGCCGAAACGACGGACACACCTGGGAGTTCGACCATCTGATCGAGCCGGTCGATTGCACGTATATCACACAACAAAAGCGGGAGGGGCTTTTCAGCCGCCTCCCGCCATATTCATCTTCACCCGCTCCGCAAGCGGAAGGGCTTCGTTGTGCTTTTACTGGTCCAGCAGTCCCTTGATCCGGCTCCAGGTGGTCGGCTCGACCGCCACGGGGCAGTTGATGAAATCCATCTTGCCATCCGCGGAGCGAATGTAGCCGGCCGGGAAGCTTCCCGAGGTCCGGTTCCAGACACCGATCAGGTAACCACCGCAGAGAGCATTGTCACTCTGCAACAGGTGGAAGGCGGTGCCGCCGCTGACCACGATGTCGGCATTGTAGTTGCCGCCGTTGTTGAGTTCGTTGGACTGGGTGTAGAAGTTCGAAAACGTGCCGCTCAGGATGACCGTGCCGTCTTCAAACGTCGAGGGTGAGGTCAAGTTTGGCGGAGCGGTCCCGAAGACTGCGGGCGTCGTTGCGTCTTGAAACACCCGCCAGCGGCCGCCGGTGTAGTTGGTGCGGCGCACGGGACCCAGGTCGACGGTGCCCTGCGAGATCAACTGATCGAAGACGAACGTGTACTCGCCGCCCGAATTCCCAACAGCCGGATTCAGACTGGTGAGCGGCGCCTGGAAGTTCAGCGTGATAATGCCGACGATCTTGAGTTCGTTTCCAGCCGTCGAGTTGTGCGGCGCGACGAAGTTCGGCTCGAAAGCCGCCGACATCGGGCCCGTCCAATCGATGACGGGATTGGTGGCCGCGGTCGCCGTTCCGCTGAGAACGACGGCTGCAAGCAGAGCGATCATTGAAGTAGTACCCCTATGGCGCATTACCGCCCCCTTTCAAGTCGTAAATCGGGGCCGGCGGCGGAGCGTCACCCGTTGTGACGCCGACGTCGACGGCCGGCCGATGCCTCAGCGACGAATCTGAACGCGAGCGTTCGGATTCAGAAGATTCTTGATCTGACCCCAGGTGGCCGGGCGAACGTTGACCGTTTCCTGGAGATAGCACTCACCGTCAACCTGCCAGTGATAGCCGCACGGTGTGATGCCGGTACGGATGCCGATGGCGCCGAAGGTCCAGCCGGTACGCTGATTGACCGGAATATTGCCGATCTGGCTACCGCCGTACCAGTTGGTCAGGCCGGCCAGATTGCCGTCGCCGTTCACGGTGTCGAACACGATGTCGAAGCTGGAGAAATTACCGGAGAGCGTCGTGTCACCGTCGGCGAAGGTCAGGCGATCGAAGAAAGGATCGCAATCGCTGAGGTAGTTGAACGTGGCCGCCGTGCCGGTGGTCTTGCTGTCGCAGATGAAGTGAATGCTGCCGTTGACGTAATGCGCGACCACGATCGTGCCGAACGTGTCGGCCGAGGAGAAGAACAAATTATCGCCAAGGATGAACGTGTACTGATTGGCAGCGTAATTATAGTTCAGGAAGGTTGGATTGACCGCGCCGATGGTTCCCTGGGCCTCGTAGTACTGATTCGTGCAATCCAGGCAGCTGTTGTTCGGCCATGTCCAATCGAACCCGGTGAAATCGGCCAGGAAGACATCGGCCTTGGCCACCTGCGGAAGAATGGCCAGGCTGAGCAGCATGGCCGCCGCTATCGCTTTCCTCATCGGAACCTCCTTAACGAGTCGTCTCGAGCTGTCGTGTCCAGTGTCACTGGCCGGTGTCGTTAGAGAGGTTCAACGGCCGGCGGCCAAAAAATTCGGAGCGGCGATCGGGATTGTCTTACGAGCTTCTTGGTTTTTTCGGTGCGGCCACCGAAGTCCCTCTTTCCCGCGATGATCGTCTGGGTGCCCATGCCCCTGACAGTTGATCGATATCGTCCTGTCTGGAACAGTCAGAACTGCCTTGCGGGATATGACTAGATTGGCCGGGTCGAATTGACCCCATACATTTTGCATATTAGAAGGATATCCGTGGAGATTCAATCACCAAATGCATCTCACGACGCACGAAACGAGGATTTTGACCCGACTCCGGTCACCTTTTCTGTCAGGTTAATGCGACCTCCGATCCGTACACACGGTTACCACCCGCGGTGACGTGATGCCGTCGAACCATCTAACTTATTATCTTGAAAACGTTTGGAAGATTCGGCCCCCGATCATTCCCCGGTCCACCGATGCCGGTCCAGAGGCCCTGACCAGTGCCCCCGAAAGACTTCCCGCGCGGGTCCGCTCATCAGTACGGAGCCGGAGGCCCGCCACTCAAGATGAAGTTTCCCCCCGCGCAACTGGTTCTCGATGACGCGTTCGGTCCGATCGGTCAGGACGCCGGCCACGCAGACAGCCGAGGCGCCGGTGCCGCACGCCAGCGTCTCGCCGCTCCCACGCTCCCATGTCCGCTGGCGCACGCGACCACGATCGAGGACTTCGACAAATTCGATATTGGTTCGTTCCGGGAACAGTGGGTGCGTTTCCAGCAACGGCCCCAGGGTCTGGACCGGTGCGTCGTCGACCGATGGGACGAAGACAACGCAGTGTGGATTCCCCATCGAGACGGCCGTGATGTGCAGCCGGTGACCGTCAAGTTCTAGAGGCTCGTCGATCACCCGGCCCGGCACGCCGCGCATGGGGATATCGAAGCGTTCGAGGCGCGGCGCACCCATGTCGACCCGGACACCGGCAACCTCACCATGGGATAACTCGATCGCCAGATCCAGGACACCGGAGCCGGTTTCGACGGTGAGCCGCGTGCCGGTGACGACTTTTTCGTCGTGCAGATAGCGCGCGACACAACGGATTCCATTCCCGCACATCTCGCTTTCGCTGCCGTCCGCGTTGAACATCTGCATGCGGGCGTCGGCACGCTCGGAGGGACCGATCAGGATGAGGCCGTCCGATCCGACGCCAAAGTGCCGGTCGCTGAGGGCGCGCGCCAGGTCCGGCAGGTTGCCCAGCGAGGCCAGAGGTACGCCGCGGCCCGGAAGTATATCGATGTAGACGTAGTCGTTTCCGGCGCCCTCCATCTTGATGAATGGAATGGTCACAGGGCCTCCCTCAAGAGTCGGACATCGCCGGCATGGAAGGAGCGGCACGCGCCGCCATCTTCCTCGACCACCAGGGCCCCGTCATCGGCAACGGACAAGGCCCGCCCGGTCACAACCCCATCGGCCAGCGTCAATGAAATCCGATGACCGATCAGTGGCATGACCCGGCGCCACTCGTCGATGAGTTGACATCCACCGTCCCGCATCATTCGATCGTAAAGAAATTCAAACGACTCCACGATTCCGGCCAGTACCAGCGCTCGGTCGAAGGCATGGCCCGATTCGATGATCATTGATGTGGCACTTCCGCCCAGTTCGGCGGGAAAATCACCTTCCAACTGATTCACATTCACGCCGATTCCGAGGACGACGGCCTCGAGGCGTCCCGCATCGCCCCGAGCCTCCGCGAGGATGCCGGCCAGCTTCCTCTCCCCGATCAGGACATCATTCGGCCAGCGGACATGGGCCGACCTACCCGTCATCCTGCCTGCGGCCTCGACCACCGCCAGGGCGCCGGCCACGGTGACCAGGAAGCCCGAGGCCAGCGGGAGATCAGGCTTCAATATCCATGAAAACCAGAGGCCAACTCCGGGCGGCGATTCCCAGCGCCGCCCCATCCGGCCCCGCCCGGCCGTCTGCCGATCCGCGATAACGAGCGTTCCATGTGGCGCGCCCGCCTTTGCCAGGTCGAGTGCCTCGGCGTTTGTCGACCCGACGGCCCCGTGAAAGTGGACACGGGTAACATGCCGCGCCCGCTGAACGACCGCCTGAATCGACCCGCCGAAACTGGATTCGCGTTCGTCGCTCACGACGGTTCCCCTTCTTCAAAATCAAGCGCCAGGTCAAGCGATGGCGCCGAGTGGGTCAGGGCCCCGACGGATATGAAATCGACGCCGGGTCGTGCGTGGCTGTTGATCGTGGCCAGCGTGATGCCACCCGACACTTCGATGAACGGGCGGAGCCGGCCCGGTTCGAGGCGACTCTGGCGGACCAGGTAAACCGCCGCGTCGATCACCTCCGGCGTCATGTTGTCGAACAAGAGGCCATCGATCGGATGGACCAGTGCCTCGGTGACATCGGCCAGCGTGCGCACCTCTACTTCCACCCCGACTCCGGCCGGACGGCCGGCCAGAGCCCGTATCACGGCTGATCCGATACCACCGGCCGCCAGTTCGTGGTTGTCCTTTATCAGGATGAGATCGAACAAGCCCAGGCGATGATTGGCTCCGCCCCCCATGGCCACGGCGTACTTCTCGAGAAGCCGCCAACCGGGCGTGGTCTTGCGGGTGTCGAGGACCCGCACCCCCGTTCCCCGCAGCGCGAGGACAAACTGGCGCGTCTGCGTGGCCACACCGGACAGACGCTGCAGGAAATTGAGGGCAGTCCGCTCGGCAGCGAGCAGGGAACGCGAGGAACCTTGCCACCGCGCCACGAGGCGACCAACCGTCAACGCTTCCCCGTCGGCCGCCAGCGCCTCGAACGCGACGCCCGGATCAACCGAAGCCACGACATCGCGCGCGATGTCCAGCCCCGCCAGCACCCCGGGTTGACGGGAGACGAGGATGGCCGTCGAGGTGGCCCCCACCGGAATCGTCGCCAGCGAGGTGACATCGCCCCGTTCACCGAAGTCCTCGGCCAGCGCCAGACGGATGAGCGGTCGCGCCGCCTCCCGAACGTCCTTGATGTCGGGCGGCGGGCCGCCCGGGCCGGACACCATCAACGGAGTTCCGCCTTCAGTTCATCAATCTTGTCGCGCAGGCTGATGGCCCGTTCGAACTCGAGCGCCTTGGCCGCCTGGCGCATTTCCCGCTCGAGCAATCGGATCATTTCCGGCTTGTCAGTGGACGTCAGATGGCGAAGCAGGTTCACGGCCGGATCCCCTTCCTCCTTGTCCGGACCCGCATCGGCCACCGTCGTCGCCAGCATGACATCCTCGATCGACTTCACGATCGTCATGGGCGTGATGCCATGTTCGAGATTGAAGGCTTTTTGCTTTTCCCTTCGACGGCTCATCTCGTCGATGGCCCGTTGCATCGACCCGGTCATTCGATCGGCGTAGAGAATGACGCGCCCGGCCACGTTTCGGGCCGCCCGGCCGGCCGTCTGGATGAGGCTGGTTTCCGAGCGGAGGAATCCCTCCTTGTCGGCATCCAGGATGGCCACGAGCCCCACTTCGGGGAGGTCGAGCCCTTCGCGAAGCAGGTTGATGCCGACCAGCACGTCGTGGTTGCCCAGGCGGAGGCCGCGCAGGATTTCCATTCGGGCGATGGCGTCGATATCCGAGTGGAGCCAGGCCACCTTGATGCCGGCCCCGAGCAGAAAATCGGAGAGGTCCTCGGACATCCGCTTGGTCAGGGTCGTGACGAGGACGCGTTCCCCGCGGGCCACCGTGGTCCGGATTTCCTCCATGAGATCATCGATCTGCCCGGAAATCGGCCGCAGGATGATTTCCGGGTCGATGAGGCCGGTCGGCCGGATGATCTGCTCGACAACGACGCCGGCGGACTTCCGAAGCTCGAAATCGGACGGCGTGGCGGATACGAACAGGGTGGGCGGCACCAGAGTCTCGAACTCCTGAAACTTCAGCGGCCGGTTATCCAACGCCGACGGCAACCGGAAGCCGAAGTCGACCAGCGTCTGCTTCCGATTCCGATCTCCCTCGTACATGGCCCCGATCTGCGGCACCGACACGTGCGATTCGTCGATGATCAGCAGCCAGTCCTTCTCCTTCGGGAAGTAGTCGAGCAGGCAATGCGGACGCTGGCCCTTTGAGCGGCCATCCAGCCAGCGGCTGTAGTTCTCGATTCCGGAGCAATACCCCAGCTCCATCATCATTTCCATGTCGTACTCGCACCGGCTCTTCAACCGCTCCGCCTCGAGGTACTTCTGGTTGGCGTTGAATTCAGCCAGCCGATCCCGGAGCTCTACCTTGATGTTCTTGACGGCAGCCTCGAGCTTTGGCCGTTCGGTCACGAAGTGCTTGGCCGGATAGACGGCCACGCGATCGAGTTTGGTCATCGTCCGCCCGGTCAGCGGGTCGACGATCGAAAGCGCCTCGACTTCGTCATCGAACAGCTCGATGCGGATGGCATGCTCCTCGTAGGCCGGCCGCACCTCCAGCACATCGCCCCGGATGCGAAACGTGCCACGGCGAAAGTCGATGTCGTTCCGCGTGTACTGCAGCGCCACCAGCTGCCCCTGGATCTCCTGCCGGCGGATCGAATCCCCGACTTTCACATAGAGCATCTGCTTCTTGTAGGAATCGGGATTACCGAGGCCGTAGATGCAGGAAACGGAAGCGACGATGACCACGTCATCGCGCGACAGGAGGCTGGTGGTGGCCGCCAGCCGGAGCCGGTCGATATCATCGTTGATCGAGGCGTCCTTCTCGATGTAGGTGTTCGTGGACGGGACGTACGCCTCGGGCTGGTAGTAGTCGTAGTAGGACACGAAGTAGCCCACGGCATTGTTCGGAAAGAACTGCCGAAACTCTCCGTACAACTGCGCCGCCAGCGTCTTATTGTGGGAGATGACCAGTGTCGGCCGCCCATACCGGGCAATGACATTGGCCATCGTGAATGTCTTGCCCGAACCGGTAACCCCCAGAAGCGTCTGATTCTGCAGCCCAGCCGCAAGCCCGGCCACCAGTTCCTCAATGGCCTGAGGCTGATCGCCGGACGGTTCGTACTTGGAAACGAGTTGGAAGGGGGCGCGTGTCATGAGGGCGGGATTATAG
>Ga0163152_10002392_pt1 | contig 26851 bp, 21 predicted proteins | sample OliLakLV19MP8IB2_FD_148635 | JGI IMG/M metagenome (GOLD analysis project Ga0163152, IMG submission 148635) | Freshwater microbial mat bacterial communities from Lake Vanda, McMurdo Dry Valleys, Antarctica - Oligotrophic Lake LV.19.MP8.IB-2 | ecosystem: Environmental > Aquatic > Freshwater >...
CGTTCAACGAGCGCTGCTTTCATGGCTGCGAGTTGGTAAGCGTGGTGGTTTTTCATGCCTCCACGGTAGACCGCTAATGTGTAAGGTTAATTGCTGCAATAAGAACACACGCCCCCAAATTTCCAGAGAGCCAGAAGAGCAGAGAAAATTATCGGAAGACTCCAGAGGAGCAAGGAGAAGCTCCTACCGCGTTCGGGGATCCTCTGACGGATTTGGAATGCAAATCGCTTGATAAGAAATAACCACCTGTCTCGGCGCTCTCTGAGCCTCCAGAACCAAGCATGTTCGCCCAATGAATGCACAAAAGGAATTCTCATCAGAGTCAAAGTTTACCAGAACTGACACGTTATTGTATGTCAATTCTTGATAAATATTTTCAGTATTAACGTTACACGTACACGTTTTGCCTGGCATCCATATAGGAATCGAAAATGTGCACGTAGACCTTCTTCGTCTTCTCCACACAGTCTTGTTCTGTATAGGTCGGCTCAGCAAGCACGTGTGTGTGCCGGTGCTGCCTTCAGAGCACAAAAAAAAGAACAGAGTGTGCGGTCCTGTAGAATCACCTAGATACCAATATCGGCTTAGAGATAGGGGTAAAGCCTGTTATTCTTTCGATGCATATCTCACTCTTTGTTTTTAATGAAACTAACCGACCATCATGCACAGTACTTTGCCTATGAGCTGACTAAGCGATGTTCTTCAAATAGTCTAGAAAAGCTGTCATCCACACTATCCAACGCTCAAGTTGATTTAAACCCGCACCAGATCGAGGCGGCACTATTTGCCTTTCGTTCACCTTTATCCAAGGGTGCTATTTTGGCTGATGAAGTCGGACTTGGTAAAACCATCGAAGCCGGGCTAGTTCTCTCTCAGAAATGGGCTGAAAGGAAACGAAAGATACTGTTGATCGTTCCTTCCAGTTTGCGAAAACAATGGAATGACGAGCTACAGGAGAAGTTCTTTTTGCCATCCATTATTCTCGAAGCAAAATCTTTCAATCAATATATTAAAGATGGCAACCTCAACCCGTTCAACCAAGAGGATAAAATCATTATCTGTTCATACCATTTCGCTAAGGCGAAGTCTCCCTACATCAAACAGACCAAATGGGACTTGGCCGTCATTGATGAGGCTCACCGCCTAAGGAACGTCTACAAAACCAGCAACAAGATTGCTCGTGAGATCAAAGACTCGTTAACCGATGTGCCAAAGATTTTGCTAACAGCGACTCCCTTACAAAACTCTCTACTCGAACTCTATGGTCTTGTAAGCATCATTGATGATCATGTTTTTGGCGATCTGAAGAGCTTCAAGTCGAATTACGCCCGCGTTCCTCGAGAGCAAGACATTTACGAGAATGAGCTAGGTCTTGTGGAACCAAAACAGGAAATGTTTGTCGAATTGCGAAAACGTTTAAAGCCTGTCTGTACTCGCACTCTCCGCAAGCAAGTACTGGAATATATCAATTACACTGCTCGAAAACCCCTCACACAGGACTACGTTCCTACCCAGCAGGAAACTGAGCTATACGATGGGATGTCCGAATACCTACAGAGACCAAAACTGTATGCGCTGCCATTTAGCCAGCGTCAGCTTATGACGCTGATTTTACGCAAGCTGTTAGCATCTTCCTCTTTTGCGATTGCCAGTACCCTCGACAAGCTCGTCGATAAGCTCTCTATTCTGATTAAAGAAACTAAAGCCAAAAATGCTGTTCAAGATAACGATACGGCCGGAATAGAACAGAACTTTGAGAATTTCGAAGAAGTCTCAGATGAATGGATCGATACCGAGGAAGACGAAGATGACGAAGATCAGAAAGAAAAGAAGGCTTTAACGCCCGAAGACATTCCTAAAATAGAAACAGAAAAGGCTGATCTCGCAAAATTTCGCGATCTTGCGAAGAATATTTATACCAACTCCAAGGGGGAAGCACTGCTTACTGCTCTTGAGAAAGGGTTTGAAATGACACAGGAGCTTGGCGCAAAAAAGAAGGCCATCATTTTTACAGAATCCACCATCACACAGAAGTATTTGGCTGAAACATTGCTTGGGAAGAATGGCTATCAAGGAAAGATTGTTTTGTTTAACGGCTCAAACAACGATGATGAATCCAAGGATATTTATAAAAAATGGCTTGAGAAGTACCAAGACACCGACAAAATTACAGGATCCAAGACAGCCGATACTCGCGCTGCACTTATTGAGCATTTTCGTGATAGTGCGGAAATTATGATTGCCACAGAGGCAGGAGCAGAAGGCGTAAACCTCCAATTCTGCTCACTCGTTATTAATTATGATTTGCCTTGGAACCCGCAGAGAATTGAACAGCGTATCGGTCGTTGTCATCGCTATGGCCAAAAACATGATGTAGTCGTGATTAACTTTGTGAACAGAAAGAATGCGGCAGATCAGCGTGTCTACGAACTGTTGGATCAGAAGTTCAAATTATTTAAAGGAGTCTTCGGTGCGAGTGATGAGGTATTGGGGTCAATTGAATCCGGTGTTGATTTTGAAAAACGTATTGCTGGTATCTATCAAACTTGCCGCACTAACGAAGATATTAATGCTGCATTCGATAAATTGCAGAATGAAATGGAAGAAAGTATACAAAATAGTCTTTCTGAAACACGCCAGACATTACTTGAAAATTTTGACCAAGAGGTGCGTGAAAAGCTAAAAATAAATGCTAAAGAAAGCCAAAAGTATCTGGATACTTATCAGAAGTGGTTATGGGATGTCACTTGTTACTATTTAGGAGAAAATGCTGATTTTTCTAATCATGATTACTCTTTTTCTTTAAAAATAAATCCCTTTCAAAATGAAGAGATAGACCCCGGGCCATATAGGATTGGTAAAAACGTTGAAGATGCACACGTCTATCGTCCTGGACATTCTTTGGCCCAAAGGATATTGAACGAGGTTAAAAGCAGTCAGCTCAGCGAAGTAGAGATAGTGTTTGATTATTCAAAACATGATTCTGTTATTTCTGTTCTAAAGCCATTGGTTGGTAAGGGTGGTGTGTTGAAGGTCGCAAGTTATACCGTTGAGGCCTTTGAGGCAGAAGACACGGTTATTGTTTCGGCTTTGAATGAAGACAACGAACCGATTGAGCCGGATAGTATTAAAAAGATATTTTCGCTTTCCGCAGCGTCAGTTGGGGCATGTGCAATATCCCTAGATCAAAAGAAGAAATTGGAGGAGCTGGAACAGGGCAGTATTGCAGCAACCTCTAGTCAAATTGCCGATAGGAATAGTGAGTTCTTTGATGACGAAATGACCAAAATGGACAATTGGGCAGAGGATGTAAAAAAGGCATTGGAATTGGATTTAAGAAAGCTTGATATTGATATTAAAGCTGCCAAGACAAACGCCAAGAAAATCGTTAATCTAGAGGAGAAGCTTAAAGCTCAACGAGCAATAAAGGATTCCGAAAAGAAACGTAATGAAATGCGGAAAAAATTATATGAGGCGCAGGATGAAGTAGAAGTTAAGAAGGAAAAGCTACTCGAGACAATTGAAGCTCAACTCAAGCAAAGATCGACGTTAAAGCCTTTGTTTACTATTCGATGGAAAATTATATGATAGTAAAAGACTCACCCTGGTACGCTTACATGTAGAGGCGTGGTGAGTGCTGATGATCACTACTTTACTCCTTACATATATGAAAAAGATACAAGCGAAAGGCTTGCAGATCTATACATTCAATCAAGGAAAAGAGGACTTTATATCCTTGACCGATATTGCACGGTATAAAAATGCTGAGGCTACGGCTGATGTAGTAAAAAATTGGATGAGAAGCCGCAGTACTATTGAATTTCTTGGCATTTGGGAGCAAATACATAATGAGAATTTCAAACTGGTCGAATTCGACCAGTTTAGAAAAGATGCAGGATTGAACAGTTTTGTACTATCGCCGCAAAAATGGATAGAAAAGACCAATGCAGTAGGGCTTATATCTAGGTCGGGCAATGGGGGTGGTACTTTTGCACACAAAGATATTGCCTTCGAATTCGCAACATGGATCTCTCCTGAATTTAAGCTCTATCTGATCAAAGAATTTCAACGGCTCAAAAATGAAGAAAGCGAACGTCTGATGCTCGGCTGGGATGCAAAACAATCTTTAACAAAAATCAATTACAAGATTCATACCGACTCCATAAAAGAACATATTGTTCTCCCGCAAAAACTAACGCTGAAAGAAGCAAGTTTCGCCTACGCGAGTGAAGCAGATGTTTTGAACATTGTTCTTTTTGGAAAAACGGCTCAAGACTGGAAAAAAGGAAATAAGAACAAAGAAGGAAATATGAGAGATTATGCAGATGTCTACCAATTGATCTGTCTTGCGAATTTGGAAACATTGAATGCGGAATTTATGAAAATGGGCCTAAGCCAAAAGGAAAGAATGCTAAAATTAAATGAAATCGCCATCTCTCACATGAACTCTCTTGCGGGGAATACAAGTATAAAAAAGCTAGAAAGCCATGAAGGTAACCTTCCGAAAAAATTACTATGACGAACAATAAGCAAAAACTCGAACTGACGTGGATCGGCAAGAACAACCCTGAGTACGACATTGCAAATATCGAGCCTCGTATTTTGGAAGAGCGTACGGATTTATCTTATGGTGATCCGAATACGGAAAACATGATTATCCATGGTGATAATTTGTTAGCACTAAAAGCGTTACTTCCAGAGTATGAGGGGAAGATAAAGTGCATCTATATTGATCCTCCATACAATACTGGTAATGCCTTTGAGCACTACGATGACAGTGTCGAACACAGTACGTGGCTTTCGCTTATGAAGCCAAGGTTAGAACTCCTCAAAAGTCTTTTAGCTGATACTGGGGCGATTTACATACAAATCGACGACGTTGAATTTGCGTATCTAAAGATTATTTGTGATGAGATATTTGGTAGGGAAAATTTCATAAACTGTATAACAGTAAAAACAAAGAGTGGTGCTGGGGCAAGCGGAGGTGGTGAAGACAAGAAGCTTAAAAAGAATACAGAGTTTATACTTTTGTATGCAAAAGACAGAAACAGTTTTATTACAAAGACTATTTTCGTTGAGCAAAATTTGATTGATATAATTGCTGACAAAAGAGATGAGGGAAAGCAATTTGAATATAGGCAGGTATTGATTGAAGAGGGCACCAAGTCACAATTCAAGAATATAAAAGACGGTTCTGGCGAGGAAATAAAAATATTTAAGCACGACAATTATGTCATCAGATCAATATCCGAGATAATTAAGGATGAGAAGATATCGGAAGAAGAGGCTTATTTTAAATACTTTGAGAAGATATTTAGAGGTCAGCCTGCCCAATCTTCAATTAGGACTAGAGTAAACGAAGCTACGGGAAATAATAAAAATTTATTTTCAATTGAGTATTCGCCACGAAGTGGTAAGAGAAAAGGGCAAATAGCAACAAATCATTACTTGAATTGTGACTTGGTTAACTGGCTGAAAGATACCTCGAGAAAAACATCCAATAAGATTATTAAGTTGGAGAAATTGGGAACTCTTTGGACAGATTTGAGTTGGAACGGACTATCTTCACAAGGTGGGGTACAGTTCAATAATGGGAAAAAACCTGAGTTGCTGCTTAATAGAATATTGGAGCTCAGCTCAGAAACAAACGATCTTGTCCTGGATTCTTTTCTTGGTTCAGGAACCACTGCCGCGGTGGCCCATAAAATGGGACGCAAGTATATAGGTATCGAAATGGGAGAGCATGCATACACGCATTGTAAGGTGCGACTCGACAAAGTGGTTGAGGGATATGATCAGGGAGGGATTAGTAAGGCAGTAGAGTGGAAAGGTGGTGGTGGTTATAAATTTTATGAACTAGCACCAAGTTTCATTGCCATTGATGAATTCGGCAATCCAGTGATCGATAACTACTACAACGACACCAAGCTTATCCGTGCAATGTGCAAACTCATGAATTACACTTTTGCCCCTAGTCAAACCGAATACTGGAAGCACGGCAAAGGCCAAGGCAGCAATAGTATTTATGTGACTACGCAGATGCTCTCTGTCGCTATGGTTCAACAGATCGTCAGTCACCTAAGCCCAAATGAAACGCTCCTTATTTGCCCGAAAAAATACGAACCGGGCTGTAAAGAAGTTGATAATCGAATCACGATTAAAAAAATTCCACAGTCAGTTTTGAAAGCCTGTCAGTTTGGCAAAAAGGAATATTTGTTGCCAATCAAAGAAAATGCGATGGAAGAAATAGACGAAGAAGATTTACCTGAAACCCAAGAATAATATGAATAAAGCACATGCTTTACAGTACATCACGAATGCCATGAGCCTGCGCTCCCCGCAGGAAAAAAGCTTAGTTCTGTATGCTGATTATCTGGAATCAGAGGCTGGTAAAAAAGTGCTAGAACGTATGAAGAAAAATGATCGCGGGAATGTGAGTGATATTGAGATGGCAACTAAAGCCTATGCGCAAACAGTTCCCGAAATGGGGCAATTTCAGGCCTTCGAGCGTACTTTTCCGGCTTACACTTTTGCCCTTGCTACTGGCGTAGGGAAAACGCGTCTGATGGGTGCCTTTGTTGCTTACCTATACTTGGTCTACGGTATTCAGCATTTCATGATTGTTGCTCCAGGCAACACCATTTATCGCAAGCTGGTTGATGATTTCAGTAAGTCTAATAACCCGAAGTATGTCTTTAAGGGCATAGAAGAGATCAATATCAGTACAACGAGCATCATCACCAAGGAAAACTACCAGCAGAATCAGGCAACGATGAGTTTGTTTGGTAACCAGATCCAGATCAACATTTTCAATATCCAGCAATTTGCCCAAAAAGATATCGACCAAGAAAAGGGTATTACAAAGTTCAGCGAAACACTGGGTGAATCGTATTTTGAATATCTGAAGTCACTGCCTGATTTGGTTGTATTAATGGACGAATCCCACCACTACCACGCAGATGCAGCGATGGGATCACTCGACCGCATTGATCCACTCATGGGTCTTGAATTCACGGCGACTCCTTATACAGGAAATATGGTTGGTCGCGGTCGTACGCGACAACCGGAACTGAAGAAAAATATTTTCTATACTTACAATCTTGGCGACGCAATTCGCGATGGCTTCGTAAAAGATCCTTGGGTGGGTACAGAGGCCGACGTTGATTTCAGCCAGTGGGACAGCGAATCCATTGAGACCGATGCTCGAAAACTACAATTGGCAGCCTTCTTCCATGAACGCACAAAGGTAGCACTCAAGGAATATGCATTGGGAAACAATAAACCCGAGGTAAAGCCTGTAATGCTTGTTGTCGCAAAAGATACAGCGCATGCAAGCGCTCTTCGTGCTCTGATTGATAGTGATCAATTCCGAGGCGGTGCCTATAAAGGCAAGGTGATTGAAGTGCATACTAAAACACGCGGAGATGAAGCGGATGAAACTATTGAAAAGCTCATCTCGCTTGAGCATCCGGACAATATTGTCGAAGTTGTTATCCATGTGAACATGCTTAAAGAGGGCTGGGATGTAACTAATATTTATACGATTGCTCCGATTCGATCCTCTGCGTCGGACATTCTGACTGAACAGACAATCGGTCGTGGTCTTCGCCTCCCCTACGGAGAGAGGACAGGAAACAAGAATGTTGATCGTGTCATGATTGTTGCTCATGACAATTACGCAAAGGTTGTTGAGGCAGCACAGCATTCTTCCCTGATACAGCCATCAAATATCGAAAGTATTTCTGCGGATGATGCGAGGCAGGTGAAAGAGGTTATTGAGGTGCCTTCAGCGTTTATTGCGAGTATTCAACAAAGGATAATAGCCAACCCTTTAGTGATGCAAGGAATTGAGGCGCATGCAGGTAAAGCAGTGAGCTGCATACTTTCTGATGACACACCTGATGATGTAAAGGCTGCAACCATCCAGCACAAGGTGAATGAAATTGTTTTGCAAGAAGCGAAGAAAATAGCGAATGAGCAAAGCTTTCCTGTTCATCATCAGCATGCAGATGCTCAGGCATCGGAGCTGCCTTATGCAGAAGGATCTCTATTTAGTGCCTTTAGTGAGCCTATAAAGAACGAACTTGAGAAGATCGGTCGTGTTTCAGGGCAAGCAATGGAAGTTCGAAACATAGCGATTCCAAGACTAATGCTGACTCCTCACTACGGAGAGATGATTATTGATGATTTTGATTTAGACGTAAGGAAATTAAGCAGATACACGACAGGTGCCTCCATCATGGAACAACGTCTGCAAGGAACAGAAAGAATAGATCTGTTTGGCAATGCTCATCAGGGGGATCAAGAAACTGTGCTAACGCGGGTAATAAGCCTGGGCGAGGGACGAGCACAGAGTCCGGAAAGTACAATTATTGCTGCTCTGACTGATCATCCTCTCATTGATTACGATGATCCTAATCAAACTGCTTTACTTCTGAAGCTCGCAACGCAGACCGTTTCGCATTACAAATCGTTTGTAAGTGAGGATAGCGCAGTCAAAATGATGGTGGAGAATAATACCCAGCAGATTGCTCAGGAAATTTACGATCAAATACTAGAACATAAGAAATTTGTTTCAGAAGGCTACCTTGAATCAAGTATTCGGGAACCGAAGCCCTATCTTGAGCAGTTTAATATTTCACGAGACCATAGCGATCAACCAGTCACACTGGAGTCGCAATTGAACAGATTTCCAAGAGAAAAAATATATACCGGATTTAAGAAAGCCTGTCACTCCATGTATCGGTTTGATTCTTCAGATGAAGTTCGTTTGGCTTATCTCTTGGAAAAGGATCCGTCTGCAGAAGATTGGCTGCGCCCCGCGCCAAATCAATTTGAGGGGTTATTCTGGAGAGATGAATCGGGCAATTCACAGCATCGTTATGAACCGGATTTTGTTGCCGAGATGAAGAATGAAATAGTAATGATTGAAGTGAAACCCAGTAACGAGATAGAAGCTTTTGAGGTTCAATCAAAAAAGAAAACGGCGGAGAAATATTGTGAACTCGCCTCAAAGAATGTTGGAAAGTTTGGCATAGTGAAGCCATGGAGATATGTGATCATTCCAACGGAAAGGATCACAGTTACGTCAACCGTGGCGGGGTTACTCTCATGACTTCTCAATCAACCCTCACTGGCGCAGCAGGAACATACTTCGTTCTGTTTCAGCTTCTACGCAGAGATTGGATAGCAGCAATCGCTCCAGAAGGGGTGCCAAACACCGATATCATCGTCACTGACGTTGAAGGAAATCGCCAGTGCGCCATTCAAGTAAAAACCAGAAGCAAGGGATCAGATAAGGGCTGGAGCATGGGCAAAAAGCACGAAGACGTCATTTCACCCACGCTTTTCTATTGCTTCGTTGATATGGAGAAGGCTGAGTCGGATTTGCCAGCAACTTTCATTATCCCAAGTGCAGCGGTTGCGGCCGTACTGAGTGAAGCGCACAAACTCTGGTTGGATACACCGGGAATGAAGGGGCAAGCACATAACGACAACAAAATGCGACGGCTGTTGCCTGATTATTTGCGAAAGCGTGAATTGCCTGCGGATATAATGAAAAGATTAGGAACTGGTTGGATGGAACAATATCGAGAGAATTGGGACATCCTTCATTTACAATGATTATCTCCACCAAGAGCGTTTCTAACAAAATAAGATAAAATTCTGATATGACACCCTCGCAAGTCCGCAAATGCATAGGTGTAGAAACAATTTTCCCGGGATCCCAAGCTTCGCTTGAGGCTCTCAGAGAGATCCTATCAGATCTGAATAGAACAGAAACTTTGATTTTTTGTGCAAGATGGAACTTAATTTTTTGCAGTAAAGGTCACTATGCTGATAAGCAAGAAAGGGCGATGAACTGGTTCTTAACTATTGAGCAGAAAGAAAGAATGATCAGCGAGTCAGGTGGCAGAGAAAATGTAATGTTTTTATTCAGAGGTGGATTAACCGAGCTAATGAGGTGGGCGGTACTCTACTGTCCTGCCACCGGGAATGAACCTCATTTTTATGGAGGTCAGAATTTTTCAAGAAGAAATCAATTGGGAAAAGCGATGCTGATTGCAAATTACATCTGGCTGAAGGCAGTAAAGCATGACAGTTATCCCGATCTTCATGGTGATGAATTACGCCTAGCTACTCTTGTTAGAGTACGACTTAATGTTTCTGGATCTAGAGTTGGACGAGATCCCCTGTTTTCCTTGGGAACCGGCTACGCTTTATTCAAAGATAAAAATCTCTTTCCAAAATATTATCCAAATCTTGAAAAAGAATTCTACGAATTAAACGGAAAGACTCTAGAGGAATACTTTGTATGTCATACTTGGATTGCTTCGAATTTGTTAAACAAGACGGAAGAACAAATTACAACCCAACAAAATCATAATGGGATTTTTTCACATCAGACTTTAATTAATCCTGTTTATAAAAAATTTCAGCCCATGCTAAGCGATTTCTTTGGAAGAAACAAACAAAGCATTGATCAATTGAGGCACAGATTCTGGGGAGATGTTGAAGATATTGATTCCTTAGAAAATATTAAACCGGTTGATGAAATGATCATTCGTAATCATCCAATACTTGAGGTGGAAGAGGGCGGAAGGGCAGTGGTTCTTGATCCTGTACTTTACGGTGAAGAGCTTGCTACTGGTCCTCTATTTAAGCTGATTAGAAACGCAGCCAAAAATCGACAAGAGAAAGATTCGATCATGGAAATGTTCGGGCATGCATTTGAGCAATATGTCTGCAGCTTATTTAGGGCTATATATAAGCCTAAAGCCTCTCGTGCTAATGGAGACAGATTATTTTTAAATCCTAAAGGTAGGGCTGCTGACAGCAATCGTATTCAAATTTCGGATGTCTGCATAATAGGTGGTGATGAAGCTATTTTAATCGAGGCAAAATCAGCTTTCATTCCGTGGAATATTGTTTTGGATTTAAACAACGATGAATACATTCGAGTATTGAAAGAAAGATATGTTGAGAAGAAAGGCGTAGGGCAATTAGCCAATGCCATAATAAATCTTTCAGACAATAGCTGGAAGCCACTTACTTTAAATTTTTCATCCATTAGAAAGATTTACCCAGTATTAATTGTGTACGACTGTCTTATGGATTCTTTCAGTCATAGCTGGTTTTTGAATCAATGCTTCATAGAAAAATTGCGACCAGATTCGGTAAGAGAAGACGGCTCAAGTATGAAAGGGAACTATACAATTTCTCCTTTGACGCTTTTGACGATTGATGATTTTCAAAACTTGGAAACGACTGCAAGAAGAGGCTTGCCGCTGAGAGAGCTATTAAGAACATACGAAAAACAGCACCCTGACAGACTAATGTCTTTTAGTGACTTTGTAGCGTTTTCTGAATTCAATAACAGAATCTATGGTTCAGTAGCAGTTGCTAAAATAACTTATAAAGTTATAAGGCGTACCTACAAGATATTATTTCCATGGTCATTACGTAGATTTTGGGGCTTAACAAAGTATGTCGTTGAACGTCCGCGAGTTTGGTGGAGAAAATATGTCGTTGGAATTTCAAATAATTGAAGTGCAAGTGATTTTACTGTTCTGTAACGTGACTTTATCCTTCAGGCACCCTAACAACTCTCTCTTCTCAGTAATCGTTCCATTCTTTAACAAATACTCCACATACTTCCGTTGATTGATCTTCTGAGCCTTCTCCTTGTCCGATATACCCAGCACATCCGTAGCAAATTTTGAGAATCTCTCAAATTCTTCGTCAAATTTCCTCTTCACCCCCGCGGTACTGAGGTTCAGCCCATCAAGCAGCTCTATGAGCTGCTCAATCAGTTCCTCCTCTCGTAAGGCAGGCTCTTTACATTGCAGATCTCTTGAGTGGGTGCATCGGTAGTACACGTAGCGCTGTAGCCCTTTTTTCGTCTGCTTTCGCTTCTCATCGGCCGTTACGCCCGATCCGCAGTTGCCGCATGTCATGAGCCGCGTGAAGGCGAACTCCTTGGTGCCCCATTCACGCTGTTGCCCGACGGAGAGGATACGTTGTACGTCATCGAAGAGTTGCTGATTGATGACCGGATCGTAATCGCCTCGGTACCATTTTCCGCTAGCCACCGGATACTCGAACCTCCCTGTATAGAAAGGGTTATGGAGAACCTTGTAGATCATGCTCAGGGTCAGGTTTTTCCCAGCTCGTGTCCGAAATTCCGATTGCTGCACCCAGCGATACACATCGCGGCCACTCATGCGGTCTTGTGCTACCTTCTCAAACATCTGCCTGACGAACGGCGCTCGGACGGGATCGATGATGATTCGGCTGCGCGTTTCGCCTGCCCTTCGTTCCGTGAGGTACCCTAGAGAAGGAAGGCACGGTCGATAGCCCTGTTCCGCTCTGGCCTTCTGCCCGCGCTTCACATTGATGCCGCGATTGTCGTTTTCTAACTTCGCCTGTGAACAGAGAATCATGAGCAGGAATTTCTCGTTCGGATTGTTGGTGAATTTCTGCGAGTGACAGCGGATTTCACGCAGCAGTCCTTGATCCATAAGATCGACGAGCGATCCTAGGTCTCCTGCGTTTCTGCTGAGACGATCCGGTGCCCATGTGAGGATGCCTGTAAAAAGTCCCTTTCCTACATCTTGGATAATCGTGTTGTAGACGGGACGATGCCCCGATGCCTTTGCCGAATGACTTTCTCGCCGGATCTCTGCGATGTCCATTCCATCTCTCTTGGCGAGCGCCAACATCTCTTTTACCTGCGAGTCGATGGACATCGCCTGCCTCTCATCGTCCTCGGAGGATTTCCGAGCGTAAAGGCAGTAGCGGATAGGCATGATCGTCGGCTCCACCCGATGCTCGTTATCCGGAGGTGCCGTTCTTCCGATTGCTCTTGCCGATGCTGTGGGGGTCGCTGATGGCATGCTCAATCAATGCCTGCGACCGTCTTGCCTATCCAGCCCCCATGCGCCAGAACTTCTCAAAGTCCAGGCCGATTGCTATAACTTGAAGAAGGCCGCTGGCTCCACATCCAACCCCTTCGCGATCTTCTCGACCGTACTCAAGCGCATATCCTGAAGAGTGTTGCCTTCATAGCGCTGATACTGCTTGTATTCCATCTTGCAGAGGTCGGCCGCTTCCTCTTGAGTCAGCCCACGCTGCTCCCGCAAACGCTTGAGGTTCTTCGCCACCGTTTTTGTGAGTGTCTGCATCCCAATAAGTATCGGGATCGACGATGTTTCTTTACACCAACTTTACCGTTGGTGTGCAAATGGTTATACTCACGTCCTGCGCTATATATTGAGCGCTGGCTATCGAGTGAAAAACCAATGCCACACTCCACGTTTTAGTCTAGAGAAAGCCTCAAATGCTGCTTCGCGGCCTCCTCCAGCTCCGCTAGGAGGGTACGCATCTTTCCCCAATCCTTATGGCCCTCATCATTTCCAAGAACGGTAAAGGCGCGAAGCGCGTCGATCGCTCAGCCTTTGCCAATGAAGACGAATTGCAGCAGTACATCTACGAAAACCCGGAATCCATTCCTCTGTATGACATCAAGGAGGATATCCGACTCCTCATCGTCGCCCGCGAATTCCCAACGCAGAGCGGCCCCATCGATGCCGTCGGTATCGATAAGGAAGGAGAACTTTATCTTATCGAAACGAAGCTCTATCGGAACGCAGACAAGCGCCATGTGGTCGCTCAAGTTCTCGACTACGGAGCATCTCTCTGGCGGCACTACAGCGACTTCTCTGCCTTCATCGGGGAGCTTGATCGGCAATCGCAGAAGAAATGGAACGTGAGCCTTCAAAAAAAGTTACAGGACTTCTTCGGCAGTTCCGAAGAAGACGTACAAAAGCAGATTGAAAACTTCCGCAGCAATCTCGACGAGGGAACATTCAAGTTCGTGGTCCTCATGGATACGCTCCACGCCCAACTTAAAGACCTCATTCTGTTCCTTAACCAGTACAGCAAATTCAATCTCTACGTCGCGGAGATCGAATATTACAAATTCGAAACGTTCGAAATTATGATTCCGAAGTTATTCGGAGCAGAAGTGAAGAAGGATGTATCGGTATCGAAACCTCGATCCGAAGCGTGTGTGTGGGATGAGGAATCGTTTTTCTCCGAACTCGGCCAGAACGCCGATGAAGAAGTTCTTGGTAAAATGCGGACAATCTACGACTTTTCAACGAAATACGGCGCAGATGCCATCGAATACGGGATAAACTCGTTCAAGCTAAAAGTGGATTCCAAGGATGGAACGCGGAAGACCATCTTCTTTGCGAGCACCACTGAGCGCTGGAATCTTATATCCGAGTTCTGGAAGAGTAGTCCTGAACTGCGGAAGAAATATGCAGACCTGCTATCGAAGGCAGTTTCTGGCATCAAAAGGGATAAGCTAGATGGAACGTACTATGAAATTCGCCTCGATCAGATTTCCCAGTCGGATATAGACGCGTTGCTTGCGATCTTTGGCCGTATGGTCACTGAAATTCAGGAGACAGAATTTTCATTATCCTTATAATATTGTCTAGTATGCTCAGCAAATCCAGTTATCTTAAATCGCTCCAATGCCCCCGCTATCTTTGGTTGTGGGAGCATCGTCGTGAAGAAATGAAGACTCCTCTCGACATGGGAAGTGAATGGATGATTGAGGAAGGAAGAATGGTGGAAGAATCTGCTCGGACACTTTTCCCAACAGGCAAACTTGTAAAAAGTTTCCATGAACGAGGAGCCGAGCAAACAAGAGCATTCATTGATGACGGTCACCATTGCCTCTTTCAGGCTACAGCCCTTGGAGACGACCTGCTCGCGATGGCCGATGTCCTTCAATTCAATCCTTCGCGAGAAGTCTGGGATATCTTCGAGGTAAAAAGCACGACACAGGTGAAGGACGGACATCTGCATGATGTTGGTTTCCAGAAACTTGCCTTTGAACGTGCGGGATACAAGATCGGCAACTCGGCAGTCATTCATATCAATCGTGACTATGTCCGTAATGGCGACCTTGATGTGTCAGCATTTTTGACGATTGAGGACGTGTCTGCGCCCGTCTCAGAGATCGCAGACACCGTTGATGCGGGCACCATCCTTGCAAAAAAGATTCTCGCTCTTACGGAAGAACCATCTTTAACGGATTTTCCTTGCTGCTGTTCACCAAAAGATTGTCCATGTTCTCTCCATTGTTTCCCGGGGCTTCCACCGCAGTCCGTCTTTTACTTGCGTGGCATCACAACCAAGAAAGCCCGCTCTCTCTACGAAAGCGGAATCCGTACCATCGTTGGAATCCCCGATGGAACGCGTCTGAATAAAACCCAGGAAAAACAAGTACTTGCTGCCAAACAAGGAGCTCCCATTATAGATCTGGAAGCGATCAAGAAAACACTCGGCTCACTAACCTATCCTCTCTATTTTTTTGATTATGAAACGTTCTCGTCGGCCATACCGCCTTTTGAGAACTTCAAACCGGGACAAGTTATGCCGTTCCAATATTCGCTTCATATCCTGCGATCTCCCGATGGGGAACTGGAGCATCTCGAACACCTTGCACCAGCATATGGAAATACTATTCCCGATTTAGTCGCCGCACTTCGCACGCACATAGGCGATGACGGGACGGTGATTGTATGGAACAAGAGCTTTGAGATGGGGTGCAACGACGAGATGGGCATTCTTTGCCCTACGGATGCTCCATTCCTTAAGGCAGTCAATGATCGCATCTTTGATCTTATGGAAATTTTCACGAAGCAGTATTACGTCGATGCGCGATTCAATGGTAGCTGCTCGATCAAGAAAGTCCTGCCCGTGCTTGTGCCAGCTCTCTCGCATAAGGATCTTGAAATTTCCGAGGGTATGGCTGCTTCGCTCTCGTGGTATCGGATGTTTGGTCCAGAGAAATCAGCTGGAGAGCGCGAAAAGACCCGACAAAATCTGCTCGAATATTGCAAGCTCGATACCTTCGCCATGGTGGAGATTTTCCGGTATTTGATGAAACTATAGAAATTAACCGAACATCCGTCGCTTTCGGTATTGCCAATAATTGTCAGGCCTAATCATCGTGATAGTGATCTTCGTCGATTCTCTTTGTTCTTTCATCAAAATTGCGAATGCGTCCGCGAGATCGTCGTGACGCATCCTGCCAAAATTAACGAGCTGCTTGATAAGATCTTCAGCTCCCTCTCGCGGAAATTTAACACGACCCGAACGAATAAGGGGTGAAACGAGAGCGAGTCTCACGCGCTTATCCTGTTGCTGCACCTTGGAGCCTCTTGCCGGATATCCCTGGTATTGGAGTTCGTCGATGAGCGCTTTTTGATAGCCCACCTCTTCAACGATAATGTCGGCAGGGTTATTGGATCTTCCGACGTTCTCGCTCATTTGAATCGCCGTATCGCGCTGCTCCGGGAAATTCATCCGTTTATTTATCGGATTCGGCAGGATATAGGTCACATTTTCGTCATTCTCCTCGAAGGTTAGACCTGCAACGATTGCGGTGCAGTCAGCGCTCTCCTTATCGGATATCGCAAGATCCATGCCGATGGCGGCGCTGACAAAATTCGATTGGTTGACCGATGGCACGATATCGTAGCGCTGGATCCATTCTTCCTGAATGACTCTCTCAAGCGTCGAGAGGGTTTTTAGCAAGAACTCGCGGTACCACGTCTCTTCATTGAACTGGCTTTTGAAATGCTCGATATCTTCCTTCGTCGGAAACTTTTCCGGCCACAAACAGCGTCCCTCTTCTGTGAGGAGCGGGTATTCCCGATAAATACCAGGACGTCCCTTGTCACGCATCTCAATACGAAGACGCTGGGTTAAGGAATCCTCGTGCAGGTAGTTCCCGATGACGATTGTCTGTGTAGTTAAATCTCCGGCTCCAAAAATTTCTCCAATCACCCAATTGTAACTCTTGTCTCGCATTTCCAGGCTTTGCACGGATGCCATGTCCTCCACATCATCGCAGATAATCAAATCTGGTCGGTCATGATTGTGTCGCAAGCTCCGCACGGCCTGTCCAACTGAGATAGCCATAATTTTCGCACCGTACTGGGTAAGAATCAGCCCTGTTTTTGTCCATTGATCGTCGCGATCGAATGGGCCGAGATCGGATGTCAGGAGGTTGTTCCGTTCACACTCGGTACGAATGTTTTTCAGAAACTGTTGTGCCTGCTCGATAGTTTTCGCAATGATGAGAACGAATTTCTTCTGTGGTCTTCCCATGATCGACCAAAGGACGTAGGACAGCGTCCAGATCGTTGACTTGGCTGATCCACGGAAGGCGACCAGCACCAGGAGAGGCCACGATGCATCGTCCGCGAGTTTGAACATCGCGTCGTGCATCGCTGCCGTAGGATATTTGATGTATTCGCCAAAGTAGATGCGGAAAAACCACCAATGACTTTCGCGCGCTGCCTTACGCCGTGCAGCGGGGTTCTTTTTAATAGCATCTAGCACCTCAGGAGGCAGGGATATCATTTCCATGGTCTTCAGTTGGTAATAAAGTAGAGGATTCATCTGGTGGGATCTCGAGCGATTCCGTTCTTGTATCCATGATGAAATGGGAAAGCCGCAGGGCTTCTTCGACAACGGCTTCCTCTTCGGAGGTCAGTTTTCCATCCGTCTTGAGCTTGGCAACGACTTCCATCTTCGCTGCGTAGTCACGGTGGTGATGTCTTAACCAGTACTGCACTGCCCACGCATCTCCATCCCGTATCGCAGAGAGCAGTTGTGATTCAGCAAGGTCGTTCACGAGTGACTTTCCGTCCGCGAGTGCTTCATCAGTTGCCCTGGTGAATTCTTCGTCATCTTTGCGCCATCGGTAATAGGTCATGCGGCTGATGCTCGTTTTTTCGCAAGCGATCTGGATCACTGGAGTCTTCCGCAATTGTTCAATCAGTGTGGCTTTGTCCCGCGCCGTGCGCTCCGCCGTTGGTGTTATGGATTCATCGGACATGATCTGTATTGGAAAGAGGTACCGCTTTCACACCCGTGTGTTTCTCGAAGCGGTCGATGATCACCCGGCAGTACTTCGCATCCATCTCAATCATCATGCAGCGTCGCTTTGTATCTTCTGCCGCGATGAGCGTCGAGCCGGAGCCGCCGAAGGGGTCATACACGAGGTCACCGATTTTGGAACTGTTGAGGATGAGCCGCCGCAAAAGTCCCACGGGCTTCATGGTCGGATGTAGGACGCTTTTGCTCGGCTTCGGATAGATCAAAATACTTTTATCCTTGGATTTTCGGAACGCGTGCGTTCCGTACCACCCGTAAAGCAAAATTTCATGCTGCGGCAGGTAGTCGAGGCGGCCCATGACGGCGTGGGTTTTGAGCCAGATAAGCATCTGTGCGAACTTGCAGCCCGCCTCCTCCATGCCTGCCCGCAGCGGAAAGATCATTTTGTCGCTGTTGAAGATGTAGATGCTGTTTTTCTTCGCCATATGTTCGATGACAGCGGCAATCCAATCTTTCGTGAACGCCTGATACTCCTCGTCGCTCTGCTCGTGATCATTGGCAATCGCTTCATGATCTTTCCCTCCCAAAAATCCGCGCTTACCCTCGACGTAAGCAACGCCATAAGGTGGGTCGGTGAGGATGAGATCGACACTGTCTTTGCCCAGGAGTTTTTTGATCAGCTCAGTATTACGGCAATCGCCGCATGCCAGCCGGTGTTCGCCCAGCTGGTAGATGTCGCCCGTGGCAATGGTGTGCTTACTCATGGCCTGAGGAGGGAAACGGTATTGCCAGTGGCTTGTTCGTAGCGACGGACAATGAGATCACAGAACACGGGCTCGATCTCCATGAGAAACGCTTTGCGCTTGAGCTGGTCACATGCGATGAGCGTCGATCCGCTGCCTGCCGTCAGATCCAGTACATGGTCGCCGGGCTTCGTACATCGGCGCAGAGGCTTCTCGTGGAGCGTGACGGGCTTCTGCGTCGGATGTTCATATTCGCTGCCGTGGAGGCGTTTACAGAGCCACAGATCGATCAAATCCAAGGTATCGTCGATGGTACGGTTACCACTGCCGACTTCTTTGTTCAGGACTTCATTGAGGTTCTGCATACGATCAGAGAGGTAGGGCTTCCCTTTCGTGCCGTAGATGCAGGGTTCATAGGCTTTCGAGAACGCGATCTGCGGAGTCATGTTCGTGTTGTTCTTCACCCAGAGGCATGTACGTCGGTATTCGATGCCCGTCTCCCTGTAGAGCTTCTGGAGAAGCCAGACGTACTTTTGATCGCACCAGAAGAAGCAGTGGCTATCGGGAGCAGAGACACTGAGCGCATTTTGGATCAGCGTACTGAGGAACTTTTCATACTCCGCATCCGTCTTGGCATCGTTCGTTTTGCCACCGTAGTGTTTGGCGTTGGAGATGCCTTTGTTGTAATCAAGATCAATATTATATGGAACATCAACGTAGATCATGTCTATCCGATCCTTACCGACTAGCCGCTTCACGGCGGCGCTGTCCGTGGCATCGCCACAGAGGAGCCGGTGTGGTCCAAGCTGATACAGATCGCCCGGCTTTGTCTTCGGCGTTATGATTTTCTCCAGTTCAGCGTCCTCATCGAATTGGTCATCTTCGATTTCGAGCGCATCGTCCCAGATGCGGCACAAATCCTGATCGTCGAATCCGACATCGAGCAGAATTGTCATGTCAAAGTCGCGCAGTTTCTCCCAATCCCACTGACCTGTGTTGCGGTTCATCCTAATATTGAGTTCCTTCTCGCGCTCGATGTCGGGAAGGGAAACTCCCAAGCAGGGAACGGTCGTCTTACCCAGCTTTCGTGCCGCAGCTAGGCGCATATGGCCGCTGATGACGACATATTTTCTCTTCGGAGCGATATTGATGACGATCGGATCGAGGAATCCGAAGCGCCGGATGCTCTCACAGAGCTGTTCAAGCGCCGCGTCATCCCAAATCCTGGGATTGTACGGAGCAGGATTCAGTTCCTCTATTGTCATCTGGATAATGACATCCGGTGTGATTGCCGATGATGTGACTTTCGTGGGGTTCATACTGAGGTGTTATGAAATAAAGAGGCATACCGTTACCGCGCGTTTCACCCGAGTCGACTTCGGGGGAGCGAGCGATGATGGGATACTTATTGTCGCCGGGTAACCGGCTAATACTTTGAGTGACTTTTGTAGCCTTCAAGAGGCTTTGACTTTGTGATGTCACTTTAGGCGCACTGTCTCTTGAATCAAGAGCGCAGCCGCGATGGGGAAATGGTCAAGGATTGTCAAATTCATAAAAAAATTAGTCTCATTTTTTGGCTTGCAATAAACATTTTCCGAAAAGTTGTCGAGAGTTGTATATAGTTGTCAAATACTATTTTTGTGTTGCTTCTGATAAATAATTGTTTTCTTATATTTTCACTTTCCTTGAAAAAATTCTTCTATTAATTCGTTCTCACGAAAGAAGTACGCTGTCAGATTTTCTACAACATCGAGTGGTATTAACCCGTCTACACGCACCAGTTTTATCTTGTCGACATTTTTAACCTCATCTTTCTTTGCGAATTCAATGGCAAACCTTTGTTCGTAATTTTGCAGATCGTGCACGATGACGGCGACATCCAAGTGGGAGAAATTTTGCGTGGAGGAATCCCAAATAAAATGTGCAAATTTATTCAATCGATACCGCTCACTGTATTCCAGTCTTCTGCGTGCAAATGAATGTTGATCCTTATCGAGAATCGACTTGGGAGGAGTTAATTCTTCTACTGCAAAACTTTTTAAATGTCCGTCCTGAGTGACATTCACCTCGATTCTATCAATGGGGTATTCCATGAAAATCTTGTCATTAGGTATGCGTTTATAAATAGTCTGACCCACGTACAGAGGATCATTGAGTCTATCGATATTAAATTTCGCTCCCCACCAATGATCAGCTTCCATATATTCCATGTAACTTTCCTTTCGATTTAATCGAAAAGGATCAATCGCAACCTGCAAAGTTGTGTTTTTCAGATGTGAAAGATCCATGATGTACTTCGTAATCTCCACGAAATTTGCTCGGAAGTTTCTCCGGAGAAAAGGATGATAGAAAATGAGGTGCTCGTTGAACACGATTCCGTGGTGCTTTAATTCGAACGATTCATCAACAGTTACCATCTGATATCTGTCTCTTTGTAGACCCAACTTGTCTTGCACTTCATAACGATCTTTGGGTAGGCAAATAAAATCGTCTACACGGTAGAAGTATGAACAGAGATCATAAAAAATTGCTTCCTGTATCGCTTTTTCTTGAAAGCCAGATTCTTCCCTGCCAGTCATGGGCATAAATTCTAAGCCTTGGCCTTTTTCTAGAAACGCATCCCATCCATATATGTCGATTGCTTTGGAGTAATGGTCATAGAGCGCCCCAAGAAGTTCGTCGAACCGTGGTCGATCATATGATTGAACATATTTTGATCTAAATATAAATCGCAAGTTCCCAATTGGATATTTTTCAAGCAGCATAGCTAATTCTTTTAATTGGGCACGGTGAGTAGCAGTGGAGGTGGGGAAGAAGTCCAAAATCATATTTACTCAACTATAGCGATTCATATAATTATCGGTTATGGCTCGATCTGAGATACAAATGAACGTACTAACCTCGCGGAACAAGGAATTTAACTGGGAGAAAGCCATGGAAATGGCCGAGAGCATGCTCCATATGGCCCGCGTGCTCGCCCCGATGCAGCAAGAGGACGAGCGGCGAAAACGAAAGTTGAAGGAGTTCCCCAAGGGATTCCATCTGGAAGGCAGGGGCTATTCCTGTTTTGTCTGTCACGGCTCCTGTTCTGAAGAGGAAACGTGGTACGACCAGCACGGTATCAAGTGCATGGTCTGCCAAGGCGCAATTGATCGGGGAGAGATTCCCGCAACGGCAGCAGACAAAGATACCTGGTATTCCCGCTATGACATGGAAAGCGATTTTGGTGCCAACCGTCATGCGGTGAAGCGATGGGTAAAGGAAGGCATCCTCAAGGCACGTTCGGTAAAGCGCGAAAATAATTATGAACATGAGTTACTTCTGCTCATCGAGGACAATAAAGAAACGTTGCCGCCGAAGGAGTTGGTCAAAAGTCAGTCCGTGAACGAGACGCGTAACGACGGTTCGGTGTGGACGCACATGGAACCGTGGTACCGATTCGTCGACCCATTTAAACATCTTAAGGGCTACAAGATTATGGATCATCTGCACATGGTGAACGGAAAGTTGGAAGCCAAGCCCCAAGAAGAGAAGAAAAAGAAGAAATAATCCCTCCTGTTTTGATATGTCCTATCAGCACCTCAAAGATCGCTCATACTATGAAGAAATGTACGACCGTCACACGGTCGAACGGTGCCGATGGCACGAAGACCCACGCCCTCTCTCAGACGAAGAGAAGGACGCAAGGGAAGGACTAACGTCAGGGCAAATTCAATGGGCCCGTGACCTTGCTTCAGATTGGCTCCTGTTTCAACTGGTTGGTGATCGCTGGCTCCAGCGTGATAAATCGATTGATGAGTCGATGGAACGCGACAGGCAGCGCGATGCAATGTTGGCACGCGCACAAAAGCCGCTCATGCGCTGTCCCAAATGCAGCCGCGTAATGGAGTGCGTGTACACACATATAAATTTTGATATCGATAACAGCAAACGGGAGTGGGTTGAATTCTTCATTGCGTGCAAGACATGCAAAGAATCAAAAACCGTTCATGAGAATGGCCAAGAGATACCCGACAGACCTTCGCTGTGCATTAAATGCAATAAGACAGTGGAATCCAGTACAAAGAAAAAGGGCAGCAAGGAGTACTTCGTCGATACCTGCAAGCACTGCGGGCATGTCGAGGAAACGATGAGTGTGCTCGACAGGGAGAAGAAAGACCCAACCCCAGAGGAGATTGAAAAATTTGAGTATGACAAGAAGCGCTTTTGTCTCTCATCAGCTCAAGGTGAAAGATACAAACTTTGGGTCGACGGTATGAAGCGGATGGGAGAAGAGAAGAAGGAGCAGGAAGCCAATACCGAATACTATGACAAGCTCGCGGATGTGAAGAAAATCAACATCGCCGGGCTTGAAAAATTGCTCAAGGCAGCCATCAAGAAGACGGACTATGTTGATCTGCATATTTCCATGCAGCCGCCAGACCGCCGGATCATTCTGAATTTCTCCGTGAGAGATACACAGGAGAAGCGGCAGGAGTACGACAGCCGTAAAACTCTGGAGAAGATTATCGAGAAGGTCTTGGAAGATAAGAACTGGTCGCTGATGTCCGAAGGAGTGAGCTACCGCCTCGGTTTCCTGAGTGGACGCATCCGTGGGTATGAATCCGAGCAAGATCTGCAAGAACTTACGAAGTCTCGCATGAAGAAAAATGGCAAGCACGTAAAGGTGACCAATTCTAAGTCGAGGAAATATGCATCAATGCTTCGGGACGACATAGTGCTATGATTGGCAACTATGGCTCGTCGCTATCGCACAAAATATGTTTCAAGGAATGGCCTGACCCCATCAGAGAACCTCGCCCTCGGCCGACAAGTTTGGGCGCTCTTTATGCTGCTACTCCTATGGGGTTCCATTTATCTGTGGGGTACTGATATTTTCCTCAAATGGTGGTTCGATATTTTGCTGTTGGTCATTGGGGAAATTGCCTACCGAGGTACAGGATGGCTTCTTCGGGCTTTGCACATCTGGAAATATTAAAGGAATCTTAGGAGTTGTAATACACGTTGGCAGTCCGAAAAGCCCTGGCAATATGCCCGGTTGCTTTCTTGGCAAGGGTAGCGGGTTCTGCGAGTTCCGCGCGCGAGATGCGCAATGGAACAGAGGGAATCTTCAAGGGATCGGCCAGCCCGTGCATTGGCACTGCGACACCGTTAGACGGGCTGGTCTGAATGCGACCAAAACTCTTCATTTGAATACCCGTCATACTTGTTCCCAAATACAGTCCGGTGATCACGTCGCCGCGCTCCAAGCTCCGATAGAACAAGTTGGCATAATGCGCGAACGCCGCGAGTCGCCGTTCTGTTTCATCTTCATCAATAACAAATCCGGCCACGATCGAAAGCGGATCATCCCTCTTGCGACGCAATGTGGTGCCATAGACGAGCGTGCCATTTGCATGAATCTCTAAAGCACTGTCCACGGTACGGCTTTGCCGACTGTCTTCTTGTTTAAAAATCAGAGCATCTCCTTCTTCGGATGTTTGAACGCCGAGTTCTTGTTGAAAAAGTATGCCGGGCCCGAAGCGGGCGGGCGAAAGAAGTCGCTCACGCAAATCTTGCCGTCCGAATTCCAAAACATCCAGGTAGGTCTCGCCTTGCCGCACCGGTAAAAATACCGCACCAAGCCAGGTTTCATATTGTCTGGGACCACGGCTTCCCCATGCATGCTGATCGAGATGAGCAGCTGCTCCAGCCGGATCGAGCATGGAAACGCCCTGCATCCCTATGAGATCATTGATGGCTTGCACTACTTTCAGTTTCAGTTCTTCAGGGGACTCGAAGCCGCTAAGGGCATACCCTGTCTCATAAGCCTTGATCCGAGTGAGAAACTCCTGCTGCTGCGGATCTTTTGGACCTTTCTGCTCAAAACAAAGAATAGGCAGACCTCGACGGCGTGCCTCATTAAACTCCTCTTCAGTTGCAGAAAGGCCCGAGGTGGGGGCTATGGAGCCATAACGGGAGCCAAAGATGCCGACGTAGATGTCACTGGAACGCACCCCTTCCAGACAGGCAGTTTGTGAACTGTACGGCTGAGCGCCGAAGTCCTCAGCCATCACTGACTCTTGCCGCAGACTCCCTATTGCCGCGCGTGCAGCTGATCGTTCGCTGCCGAAGTCCCGCATGACGGAACTAATGAAGATGCGACGGCTTGCCATAATTCGGTTCTCAAGGTATCCGGAATGAAGATCGGCGGCTAGCTAGCAACGAATGGTCATCCATTACTGCTGTATCGCCAGCCATAACTGTGCCAATGCGTCCACTGCGCCATTACTTGTCACCTCTACTCCAGAGGCCAAATGTCGTACGGTGAAGTTATCCTTTCCGTCGTACACGGCTTCAACAGCGTCTTCACCACCAAGTTGCTCTACAATTTCTTCCCAGTAGGGATCTGGTATTTCTGGTCCGTCATTTGTGCTGCGGAAACTTCTAAAGGGAAATCCCTTTTCCATCATCTGGGTTCCCATTTCAAGGGACAGCCAGTCCGATCCATTTTCGACCGATTTTTTGAAGGCAGGAGCAATCGCCATAGTCCACCGATTATATCAAGTTCATTGCATATTTCATAATTCCGCAACCCATCTCCGGTCATGTTCTTAGCAAGTACGATGACGACAAATACCATGCGAACAATCCGACTTCACTCCACCAGCCGACAAACGACACAAGAAAGCTCACTGTGATCGCGCGCTGCCAAGATTGCGGTAGCAGTTCGCGGGCTTTGCCTTGTCGCTCGCGCTCTAGCAGGCGCGGGCTGACCCAGAAGCTCAGGAAGCATCCATTGAGGACAAGTGCAACGGCGATGAGTGCCTGCAGGGGGACATATCCCGTTAAGCCGATCTCCTGATAGACAATAATGGAGCCAATGATCGCCAGTGCCATGCCGATCCAGATGAGGGGCTTGGTGATTTTGTGAGTGCGGATCGTCGCTTCTGTCCAGTAGGGTGAATTGCGCCCAAGGAAGCCGTGCAAGTCAATGACCGTGACAGCACCGAGTCCGATGACGAATCCAGCAATCGTAAGAAATATTCCAAGAGCATCCATAACGGTCTGTGTGGAATGAGTGAGCATCTGCTTCGCGTGCAAGTATATCGTTCTATTGCGAAGCGGGAAGTGTCTCTATACTTGCATCCACAATGCCGATCCCCAAAAAGTACCAACACCTTACATTCATCCCTCCTGCTGAAGTGGCGCGATATGCTGCCGAGGGACTTCGGATGCGGCGAGAGTTTGGTCGCGGGGGAACGCCCGTAGGTATCTCGCGCGCGCGAGATTTGAAGAATCGCAGACGCCTGTCGCCGCGTACCATCCAACGCATGTGCAGCTTCTTCGCGCGGCATGAGGTTGATAAGAGAGGGAAGGACTTTGGCAATCCGAAGCATCCGAGCAACGGTCTCATTGCATGGCTTCTCTGGGGCGGTGATCCCGGAAAGACATGGGCGGATGGTCTTCTCCGAAAGATGCGGCAAGCGGATAAAAATTCCCCATCACGATCATGACACCCGACAGTACGCAGGCGTGGTACGCGCTTCTTGAAAAACCATGGTTCGCTCCTCCTGCATGGGTCTTCGGACCGGTGTGGAGCGTTCTGTATGTGCTCATCGCAATCTCCTTCGGCTATGTCTTCTACCAAACAATCATCACACGTCGGTGGCCTCTGAGAATCGCAGTCCCATTCGCTCTCAATCTCATTGCGAATCTGCTTTTCTCACTAATCCAATTCCAGCTTCAGAGTAATCTCCTTGCAGCCATCGACATCCTCATCATCCTGCTCACTATCCCTTGGATGGTACATGCAGTCTGGCGACGCGCCCCTTGGGTCGCATGGATGCAGTTGCCCTATGCACTGTGGGTGACGTTCGCGTCCGTATTGCAGATCAGCATTACCGTTCTTAATTGGCATTAGTTGAGCAAATTATTTGAACAACCTACCTTGGCTTAGAAAGGCCCTATAGTACTGTCACATTTGTAACATTCAGCCCCGACCGTGCTGCCCTCAGTTCTCTAAAACCCTACCCTCAAGAACATTGTCTGGGACTCAAAGTTAAAGTTCACGACCGCGCTGCCCAGCCAACACGTGCACGCGACCGTGGTGCCTATACACTACAATTTCTTGAACATATCCAGGTTCGAATCCCTTCTGGATTGACCCCGTGTCCGTAGTGCCCTGACACAAAAAATGAGCG
>Ga0163152_10002394_pt1 | contig 26842 bp, 25 predicted proteins | sample OliLakLV19MP8IB2_FD_148635 | JGI IMG/M metagenome (GOLD analysis project Ga0163152, IMG submission 148635) | Freshwater microbial mat bacterial communities from Lake Vanda, McMurdo Dry Valleys, Antarctica - Oligotrophic Lake LV.19.MP8.IB-2 | ecosystem: Environmental > Aquatic > Freshwater >...
GAGGGAAAGCCCGCCCCGGCACCCGATCCCCCGGCGGGCTTTCCCTCGCCGCTGAGGATGTCTTCACTTCCGAGCACCAGCGCCATGGCGATGTTGGGTCGCGCCAGGACGAAATCCGCCAGCGCCTTCGATTCGGGCTGCGACATCGGGAAGAGGCCGGCGCCCGGTCCGAAAAGCACCCAGCCATGTGGAAAGTTGGCGTCGAGCCGGACTCCGCCGGGATCGTCCTCGCCAATCCGGTCGTCCGAATCGTTGTCTTTTCCCTCGCGGACCAGATCAAACTGCCCTGGCTGGCCGGCGGCCGCGTCGGCCTTTATTGAGGCGCGGACATCGGCGGTGTCGGGTCGATAGGCGCCGCCGTTTCGCCAGACCCGCATCCAGCGAACGAGGCCGTCACCATCCAGGTCCTCCGGGCCGTCCTCATCGAGACGTCCGTCGGCGTCGTCGTCCACCGGGGCGCCGATCCAACCGCCGCCGCCGGCCAGGACACGGGCCCGGCCGTCGGGCGCCGGGTCGGCAATCACATAAAGCACCGAAGTGGCCAGGGGATCACTGCCGGAATCCGGCACCGCACCGGCACGCCCGGCGATGGCCAGGGCCAGCTCGACCGTTGCCAGACGTTCCGGCTCAACGCCGCCGATGATCAGGAGGGCCGGCCTCATGTTGGGATCGCCTGAACCGCGTGAAACCTGGAGTGCCAGGAGCGGCCGTCCATCCGGCGAGTGGCCGTACTCGACGATCGTACCGCCGGGCAGACGCCCGGCCAGGGTACGCAGTTCCGCGGCCACGCTCCCGGGCTCGGCGTAGCCGTCGAGCAGGCCGGCAGCCAGGGACGGCGGAGCCAGCACCGCGCCCAGGAGCAGGGGAGCCAATCCGAGCGGAGGAAATCGTTTCAAGGGACCTCCCGAGGGGCGGGCACAGGCGGGCCCGGATGGGCCAACGAGTCGTGAACCGTCGAAGCGGGCGCATCTCATCACAGGCAACGACCGGCATCAAGTCGCCCGGTGCGGACGGGTTGGAGTTCGACATCGCACCCAGGACCAAAATGGCCGATCCGGACAAGCTGTAAGAAATACTTGACATCATTGGCAGCAAGGCATACCTTGCGATGTGTCTAATATTTTTTACACAACGTCCGATAAAACAGACAACAACCGATGAGGAGGATATGAGATGAATCTGTCGTTTCAGGAGAAGAGCCTCTGGCTGAGGTTCGTCAGCCTGGTGGCGGTATTCGGTTTCTACTTCGTGACTGCGCTGCCGGCGCATGCGAGGGACGTGATGCCGCAGCAGGTGGTGTTGTTCATGCTGGTGGTCGTGATGCTGGTGATAACGCAGGTCGTGGGGCACATCGTGATCGCGATCGCGGACCGTCACACGGAGACGGACGAGCGGGATCGGTTGATCGAGCTGAAGGGCACGCGCAACGCAGCGTACGTGCTGGCAACGGGTGTTTTCCTGGCACTCGGCACGGCGCTCCTGACGGATGGCAACTTCGCCTTCACGCACGTGCTGCTGGGATTCTGGGTGCTGGCACATCTCGTGGAGATCGGGTCGCAACTGTTTCTTTACCGGCGTGGGGCGTGAGCGATGGGCAAGAGTGGCCGTCTCATCACGAACGATATTCGCGCACTGCGTTTCCATCAGGGCGAGATGACGCAAGCGGATCTCGCGGACCGGGTCGGCGTCACGCGCCAAACAGTGAATGCGATCGAGGGAAATAAGTACTCGCCGTCGCTGGAAGTCTCGTTTCGGATCGCGCGGGTGTTCGACGTTCCGCTGGAGCGGGTTTTTCAGTACGGAGAGGATTGAGTCAGGCTGGGAGCACCGACATTCCGGGGTTCCGCCGCCTTGTTGTCGCGTCCTTCGAACACTATCCTCCACAGGATCCGGGCTGACACCACCTCCGAGGCACCCATGCTGACCATCCGATCGTCAATTCACCGTTCGTGGCTTTTCCTGGCTGCTGTCCTGTTCTGCCTGGTCGGCTTCGCTGTCAGTGGCGGTGCCTCTGGCGGATCAAGTGGCGGCGGTTCAACCGAGACACCCACCGCCACGCCGGAAGCGTCTGTAAGCCCCGAGGAAAAGGTCGCCCAGTTGAGACGCTCGGCCATCGAAGCCTATGACAAATACTTCGAGGAAACGGAGAAGGCCGCCCTCGAAATGGACGAGGCCCGGCTGCTCAAGGCGGCCGGCGGGGATTCGGCAGAGAAGGCCGCGGATAAACGTGAAAAGGCGATCAAGCGCTACCGGAAATCGATTGGCGGCTTCAAGAAAGCGGTCAAGCTCGATCCGGGCTTTCACGAGGCCTGGAACATGCTCGGCTACAGCAACCGCAAGCTTGGTCAGCTGGGCGAAGCCTTCCAAGCCTACGAAACCTGCCTCAAGCTGAACCCCGACTACGATCTTGCCCACGAGTATCTCGGGGAGGCGTGGCTTCAGGCGGGCAATATCGACAAGGCCAGGGCCGAACTGGCCTGGCTGGTCGAACACAAATCGAGTGAGGCATCCAATCTCGAAAAGGCCATCAAGCGGGTGGTGGCGGGCGAGGCGGCATTCCTCGGCACCGAGTGGTGATCGCGGCGTGGGGGTGAATCTGGTGGCGAAGGCCTTGGGACGGGAGATTTGATGGCGGGAGGTAAGGGGGCGAGCGCGGGCAAAGGTGCGATCACGGCAGATTGGGGCCGGCTGATTCTGAGGGCGGTGGTGGGCGCGGGCCTCATGACGCACGGCTGGCCCAAGGTGTTTGCCGTGAATGACGAGGGAGTTCGGCGCATCGTTGGATTCACGCGCGGGGTGGCCGAGATGGGTTTCCAGTATCCGGAGTACTTCGCCTGGGCCGCGGCGCTCTCCAAGCTGGTGGGTGGCGCTCTCCTGATTCTTGGCTTGGGCACCCGGGTGGCGGCATTACTCATCAGTGGCACCATGGTGGTAGCCCTCTGGCGCAGCCGGGCGGAGGGCTGGGAGGGGATGGAGCTGGCCGCGCTCTACCTGGCCCCGGCAATTTTCTTCGTCCTGGCCGGCCCGGGAAAGAAATCGCTGGACGCCCTGTTCTTCAAGCGTAAATCGGGGTGACGCCGGGCGCTGACCGCCTCGCCGTGATCCTTCGAACCGAACCTGCCGGTCCCGGCATCCAACAGAGGGCCGACCCCTTCGTTATCCCGGAGAATCCATGCACACCTATTACAATCCGGCGGATCTGGCCCGCTTCGGCGAGATGGCCGAAGGAAGCCCGGAGCTCTGGGAGAAGTTCATGGCCTGGTACGGGGCCGTCTTCGCCGAGGGCGCGTTGACCGAGCGTGAGAAAGCCCTCATCGCGTTGGGCGTTTCCCACGCCGTCCAGTGCCCCTATTGTATCGAGGCCTACACACAAGCCTGCCTCGAAAAGGGGAGCAATCTGGAGCAGATGACCGAGGCAGTCCATGTGGCCAGTGCCATTCGCGGCGGGGCCAGCCTGGTTCACGGGGTGCAGATGAAGAACGCGCTTCAGAAAATCGAGATGCCTTGATTGCGGTCACCGGCAGCCTGCTCCGGCGTCAATCGCCACTGGCTTCGGCCACCGAGCAGGTTCGCATACTCGAGTCGACCCTGTCCGTGCCTCCCTTCACGACCAGGCTCGAGCGTGCCGGCCTGCCCGGGTTGACTGCCACCGGCATCGACGTCATGCAGATCAATGTTGGCCGGCTGTGCAACCAGACCTGCGCCCACTGCCACGTGGACGCCGGGCCTGATCGTACGGAGGTCATGACGCAGGCCACGGTCGACAGCTGCCTCCGGGTACTGGCGGCCACCGACATTCCGACGGTCGATATCACCGGCGGGGCGCCGGAGCTGAATCCGGAGTTTCGTTACCTGGTCATCGAGGCACGCCGGCTGGGGCGGCATGTCATCGACCGTTGCAACATCACCATCCTCGGCCAGCGAGGCCAGGAAGACCTGGCGGAGTTCCTTGCGGAGCAGAACGTTGAAATTGTCGCCTCCCTGCCGTACTACCAGGAGCGCGAAACCGACCGTCAGCGCGGCCATGGCGTCTTCAACCGGTCGATCGACGGGCTCCTGACACTTAATGCGCTCGGTTACGGCCGTAAGGGCAGCGGCCTCACACTGAACCTCGTCTACAACCCGGTCGGCGCGTTTCTGCCCGCCCCCCAGAAATCGCTGGAAGCCGATTTCCGGCGTCAGCTCCATCGGAAGCACGGTATCGTTTTCAACAATCTGTTCGCGATCACGAACATGCCGATCAGCCGCTACCTTGAATTCCTGCTCGACTCGGGCAACTACGAGGCCTATATGTCGAGATTGCTGACCGCCTTCAATTCCGCCGCGGTGGCCGGCGTCATGTGCCGCACGATGATTTCAATCGGCCACGACGGACGCCTGTACGACTGTGACTTCAACCAGATGCTCGACCGCCCGATCGGATTCGGCGCTCCCGCGCACATCGACGCCTTTGACCTGGCGGCGCTGTCGGGTCGGCGCATCGTCACGGGTCGGCACTGCTATGGCTGCACGGCGGGCGCCGGTTCAAGCTGCGGCGGCGTGACCATCCCGGCATGATCCACCGATGAACTGGGCCGATTTTCAGGCGCGCGTCACCGGCGCCGGATCCACCGGGATCACCCTCGATTGGAGCCGCATTGCCGGCCTGGATACGTCACTGGCCGTGCTCCTGCCGAAACTCGCCGCGGCCCTCCGGTCCATGACGGATTTGGAAGCCGGCGCCATCGGAAACCCGGACGAGAATCGAATGGTCGGGCACTACTGGCTTCGCGCGCCGGAGCTGGCTCCGACGGCTTCGATCCGCGCCGATATCCAGGCGACCGTCGACCGAATTCATCTGTTCGCCCTGTCGATCCATTCCGGATCCCTCGTGCCCCCCGAAGCGCCGGCCTACCGCAATGTCCTCCTGATCGGCATCGGCGGCTCGGCTCTCGGTCCCCAGCTGGTTCATGACGCCCTCAGCACCGGACGCGACCGGCTGCGGATTTTCTTCGGTGACAACACGGACCCCGATGGCCTTGATCGCCTGTTCGAGGACATCGCTGCCGCCGAGGGGGGACTGGCAGCCACGCTCGTCGTGGTCATCTCAAAATCAGGCGGAACGAAGGAAACGCGCAACGGGCAGGTGGAGGCCGCGCATGCCTTTCGGCGCGCGGGACTCGAACTGACGCGGCAGTCCGTGGCCGTGACCGGAGCGGGAAGCGGGCTCGATCGCCAGGCCCGGGCGGAGAAGTGGATCGACATTTTCCCCATGTGGGACTGGGTCGGCGGCCGTACGTCGGTGCTTTCCGCCGTGGGTCTCCTACCGGCGGCGCTGCAAGGGGTGTCCATTGATCGGCTGCTGGATGGTGCCCGCGCGATGGACGAGGCCACGCGCGTTGCCGATCCGGCCCGAAACGTGGCCGCGATGCTTGCGGCCGCCTGGCATCATGAAGGGGCGGGGCAGGGACTTCGCGACATGGTCATCCTTCCGTACAAGGACCGCCTGCTCCTCATGAGCCGCTATCTCCAGCAGCTTGTCATGGAATCGCTGGGGAAGGAGTTCGACCTCGAGGGAAACCGCGTCGAACAGGGGATTGCCGTCTACGGCAACAAGGGCTCGACCGACCAGCATGCCTATGTCCAGCAGCTGCGCGATGGCCGGCACAATTTCTTCGCGACTTTCATCCAGGTCGACCTCGATCGTCACGGCGACGCGCCGGAAGTGGAGCCCGATACCACCAGCGGCGACTACCTGTTCGGTTTCCTGCTGGGCACCCGCCGGGCGCTATGGGAAAAGGGGCGGGGCTCATTGACCATCCGCGTGCCGGACGTATCGGCCTCGACGCTCGGCGCGCTTATCGCCCTGTTCGAGCGAGCGGTCGGCATCTACGCCCATCTGGTGGGGATCAATGCGTACCATCAGCCGGGCGTCGAGGCGGGAAAGAAAGCGGCGGGCGAGGTGATCGACCTGCAGCTTCGCCTGCTGGCCACACTTCGAAGCCGCTCGGCGCCGCAATCCGCCCCCGAGCTGGCCGCTGCCGTCGGCACGGAAGATGTCGAAACGGTCTGGCATCTGCTCGAGCACCTGGCGGCCAACCCGGGCCGTGGTGTGCGACGGCAGGGCGGTACCATGGCATTTGACGGGCGTTACGTCATCGGTCGCGGCGACCGAATCTGTTAAGCGGCGGCGCGGGCACGGTCACGAAGATGCCCTCACCGGGCAAGCTTTCGAGGGCCGAAAAATCGACCGACGTGATGTCGTATCGATAGGTTCGCCCCGACTGGACATCGTTGTCGATGGCCACCGGCATGGCCGGATCGCCCACGCGGATCAGCTCGATGTTGTTGCGGTAGACGACATAGCCGGCCAGATCAAACTCGACCCCGCGATTCCAGAAAAGCGATACCCGGTCGAACCGGGTCTGGGCGATGAGGCCGGTGGGCGGTTGCGGCGGCAGGTCATCCCAGAGAAATCGAACGGCGGTGCTCGGAAGACTTTCGACGCCGGCGCGACTGATCGCGGTAACCCAGAACAGGGTCTGTCCGACCTGCGGAATTTCCAGGTCCTGGTACTGGCGCATCTTGACCGGTTCCGTCGTCAACCGCCGCTCGTCGCCGTCGGGCCGCCGACGATAGACATGCCACCCCTCGACGACCACGAAATCGCTGTCAGGGGCTTCCCATGCCAGGAACGGACCAAACACCGCCGGCCTGACCGTGAGCTGGGAAGGCGCCGGGATCTCTCCGGGCGAGTCATAGCGCTCCGTTGGTGTCACTTCGTGGCCGCAACCGGTCAACAGCAGGAGGACAAGCACCACCGCCGCGTGCCGACCAATCCGAAACATCGCATCCCACGCGGCCGGTGCTTCGGGGCGCGTCATTGGTGCCACGCCAGAGCCAGGCCGGCCTCGGTACCGGCCAGCGTCTGCTGCCCGGAGAGGGTGTGATTCGCCGAGACTTCGATGTCGAACCGACGGCTCGCCTTGACGACCAGCGTGCCGGCCAATTTCAGGCTTTGACTGTTGACCTGTGTCGGGTCCAGGAGGTTGCCGCCCTCGTTGCCGGTCAGGGCCGAACGCGCGCGCAGGCCGGTTCGCAGGGCGATGCGCGTTGTGGCGCTCCAGCCGGCTTCAGCACTCCACATCAGCTCGTTCTCCAGCGGGCCGCCTCGCAGGTTGTAACCGACATCACCGGTCAGATAGACCGGGCCAAGGGAGCGGCCGAGCAGAAAGTTGAGACTCGCGTCCGGATCGCCCGAGCCGAGCGAGGGGAAGTCACGCTTCTCATACCCCGGGGGGATCTTTACCTCGAGTGCCAGCGCGCTGACGATGTCGCGAGTCGGCAGACCGAACCGTGCGCCGATCCGAATATCCGAGAGGCCCCACGTTTTCCAGTTGGCCCCTTCTTCACGGACCTCGAGCGACTGGTAAGCCGTCGCGCCCACCAGCGTGAGGCGTGGGGCCAGGCCGTACTCGGCATAAGCGCGAATCTGGCGTTCCTTGAATGTGCCGGGGCTGAGGGCGGAGATATAGTCGACCCTGTGGCCATCGGCGTTGAAAACCTGGTTCGTGCTGAGGCCGGCGGCCTCGATTTTCAGGTAGTAGTGGCCACGGGGCTGGGTCCAGGCGCCGGCCAAAGCCGGGCCGGGGGCCAGTATTCGGAACAAGGCCCACCCGGCCAGCGGGAGCCAGGCCAGTTCGGCCGGCCGAAAAAATTTGACAAAGTATTTATTCACAATGAGTTAAGATCGTGAGCTGTACTGTCCGCATCGCCGGCTTCCGATCCAGGAGAGAGTGTTTGAGTCGACGGTTGGTGAGGTGTACACTGAATTCGTATCAGTGTACGCACGCACGACTTCGAACAGTTCTTGCCGGGAAAGGACAGACTCGATGAGATCTTGGTTCCGCGGCATTCTTCTTACAACGGTCCTGCTTACGGCAACCGCTCCCCAGGCCCGGGCGCAGCATGAGGTTGTCTTCAACGAAATTCTGATCCGCCGGACCGGGCCAAGTCCGACAGTGGACCAGCTGGTTGAACTCAAGAATACAGGTGGCTTCAGCATGAACGTGGGTGGCTGGGTATTCTGCCACGAGTTTGACTACAACGGCGCCACGATTCCCACCGGCACGACGATCGCGGGAGGCGGGCTGCTGACACTCCATTTCAATCAGAGCGGCACCAATACGAGCAGCGATGTCTACTTCCCGGGTGAGGATCTGAGCACGACGTCGGATCTGGCGCTTTACATCAACGGGAACAATTTCAGCAGTGCCGCCAACATGCATGCCTTCATCCAGTTCGGCGGCATACCGGCCGGCGGCCGGCAGAGTGTGGCGGCCCAGGCCGGTCTTTGGACCACCAACGCCTTCGTCCCCAACCCGGCGATCGGCTCCTCGGTGGAACTCTGCTCCGGCGATGCCACACAGGTGACCTCGTGGATCGGCACCAGTTCACCGACGATTGGTGCCACCAACGGCTGCGGTGTTGCGATCAAGGAAGCTTCCTGGGGCAGCGTCAAGTCGATATTCAATCGCCAGAACGGGTCCGGGCGCTTCCGCTAGGCTCGACGTATCAGCCGATCCGGCCGACCCCGCTGCGAGCTTCCTGATACAAGGCCAGCGCTAGCCCACGCCGTTCGGCGTGATCGCAGATCGGCTGCGGATAATTCTCCCCGAGCGTCACGCCATGAACGGCCAGTTGAATCGACGTGGCCGTCCAGGGATCGTGAATCAATGCTGCGGGCAGCTCGGCCAGCTCCGGCACCCAGCGTCGGACATAGGCGCCATCCGGGTCGAATTTCTTCCCCTGCAGCACCGGATTGAAAATCCGAAAATAGGGCTGCGCATCGGTGCCGGTGCCGGCGGCCCACTGCCAGCCGCCGTTGTTCGAGGCCGGGTCGCCATCGACGAGGTGGTTCATGAACCATCGCTCGCCCCGCCGCCAGTCGATCAGCAGGTCCTTGGTCAGGAACGAGGCCACGATCATGCGGGCCCGATTGTGCATCCACCCGCTGGCTCGTAGCTGACGCATCGCGGCATCCACCACCGGATAGCCGGTTCGTCCTTCGCACCAGGCCTGCCACGACGGCTCGTCGGAAACCCAGCGGATGGCATCGAACGGACGGCGGAACGAACCGCCCACCACATGCGGAAAGTGGTACATCACCTGTCCGTAAAAATCGCGCCACCGAAGCTCGGAGATGTAGTGTTCGACGCTTTTTCGTGCGTCGGCTCCGGCCGCGCTCCGGTTGATGTCGGCGTGCCTTCCCCCCGCGGCACCCGGGGATTCGAGTGCCGCCGACACGGCGTGATACACCTGTCGCGGCGAGATCGTGCCGAAGCGAAGGTGGTGAGACAGACGTGAGGTACCCGGTTTGTCGAGCCGGTCGCGATCGGGAATGTAGTCGAACAATGCCGATTCCGCGAAGTCACGCAGGGCCTGCCTGGCGGCACCGGCGCCCGGCGGCCAGCGATCCTGATCTGTCTTTTCTCCGAGATCCTCCAACGTGGCCAGTCGCCGCGAGGCAATCGGCTGCCCGGCGCCATCGCGCGGAATCGTGAGCCTATCGACCGTCGGAGCGGTGGGCCCGACGCCGCGCGGCTCCGACGCCTTTCGAAAGGGGGAGTAGACGACGAATGGCTCGCCGGCCGCGTTCCGCACCGCGCCAGGCGCCACCAGAAAGCGATCGTGGTGCCGGCAGAGCCGGATGCCGGCCGCCGCCAGTCGTTCTTCCACGACTCGGTCACGCTCCATGAGATCGGGCTCGTACTCCGCGTTGGCGTGGACGACGTGAGCGCCGCATTCACGGGCCAGTTTCAGGAGTTCGTCGGCCGCGTCCCCGTGCCGCAGGATCAGGCGCCCGCCGAGCCGATCGATGGAAAGAGACAGGTCGGCCAGGCAATCAAGGACGAAGCGAAGCCGCACGGCTGCCATGTCGGGTCGCGCGAGAATGGTCGGTTCACTGACGTAGGCCGTGACGACGTCACCACCGGAATCAGCCACGGCCGCCGCGAGGGCCGTATTGTCGTCGAGGCGGAGATCTTTTCGAAACCAGTGAATGGCGGGCATGCGGGAATCTCCGGTTGGTTGGCGCCTGGACGGCGGTGGCGCGGGTCCTTCGCCCGACGGATGAAGGTGCCGTGACGTCTATCCCGCCGCCGGCGGATTAGAGTCCCGAGCCGCCGGTGGGGATTCGATTGGAGGGAGGCGGATTCACCGGCGCCGCACCCGGGGTCGATCGTCCGGGCGTTGCTCCTCGTTGCGAATCAGGGGCGGAGGAGTCCGGGGGTGTCGCGGTCAGCGGGGCGGTCGGCTGGAAGAATTCGTACTCGATCCGCCCCCTGGTCAGGATCAGGTCGATTTCCTGGCTCACGCCGCCGCGTTCAACGACAAAGGGCAGCGTGCTGCCAATCCGATGCGACTGGACGATCTCCGCCAGTCGGTCCTCGGAGAGGACGGGTCGGCCGTCCACTTCCGTGATGACATCGCCAACGCGCAGGGCCGAGCCGTCTGCCGAGTGCCCTTTCAGGATGTCATCGACGCGAAGGCCCGAGCCGGTCGACACGACCTTGATGCCCAGCCGTGGGCGCTCGACCCGGACCCGCGCCTCAAGGCCGGCCATCTCCTCGAGCATGGTCGGGTAGTAGTCGGTGAAGCGCCGGTAGAAGTCGCGGCCACGATCGTACCCGAGCATCGACGCGTCGAGCGCCCGGATCATTCCGAGGCCGGCCTGGAGAGCTGAGGCGATCCGCAGTTCACGCTCGACACCGTCTGCCTGCAGTCGGACACGCAAGTCGATGGCCCGGTAGAGGTGGGCATTAAAGCAGTCCTCCCAGGTTCCGACGGTGGTGGCGGCCACGCCTTGCTTGAGGTAACTCCAATAGCCGGCCAGGCTGGATACGCGCTCAGCGTTGGCTCTGGTAAGGCGTTCCACGGTCGGCCTTGAAAATTCCCGAACGCAGATCCAGGAGAGGCTGGTTTCCGGCGTCAGCTTGCCGGCACTCTCCGCCCGTTCGATGACGAGGATTCGACGCCCGTCCTCGACCGGTACGGCGAATGGCGCGCGCCAGGGACCGTAATGCGTCGGGATGACGATCGGTTCATAGTGCGACGGCTCGCCGAAGAAATCGGCCAGCCGGGCGGTGAGGTGGCTCAGGGTCGGGTCTTTCTCGATCGATTCCGACCGGGCGCGGAGCGGTGGTTCCGCCGCGGCGAAGATCGAGTCAAATCCGGAAACAAGGGCGAAGTCGCGCGATTCATCGATCAGAGAATCGAGGAATCCCGATGTGAAAATCCCTTTTTGCCCCAGGAACGTCGGTCCACCCGGAAGTCGCGCCAGGGCCACTTCGTCCATCGGCGATTTCAAACGCTCCAGCTCCGGCCACCCGCTCCGGTTCAGCAGGATGGTGGTGAGGACTTCGGACGTGAGACCCTTGCTCCGGTTGGCCGAGATGCGCCGGGCAGCGGGATGACCGCTCAGTCGGCCAATGTGGGTTTCGGCGCGGCCGGCACCAATACCGGTGGCTGGAAGCGGGAGGCCGTTGGCATCCACCCGTTTTGGCTCCGCGGACGGCCATGCCGCATTGAGGTCGCCACCGGCACGCGCGAGCAGGGCGGCCAATTCCACACGGGCATCCGGTCTTACGACCATGCCGCGACCCCTGGCCGCCCGCCCCTCGGGGGAGCTGACCAGCAGGCCGTAGGCCAGTAGCGCCAGTAGTGGCAGGGCCGACAGCAAGGCCCGAATGGGATGGAAGCGGGTTGGACTGTTCATCGGGGAAGGGCGAAGACTAACACAAAGGTCGGTCGGGCTATACTCGTCGCCAGCCGCCATCGAATGGCTGATGTCACACTCTTCGAGGTATCCCATGACCAGCGAAAAGACCCCCGATCCGGCCCCCGGGCCGGCCCTTGACCAGGCACCCGACTCGTCACCCGGCCTCGTCGGCCGCATCCTGATTTTCGTCGAGCAGTCTTACGAGGACCTCGAGCTCTGGTACCCGAAGATACGACTCGAGGAAGAAGGGTACGAGGTGGTGGTGGCCGGACCGGAGAAGAAAACCTACACGGGGAAGAACGGTTACCCGTGTGCCGCTGACTTCGCGATCACCGACATCAACTCGACCGACTTCGATGGACTGGTCATCCCCGGCGGCTGGGCACCGGATCGCCTCCGTCGATATCCGCGCGTGCTCGAACTGGTGCGGGAGTTTGAGGCGGCCGGCAAGACCATCGGCATGATCTGTCACGCCGGCTGGGTGCCGATAAGCGCCGGAATACTGAAAGGGCGCACCGTCACCGGCGTCTCGGCCATCAAGGATGACCTCGAGAATGCCGGCGCCACATTTGTCGACCGGAGCGTGGTGAGTGATCGACACCTGGTGTCAAGCCGGACGCCGGCCGATTTACCCGATTTTCTGAAGGGGATGATCAAGGACCTGAAGCGTTAATCCAGCAATATGGTCCCGGTGCCCGATTTTCCTAGGCCAGGACCCCGCCCGTCGCGTGCGGCACACGCCAGCGCGCGAAGTCGGCCAATGCCAGTTCGTGGCCGGTGCGGGGGAGGCGGATGGTGAGGCGATCGTGGGGTTTGTCGGGGTCGTGGCCGCGGCTGATCCATTGGATGAGTTCGGCCATGATCCAGCCGATGACGGGACCCGACTTGAACCATTTGCCGCTGGTGCCGATGGCCACAAACCAGCCGTCGAGGTCGGTCTTGTCGAGAATTGGGCACCAGTCGGCCACGGTGACGTCGTAGAGTGCCGAGGTACCTTTCAGGCCGAGAAGGCGGGCACCGGGCTGACGCCCCCTCAGGCGCTCCAATTTATCGGCCATGAATTCGGGAGTCGGCTCCGGCAGTAGCTGGTCGGCACTGGCCAGGAAATGGCGATCATCGGCCGGCAACACGGTGCCGATTCGGAAGGCCCTCGGATCCGGCCGGAAGTAAATGCCATTGACCGGGTCGGCACAAACGGGGAACGGCGGTTTGCCGGAACCGTTCCAGTTGAGCGCCGTCTCGCGCCCCTCGATGAACTGCTGCAGGTTCGGGGCGGTCGTCAGCGGCAGCGGGCAACCGGCCATCAGGTTCAACGCGGCGGAATGCGGTCCGCCGGCGTTGACGACGACATCGGCCTCGATCCGCGCACCGCGATCGGTGACAAGTGCCCGGACCCGACGGCGTCCGGTCTGCGACAGTGCGCTGTCGTCATGCTCGATGGCCGCCACCCCCTCGGAAAGTCGAAACGTGACGCCGGCCCGTCGTGCGGCTTCGGCCAGATTGCGAACCGCGCGGGCGGGATCTTCCACGTAGCCGCCACGCTTCTCGAATAGCCCGGCCACCGGCGCACCGGCGAGGGGGCCCGTGAATCGGAAGCTGGGGAACCGCTGCGTCAGGGATGGCTCATCCAGGACCTCGATGTCGGCCCCGAGTTCCTTGAGCGTGCGAACCGGCATGGAGGCCATCAACACCGGTTTCAACACCCAGAGAATTCCGGGTTGATGAAATTGAACCAGGTCCTCATCGTGCCCGAGGTATTTCGCCCATTCTTCCCAGAGCTTCAGCCCCTCGATGGCCAGTTTGATGGAATGGCGCTCGTGATAAAGTTGGCGGATGATGGCCGTGGATCGGGCGGTCGAGCCCTGGCCGACCTGGTCAAGTTTTTCGAGGACGGTCACTTTCCGGCCACGCCGAGCGCATTCCAGGGCGATGGAACAGCCGATAAGGCCGCCACCGATCACAACGATTTCGGCGCGCTCGGACATGATGGCCTCCTGGCATTGTCAAAAAATCCGACAGTAACCACTCTGGTAAATCCTTGCAGCAAATTATCTTATGTCGATTCTACGCTTGGTTGGTGAGTGAATGCCAGCGATAATTCGGCATCACTTCTGTGCCTGAGCTGGCCCTCCGCCGCTCCGCAGCGCAGGCAGCACCTGGAGCGGGATCAGGTCACTGGTTTGGAGGTAGCCGACCCGACCTCCTGCTATCTTCGGGAGATGGAGCCGCCTCCCGTCGCCACATTGAGTGACATCGCCGTCATCGGGGCCGGGGCCGCCGGCTTCATGGCAGCGATTTCCGCCCGGGAGGCCGGGGCCAGCGTCACGCTCTACAACAGCCACGCGAAGTCGGGTCTGAAGATCCTCATGTCCGGCGGGACGCGCTGCAATGTGACGCACGTCACCGTCGAAAACGAATCGTTCCATGGCGGATCACGGAATGCCATCGGCCTCGTCCTGAAGTCATTTCCGGCTGGCGAGGTCCGCCGCTGGTTCGAGACGCGCGGAGTGGCGCTCAAGGAAGAGCCCGGCGGCAAACTTTTCCCGGTCAGTGACTCCGCGCGGACGGTGGTGGCGATGTTTGAGGCCGAACTTGACCGCCTCGGCGTGAGGCGGCTTTCCGGTCATCCCGTCACGCGGGTTGACCGCGAGGGCTATGCCTTCCGTATCGAAACGGCCGCCGGCACCGATGCGGCGCGGGCCGTCATCCTGACGACCGGCGGCCATTCCTATCCCAGGACCGGCAGCGATGGCTCGGGTTATCGCCTGGCGGCCTCGCTGGGGCACACCATCGAACCGACAACGCCGGCGCTCACGCCGCTTGTCCTGTCGGGCGGCGCCTTACTGGAGCTTCAGGGACTGACGCTCCCGGCAGCCCTGACGCTGCGTATCGACGGACGTCGAGTCGTCACCCGGGCCGGATCGCTCCTCGTCACGCACTTCGGTCTTTCGGGGCCGGCGGCCCTCGACATGAGCCGGCACTGGCTCCGGGCGCCGGCCGGAGCGGACCGGCGGGTTTCCGTTCACTGGCGCCCGGGCCCGGCAGATCCACTGGCCGACGGCGGAGGGCTCCGCAACCCGGCCGCTGCCGAGCGGGCGGGCGGCCTGCCGGACATCGGCGCCATTGAGTTGGAATGGTTGTCGCTGGCGGCGGCCGAACCGCGACTCACCGTAGCCGGTTGGCTGGGCCGTTCGATTCCCGCGCGCCTGGCTCGCGAACTGATCGAGGCCTCGGGACTCGCGACGGGGACGATCCTGACGCAGGTGCCGAAAATTGCCCGCCGACAGCTGATTGGACTGGTCACCGATTTCCCGCTCGACGTTGTCGATACGAAGGGGTACGCACGGGCGGAGGTGACCGCCGGCGGCGTGCCACTTGCGGAAATCGATCCCCGGCGCATGATGTCGCGCCGAACTCCCGGGTTCTTCCTGGCGGGGGAGGTGATTGGTGTCGACGGGCGGCTGGGGGGGTACAACTTTCAGTGGGCCTGGAGCAGCGGGCGCCTGGCCGGAATCGAGGCCGCGCGGTGGGTCAGGGGCGAATCGCCAGCCCCACGCTGAAATCGAACTGACTGACCAGCGAATTGCCCGCCTGGACGTAGCAGAACTCCGGCGTCTGGCACACGATCGTTGAACCATCATCTGGTGGCGTGGAAAAGGTGCCCCGCACCGTGAACTTGAGGCCAACCTGCCGGCTGATATCCGTGCGAAGCCCGCCTGAAAGATTGAAGGAGAAGCGGGTCTGGCTGTCGACTGCCGCAACCTCCGGGTCGAGACGGTTGGCACCCAGGCCAATCCCCACGAACGGGCGCGAGCCATCCAATCCGTGCTCGTACAGGCCGCCCAGGTAGAACCCCTGAATCAGGATGTTCGAAACGGGCAGGGCCTGCCCGCTGGCGGATGGTCGGAACTCCAGATCGGTGCTCTGCCGGGTATAGGTGAAATCGACGATCATGTCCGGCGACGCGTGATAGCCAAGGCTCGCTCCAAACGAAACGCCTTCGGCCAAAACCAGTCGACCGCCCTCCACCTCGAACCGGCCACCGGCCCGGTAACCGCCGAATGCGGTCAGCTCGAAGGGATGGGGTTCGCCGGCGGCCGCGAGAGCGGACGTCAGACCGAGCGCCGCGACAAAGGCGCCAAGAAAGCACGACCGGCGGAACAACGGCCGGCGTGACGAATCGACGGGGAATCTCACCATGTTATTCCGAGAGGACCCAGATCTCGACGCGCCGATCCTGCTCCATCTGCGCTGGCTGCTGCTTGTCACCCCTGGCCATGCTCGAACCATAGCTGGCCAGTTCCACCTGCCCCGCTGTCATCCCATGGGCGACCAGACAGCTTCGAATCGATTCGGCCCGCTTCATGGGCAGGCCACCGTCCGTCTCACTCATGTCAGTGAAGCCGATCAGGAGAACCTTCTTGACGTTCCTGCCGAGCAGATTCGTGGCCACCTCGCGGCACACACCTTGCCCCTCGGGCCCGCTCTGCGTTGTGCCCGGGGCGAAAGTGATTTCGTTGACACGGTAGAGCGGCCTGACAGATGGCTGCGGCGTCGGCATCACGGAGCGGTCCCAGGAGGTCGGGCTGGGCGAGATGATCTGGGATCCGGTCGGGCTGGGCGTGCTACCCGTCGTTTCAGCCATCGGGCCGTCGGATTTCCTGGAGCAACCGTTCAGGACGGTTGCGACAATCAGGGCCATGGCGGCCAGCGACAGGTGCCGATTCACATCGTCCTCCTTGCATGGGAAAGCGGAGCGGTCCGATCCTTTGTCCACCGGACGGTCGGTACTATCGACGGAAATGGCCCGGACGTCAATTCCCGCGTGCCGGAAGAAGGGCCTCATCGGCTCGAACCACGCATCGGCGTCCGTCCGTCGTAGCCGGTCAGTTCGGCGTAGCCGACTCCCCTCAGGGTCCGCCCCGCGCGTTGGCCGGCGATTTCAATGCTCCCCTCCCAGTAGAGGACGCCGGTCGATCCGGTGGTATCGAGTTCCTGTGCCGCCACGGTTGGTCGTGCCGTCAATGACAGGTCGATCGGCGGCACCTGGATCGTCCACTGCGCCGGATAGGTGGTGCCGGTACTGGGGCTGGTCCACGAGCCGGTTGCTTCGATCACGATCTCCTCACGTCGGAGCGGCCGCGTGTCGCCGTCGGCATCGATCCAGGTGCCCGAGATCCAGTCACTGGCGGGGCCCGATCGGCTTCGGAGGCGATAGAGCATCAATTCGGAACGATCGTCCAGCTGAAGGCTGAACCAATCCCACCCGGCCAGCGTGGTGTCGAGATCGCTGGAGAAGAATTCATGGTCCATCCAAGACTGGCCGGTGACCGGCGTCGTGCGTTCCCCACGGGTCAACGATCCCTGGGTCGTGAGTCGAGGCAATGAGTAATAGTACGACGCTTGGCCGTCCAGGGGCCCCTTCCGTGACAGACCATCCTCGCCGTGTCGCACCGGCGGCTTGTCGGGCGTCATTTCCAGATCGAGCCGCCAGTCGTCGCTGCCGGCGGTAAGGATGAAAGCCTCGCCGCGCCGCTCGGCGCGCCAGTCACCGCACCATACGCGGAGATCCGTCGAATCAGAGCCGGCCATGCCGCCGATATCACGCCGGATTCGCTGTTCGTGATGGAAGGATCCGGCATCGATGTCGGTCAGCGCCACGTGAGCCGGGAAGAATTCGGCCGGCTTCCACCCGGCGAAACCGTGGCCCAGATCGGTTGGCTGGTCGGGAGCCCGACGGAAAAAGACAATCTCGTATCCGTAGCGGTGGCCGGCCGCTTCGAGATGTCCGGTCCAGTACCACCATTCCGTCTGGAATCCAGGGTGGGCCCCATGGTCACGCGGAAACGACCAGGTCCGGGGCCCCGCGACCGGGGTGAACCCCGCGACGGGGGTGGCCCCCGCGACCGATACCAGTACACAGCAATGAAGGAGAGTCCTCGCAAGTCGGGTCATTCGTAGTGCAGCGCCTCGGCGCCCCAGGTGGTGGCACCGATCCGGGCCGGGTACCAGCCGGCCAGTGCGGCGGCGACGAGCGTGACGAGGCACGTGGCGCTGATCATGAGCCCCGGAAACTGATACAGGAAGCGCCAGCCGGTCGACTGGAACTGGATGACATGGACCAGCAGCAGCGAGAGGAGAGTCCCGGCTCCAAGGCCGAGCAGGACTCCGACCACCCCCATCGACGCCGCTTCCAGGATGAAGAGCCGGCCAATTTGCCGTCGCGTGGCGCCAATGGCACGCAGGAGCCCCAATTCGCGACGGCGGTCGAGAATCGATGCCACCAGCGTGTTCACGATGCCCAGCACGGCGATGGCCAGGGCGATGACCTCCAGGGCATAGACGACGGCAAACGTGTTGTCCACGCTGGTCAGGATGCGCCGCCGCATCTCGCCATTCCCCGACACGAAAAGGCGCTGCGTGGCGCCGAAGCGGTCATCGATCGCGGTCCGGGCGCCTCCGATCGAGGCGCCAGGCTCCAGGTAAAGATCGAAGGTATCAACCAGGTCATCGCCCCAGGCACCCCGGTAAGCCTCGCGATCCATGAAGACGGTGCCACTGTCGCTGGTGTAGTCGAGGATCACTGCGCCGACCCTGAGCCCGAGTGGTCCGGACGGTGTCGACAGCGTCAAGGAATCGCCGGCCGCGACGCCGAATTGATCGGCGAAGTTCTCCGACACGACGGCCCAGTCCGGGCCGGGCGGGCCTTCCATGCGGCTCCGAATGACCAGCGGATTGGAGGCTAGCCAGTCGACCAGTCCGAGACTGCCGATGGCGATCCCCTCGCCACGAAAGCGGGACTGGATCATCCGAAAGCTGTTCACGCTCGCCACGCCCGGAATCGTTCGCAGCGAATCGGCAAAGTCCATTGGCATCGAGACGTTGGTGGTGGCCGACTCGCCCGATCCTCCGGCAATGAGGATATCCGCCCGCACGGTGTTGGTGATCCAGACGACGATCGAATGCTTGAACGAGTGGATCATCGTGGCCACACAGACGACCAGAGAGAGGCCGGTCATCAAGGCGGAAATCGAAAGGCTCGTCCGACCGATCGAGCGCCGCAGGTTGTCGGCGGCCAGCGTCCCCTCGATGCCGAACGTGGCGCCAAGGAAGGGCCGGATCAGCCGGCTGAACGTGAGGCAGACGAGTGGCGAGAGCGCCGCCGTGCCGAAGACGATGCCGAATCCCGCCAGGTAGCCGAAGATGGCCACGCCGTTCACCGGCCCGAGCCTTGACAGGAAGGCGGCTCCGGTGAAGAGCGCTACGGACAGGGCAACCAGCCACCCCAGCCGGGTCCGGTCGATGTCCCGGAAGGGGAGAGCCCGGACGGTGATGGCCGGCGGCATCGCCGCCCCCTCCCGACCCGGGAGCCAGGCCGCCACGGTCGAAACGACCACTCCGAGAAGGGCGCAGGCCAGCAGCACCGGAAAGGGCAGCGGTACCTCGGTGGCTGATACCGGCAGGTAGGCCCGTCCCAGCGTGCTGGCAATGGCCAGCAGCGCGCCCCGGGCCAGGATGACACCGAGGACAAGGCCGAGCGCCGACCCGACCAGACCGTAGGCGAATCCTTCCAGCGTGAAGAGCCATGTCACCCGCCCGCGTGGCACGCCGAGCGCGCGCAGGATGCCGGTTTCGCGCCGGCGCTGCACCACCGCAATCGACATCGTGTTGTAGACGAGGAACAGCCCCACGAAGAGCGCCACCAGGCTCACCATCCGCAGATTCACCTGGAACGAAGCCAGGAGATCGATGGCCTGGGCGGCACGGGTGGCCGGCGGTTCCACGCCGATACCTTCCGGGAGGAGAGCGGCCAGCGCTTCGCTCAAGGCGGCGAGGCCGCGCGGATCGGTGGTGGACTTCCCATTCCATTCCGGCGCCGGCACCAGGTCGATCCGGTCGAGCCGTCCCGGGCGGGCCATCAGAAACTGCGCGGCCCGGACATCCATGAGCAGGACCCGTCCGCCGAACGCATCGGCCAGGGATCCGCCCGACAGGATTCCTCCCACGCGAACGACTCGCGGGCCGCGGGCCGTCACCAGTGTCATCGGGCTTCCGACCGCGAGCTCCTGCTCGTCGGCGTAGAGCCGGGTGATCAGGACACGATCCGGCCGGGAAACCAGTTCGATCGGCTGCTCGATTTCGACGGTGTAGCCGCGGGGCGCGGCATCGCCCAGCAGGTCGACACCGAGGAGCAGGAGATTTCGTCCACTCTCCTCGTGCTCGAGGCTGGCCTCCAGGACCGGCAACGCGGCCGTGAGCCCCGGATGGTCGGCTACGAGAGCCAGCAGCGAATCGGGCAGCCCGCCTTCGTCGCCGCGGATGGCGAGCCGCGCCTTCCCCGCGATCTCCTCGACCATGACGGTCACGGATCGTGTCGTGGCCCGATTGGCCAGTTCGATGGCCAGGACCACCGCCACACCCAGCGCGATTCCGAGCAGTGTGATGAGGGTCCTCAATCGATCCGAGGTGATGCGTCGCCAGGCGGTGTAGTAAAGCAGTCGAAGCATCAGCCGGGACGCGACGTCATGTCGTGGCGGCCAGGCTGGTAACCCGGCGGTCGTCCGAGACGAGGCGTCCATCCCGGATCGTCACATGCCGGTCCGCCAGCGCGGCCACGTTCGGATCATGCGTGACCAGGACAAGTGTGAGCCCCTCCGCGCGTGCCGTGCTGGTGAGGAGTTCCATGACGGCCAGGGCGGTGACCGTGTCAAGATTGCCGGTCGGTTCGTCGGCCAGGAGCAGCGGCGCCTCCGACATCAGGGCCCGGGCGATGGCCACCCGCTGCATTTCACCGCCGGACAGCTCCTCCGGTCGATGCGTGAGCCGGTGGGAGAGCCCAACCCGTTCGAGCAGGTCGGTGGCACGGCGTCGGACGTCCCGGTCACGGGCGCCGTCGAGCAGGCGGGGGAGGGCGACATTTTCCACGGCGGACAGTGTCGGCAGGAGGTTGTAGAACTGGAAAATGATGGCCACCCGCCGCCGTCGTACTTCGGTCAGTGCATTGTCATCGAGGCCGGTCGTGTCGAGTCCATCGATGAGGATCCGCCCGGACGTGGGCCGATCGAGGCAGCCGATCAGGTTGAGCAGCGTGCTCTTCCCCGAGCCCGACGGCCCCATGATGCTCAGGAATTCCCCGCGCGCCACTTCCAGGGAGAGCTGGTGAAGGGCCATAACTCCCTCGGCGCCCCGGGCATAAATCTTCCCGATCTGGTCGAGCTGGAGCATGGGGGCTCGGGACGGCGGCATGGTCATTGGAGTGTCGACGTGGGCGATCGATCCGTCAAATGATCATCGCGGCCTGACGCGAACGACTCCCCCGTGTCGTCCACCCAGGTCTGCCTCCACCGGCCTGTTCCCGGCTCGAACCGGCCGGTTGTCCCTGCACCGTCTTCACGTCCCAGTCGCCGATCCAGAAATCGAGCTGGCGGTGACGTTCGTCATGGGCGCAGGGTCGCGCCTGCCGATCGCTTCGGCCCGGGTCAGGGCCAGGGCCGCCTCATCAACGAGACCCAGGCCGTGCAGGCATCCGCCGTAGCGGGCCCAGTGCCGGCCAACCTCCGGCGCGGCCACGGTCAATTCGCGGTAGATGGGCGCGGCATCGGCCCAACGACCGGCGGCGAACAGGCTGTCGGCCAGGAGGAGTCGATCGGCGTCCGGGGCAAGAGCCGCGTGACTGTCGGGTGTGCCCGGGCCGGTTGTCATCAAAACTCCGAGTGCCAAAAGCAGGAAAAGGCGATGGATCAGCGTCGTCATGGATTCTCCAGTTGAGGCAGCTGGTTGGTCCCGCGCTGGAATATAGTGGAGCCCCATCCTGTTCGCGAGAGCATGGGTGCGGTTCAGGGCCGGACGGTAACGTATTTACATCGATTTACATGGTTTACAGTATCGGGATGTCCATGGTGCCGAGGCTGCGACCACTTCTGTTTTTCCTGACATGGACATCAACCACGGAGACCGGTCATGCCGTGGCCGCGGATATCCGGGGGCGCGTCGAAATCGTCCGACCGGCCTCGCATTCGCTCCATCCGAGTCCCGGTGAGCCCGGGGGGCTGGCCGCGGAACTCGATACCCTGGCGGCCCGCATCTTCCTGCGTGGCCCTGAGATGGTGACGACTCGTCGGAGCGGACCAATCACCATTCAACGAACCATTCGAGATGGCGCGATCGTGCCCGCGTTCGAGATCATCCGCCTGGGCGACCGCGTGGTGATTACCAATCACGATTCCGTGCCGCGAAGAGTTTTTGTCTTCGCGCATGACCGCACGCACCTCTTTGGCCCCATGGTGCCGGAGGCCACGGCCTCGATCGATGTCAGCCACTTTGGCACCGTGGAACTGTCGACCGATGCCCCGGGTGCGGTACGTTCCCTTCTGTTCGTAGCAGAAAATCCATTCGTCGCCCGCGCCGGTCCGGATGGCCGATTCCTGATGGGAGGCGTGCCGCCGGGGGATTACCGTTTGATTGCCTGGCGGCCGGGCGCATTCCTCGGCGAGCGTCTGGTTCAGCTCGCGTACAACGACTCGGCACTGGACGCGGGAACGATAGCCAGGCGGTAGGCGAAGTTCCGGTTCAGCGAATCAGCAGCACCTTTCGCGATTCCGTCATGCCCGTTTCATCCTGGACGGCCAGGAAGTAGACACCGGCACCGACCGGTCGCCCCTGTGAATCTGAACCGTCCCATTCGAAGGTCCAGTTGCCCGGCTCGAACCGCCGCTCCGACAGGATCTTGAGGCGGCGGCCGCTGGGCGCAAGGACGGTGACGCGTAGCTGGCGCGGCTGGTCCAGGGCGACGCGCAGCGTCGTGCGGGCCTGAAATGGGTTGGGCGCCGGGTCCTGGATCAGGTAGCGTGCGGGCGCGTCGGGGCTGCCATCCGCGGAAGCCGGCGTGGCCAGGAACCAGAGCCGGGCGGTGTCGTCACCGATCAGGAAATCGAGCAGCTGGTTGGCCACCTTGACGCGACCGGTTTCGGCGGGGTGCGTGCCATCGGCCGCGAAGTCGGTACAGACCCAGGTCAGGCCGTCGCTTCGGGGGACGAGCCCATCGGCCCACAAGTATGGCCCCCAGGCCAGCCAGGGAGATTCGACGCTTCCGAGATTTGGATCCCAGTTCAGCGCCGGGCTGCCATCGAGCTGTTCTTCGATCAGCCATTTGATCGCGAAGCCCGATTCGTAGGCGTATGGTTCCGGATTCAACAGCGTGGAGGCATATCCGGCATAAATACGGCTCGACAGGTAGCAAACGCGCGCATTCGGAAAGCGGTTTCGAATTATCCCCATCACGTTCCGCAATTGGTCCCGCATCAGCTGGGCGGCGCCGGGGAAGCCTTGAGTCGGCCCGGCGTTCGCTTCCTTCAGCCAGACGGCCTGTACCTGGAGCGGAGTCAGGCTCTGCTGGGAGAGGCGTTGATCGATGACGTCCCAGAATGCGGCGGCGGAATTGGAAATGACAGCCGCGGTGGCGCCTCCCTGTGCGCCGTTGACGAAATCGACCCGGGGGTTGCGACCGGCATATCCGCCGGCCAGCGATATGAAGGAGGCAAATTCCTGCGATGTGTTGCACATGCCGATGCTGACGAATGCGATTCGACCGGTGGCCGCGTCGGGCTGTCCCAATCCGTCGAGCGGCATGATGGCCAGCGCCTCCAGCAGTCCCGACTCCAGGTGGGCCTGGGGGAGCTGGTTGTTGCCGCCCGGGTATAACCCGCCGGGCACGCCCTTGTAGAGTCCCGATCCGAGATCGATCAGGGGTGGGTATCCCTTGGACGTGCTGTCGCAGACAGCCGCCTTTGCCGGCGTGACGGCCAGAATCGGAGACACGAGGATGAGAAGGGCGAGGAGGTGGGGCGCTGTTTTTCGGGCCGGGAATCGCATGGCAACCTCACGCTGGTTGAAGCCCGAAGGTGCGGGCCTGAATGCCTGGCGAACGGGAGCTCGGGCGCTACTGTTCATTATAAGCCTCTGCTCAATTTTCGACCTGGCGTCACGGTCGGTATCCGCTGAGGTGCGGCGCGCGCCACGGTTCTGGATCGGTGGCGACGTCCATCTGGGTTCTGAACGCCGTGGGGCGAATGACCCAATTGGCGGAGTCCTCCCGCCGCTGATTCCGATCCTGGCCGACAGCGGGTCGGGACCTACCCCATCCATTCCGCCGGGCATCATCAATCTGGAAGGTCCGATTGCGGAGATGGGTGACGATCGGCCGGCCCCTGGCCTTCCAGCCAACGCGGCGGCGGCCCTGGTCGTACTGACGCGGGCCGGGGTGGCGTTGGTCGGGGTGGCGAACAACCACGCCTACGATCGGGGGGATGCCGGCCTCCTTGCCACCTGTCAGGCCCTGCGGGCCGCGGGGCTTCAGCCGATCGGTGGGCCGGCCGGTTGGGGACGACTCCTGGTGGGCCAGTGGACAATCGGCGTCGCCGCCATTGATTTGTCGATGTCGCCGTCGCCGTCGATCGCGCACCCGGTCCTGGTCGAGTATGTGAGGCGCGCCCACCTAGGGTGCGATTTTCTGGTGGTCACCTTTCACGAAACGGCATCCGCCGGCTACAGGCCGACACCGGCGCTGCGGGCCGCGGTCGACGCGGCACTGGTCGCGGGGGCCGATGTGGTGGCCGCCCACGGCCGGCACACCCCCGGGCCGGTTGAGCGACGCGGGGATGCCGTGATCGCCTGGGGACTCGGCAACCTGGCCTTTCAGTGTGACTGTACGCAGGAGTCGGACGGCCTGATCCTCGAAATCACCATCATCGCGGCTGATTCCCTGGCCGCGGCAGTCATTCCGGTGGATGCGGGACTTGAGGGTCGTCCGGCACGTCCCGCCCGCGATCCCGAGGGGCACTTCCGGCTTCTCGAAGCGATTGGCTCGCCCACGCTCGGCCGATGTTCCCATCGCGGCACATTCTGACTGGATTCGATGAGGGGCTCCGCCGGAGCCCCGATGACCTCATCAGGCAAAGCCGATCGTGTCCGCCGCCTCGTCATCGGAAATCGGCCCGCCGAGCTCGTCCTCCAGCGATCGGATCAGGAGAACATTGCGACGGTCGATGGTCGAGAGGCGCGAGTCGGCATAGGTGGAATCCGGCGCGTACCAGATAAAGCCATGAAAATGCATGACCAGGAATTCCTTCTGAAACGGACGTCCTCGCCGGGCGTAAATCGTGTTGCGCAACAGGTAGAGATCGCGCCGTGACAGGTCATACAGGTCCGGGATCGTGATCTGACGATCGAGGCGAGAGAGGTCCGCCAGCGGCGAAGTATGAAGGACGCCGTCGGTCGCGCCGGGCTCGCCAGCTTGCGTTGAATCGACAAGGCCGAGCCGTTCGCCGAGCAGCATCCGCTCGATCTGTTCGTCCCGGCTCAAAGAATCGCCCCGCGCCGCCATCGAATCGCCACGAACCAGCAGTCTTTCGCGCCGGGCGGACAGGACGTCATGGGTCAATGACAGGTCGAATCGGGCGATGGTGGTCGCATTCCGACGATCGACGTCGCTCAGCCGATCCGGATCGAATTGCGCCAGCGGCCGATACCAGGATTGCCGCCCGAAGAAGTCGCGCAGCCAGGCCCGCCGGAACGGATTACCCGCCCGTGCATAGATCCAGTTTCGCATCAGGCTCAGTTCGCGAAGCGTCCGCCCTTCGAGATCCGATAAAACGATGTCGCGATCGGCATACAGAGGGCGTGACCGGGGTTTCAGATCGCCTGCGGTCGACGGCTGTGATGTTGGCGCGGCGAACGGCGCGTCGGGGGCAACCAGAACCAGGAGCGCCACAACCAGCCAGTTTCTCCCCGGGTGGCCGACGCCGCCGGTCAATGGATGTAACCCTCACCGCGAAGCTGCGCCTCGACTTCTTTGGACAGCGACTTGCGCTCGACAACCGCCGGGGGGGGCGGGAGGCGTTTCAGGAATTCCGCGAGCCGAACTCCCTGGGCTGTGGCTTCCTCCGTGTTCGAGCGGGCCACATTCGCGGACTCGGCCGGATCGGCCAGGAGGTCGTACAGCTCCATTCGGCCGGTCAGGCGGTTGATGACGAATTTCCACCGCGGTCCAATGATTGATTCCTCGAGGCCGAGATCGCGATTGCGCTCGAGCTGGGTCAGGAGCGACCGGCCGGTGGCGGCCGTCTCGAGAGCGGCGCGATCCAGCAACGACAGGCCCGCCAACACCGGTGTGGCGGGAGCGCCCGCCGCCGCCCGGATGGTGACCGGCACATCGATCAGGCTCACCAGCGCCGTCGATTTGCCGGCGCCGCCGCCATCCGGATGCCGGACAAACAGCGGCACGCGCACCGACTCGCCATTGAGCGTCCGGCAATGCCCGACATCGCCATGCTCAAGGAACTCCTCGCCGTGGTCGCCCGCCATGACGATGAGGGCGTCCGCCAGGAACGGCATCTCGCGGAAGAGCTCACGGATCGACTCATCGGTGTAGCGAACTTCGGCGTCGTACAGACCCCGCGCAAGTTCGACGAACCGGGCCGCCTCGGCCGACTTGCGGCGGGGCGGTTTCGGGGGCGAGCCCTTGGCGCCGATCAACAGCGGTCCGTCGACCTTCGTCACCTTACCGACAAACTGGCGAAACCAGGGGCGGCGTTCCCGGTAGGGGTGGTGCGGGTCGTAGTAGTGAATCCAGAGGAACCATGGCCCACGGCCGCCGGCCACGATGTCCTTCCAGCGCAGTACCGATCGGGTCACGCTGTCGGCCGTGGTGAATCCGAGGCACCGGTAGCGGTCGAAGCCGCGCCCGTAGCCCATTTCCGGCGCCAGGTGGGTGTTCGACGCCACGGCGTAGGTTCGATAGCCGAGCTGTTTCAGCTGCTCCGCCAGGATCGGCAGTTCCGCCGGGATGACTTCCTGGTCATAAATCTCACCCCGGCCCACGGCGCCATGAACGACCGCATGGGAGACGGGATAGAGCCCGGTCAGCATCGACACCACCGCGGGCACCGTCCAGGACGAGGTGCTGTGGGCATTGGTGTAGACAATGGCGGTCGACGCCAGCGAATCGAGAAACGGCGTCGTCGGCCGTCTGGACCCCCCGAAGCCGGTGGCATCGGCGCGAATCGTGTCGATGGTCAGGAGGAGAAT
>Ga0163152_10002399_pt1 | contig 26786 bp, 18 predicted proteins | sample OliLakLV19MP8IB2_FD_148635 | JGI IMG/M metagenome (GOLD analysis project Ga0163152, IMG submission 148635) | Freshwater microbial mat bacterial communities from Lake Vanda, McMurdo Dry Valleys, Antarctica - Oligotrophic Lake LV.19.MP8.IB-2 | ecosystem: Environmental > Aquatic > Freshwater >...
CCGCGACGTTCTGGACGTGCTTTTCGTAACGCAATCCGGTCTCGTTGCCAACGTCCCAGCGTTTCCCCGACGTGTCACCCTTGCGAGTCGTGATTAGCGCAGTCTTCATTGTCAGATCGAAGGGTTCCATTGTGGCGGCGGCAGTATCCTTGAAAAGAGTCGGTTTTTGGCTGTGCGAATGACAGCCTCCGCAGTCGGTGCGAACTTCGCCGGGACGTATCTGGTGCCAGGTCTGAGCCATGTTCAAAACCATGCCTCGCTTGTCGAGCGTCTGGAAAGTCCAAGCGACGTCAGCGGGTATCTTGGCGAGAAAGCTGGTGTCCGGATTGCCGTCGGGATCGAGCGGCTGGGTTCCTTCCTTTGAGAAATGCCGTACCGGAAGTTCGCCCAGAATGCGGAGGCGTTCGTTGGCGACGTTCCACCAGCGCCGGCCCGTCTTGCTCGTGTGACGTGGGTCGGTGGTCGGTTCGGTGATCAAGATGCGGACGGCGTGGATGTCGCTGTTGTCGTACCGGCCGGCGTCGGCTCCCTGGATAGACCAGTGCGTTTCCGACTCGTTGTAGCGCAGCGATCCCAGCCCGAGAAACGGATCTTTCCCTCCCGCGTAGGTTCCGCGTACGCTCCCCTTGGCGACGACGCCGTCAGGATAGCTTTCGTGCTTGTAAAGACTGGACGTGCCGACCAGGCCGAAAGGGGTTCCCGCAGGGAGGTGACGCGAGCAGGTGCCGTCGTTGGCCAGAGTGGGAAGCCGAACCGGTTCAGCGATGCCGTAAATTCGCTGATAAGGGACCAAGGCTCTGGGCCATTGTTCGTTGTAATTCGGATCGTTCTTGATGAACAGCATCTGGCCGGGCTCGTCGATCGCCTTGCCGGACTTGATGAGATAGATGCCGGCGTCGATTGCGGGCGGCTTGGCGTAGAGGCCGGCGCCGGCGCCCGGTGTCCAGACGGTTAGCAGGTGGTTATCGGGGGCGCCACTTGGATGCGTTACCTTGCCGACGCGCGGCGAATCGGGATTCTTCGGGTCAGAAAGGCGGGCCGGGGCGTCAAAGGCGTTGCAGAAAGTGGTCAGGTTCTCCAGATCCTTTGGGCTGAAGGAAATCCTGGAATCCTTCGAGTTACGGTAACCACCCAGGTTACGAGGATCGCTTCGCGACGCAGGGCCGAAGAACGGCTCCCCCTCCGGGGCCTGCGCGGCCAGTTTGTAATAGGTTCCGAAGCCGAGGTTGTTGAGGTTGTAGTATTCTTCCACGACCACATGGCCGTCCGAAAGTTGCGTCATGAAGTGAAAAGCCGACGCACCCACGAAACTGCTCATGAGCGGCCCCCAGTTGGTGCCATCGGGATGGATGGTCCACAAACCCCAGTTCCGCAGATCGCGCAGGCCCTGCGATTCATACGTGGTGAACATGACTCGACCGTCCTTGAGGATCGTCGGATGCAGGGCCGAGTTGATGTTCAGATGGCCGACCATCTCGATATTGCCGCCGTCGTCGTCCATCGTGAAGAGTTGAAGCGTCGTGGGCGTATAACCCTTCGTCGGAGCAAAGCCATTGCGATTGCTGGTGAACATCACCCGCCCACCCGGAAGCGGACAAGGGCCGAGGTTGTAGACGCCGGGCGGGTTCTTGCTGGCTACGGCAACCCCAGTGTTCGGCGTGAACTCTTGCCGCGAAAGCTGCGTCACCTTTTTCGTCTTCACATGGATCTTGAAAATGTCGGAACTCTGCGATGTCGGCCGATCGTTGCCCGGTCGTTTGACGTTGAGATAGCGGGCAAAGTAAACCGATTCGCCGTCGAAGGAGACGAAGGGATCGGTGATCGCATCGTCGCCAGCGGCCACGAGAACCTCCTCGGTGCCATCCGGATGCAGCAGCACCAGGTCAGAACCCGGTTCGCCGCGCAAAGGGCTGAAGACTTCGGCCCAGGCGATTTGCTGGTTGTCTCCCTTGCGGGGAGCCCGGACGTAGACGATGTCATAGTCGTATTTCACCGCCTTGTCGGTCGCGATGGCAGCCGGCGTGATATTGAGTTTGTTGGCACGTTGTTGTCCCCAGGCATCGTCAACCATGGTCAGGCAGGACATGGCTACAAGCCCAGCTACCGCGAAGTACGTGCGAGCACTCATATGTCAATCTCCATGAAGAATCAGAAGGAGCCTCTGAGCCGAGATTTCCCAGTTGGCCTTTGGCCAGCGAACATGGCGGGCTACTGGTACTGAGTTTACACCATCTCGCCCCCCGCAAGAGCTTCCGTCCACGTTGAAGATTTGTTTCTTGTTTCACGCTCATCTTTGGGGGTTTGGTTAATCTTGACACATGTTTCGCCGATTCGCGGCGCGCCGATAGCGACCGGGTTGATGTTGGGCCGGATGTTGGATCGCACCACGATCATGGAAGTGCCGGGGTCAGCAGTCGCAACCGCAACCGCTCAATGCGGCGCAGGATCAAAGCGAACAACGACCGAGGGAGCGCCTCCTCCGCCAACTGGAACACCACGCTCCGGGCGTGATGCACGACCTTGCAGCCGATCTTGATGAGCTTGTTCCGCAGTGTTGTCAGCGTCCAGTGTTTCACACTCACCGGCAATGCCAGCCGCCGCAGGAAGTTGCCCAGGTTGTACGCCAGAGCAAACAGTTGCAGCCGCGCCTGGTTGTCCACGAAGTCGTGACAACTCAGACGCGTCCAGTTCAGGGCCAGCTTGCCTTCCTTGATGCACTGCTCAGCCGTGCCCCGGCCGTTGTAAAAACGGGTGACACGGGCGGCGCGGCCGCCGAGGTTGGTGACGATAAATCCGATGCGGGGGAACAACTCATCTTTGTGCCACTCGACTTTGGCCACCACGCGGCGGGCCCTGTCCCAGGTGGCGGCCTGATAAACAAAGTCGTCGTACAACACGATGGGCCTTTCCGGCGGTCGGCCACTGTTCGTCCGTCCACGGCCGCTTGTCATTCCACGCCCACGGCCCACCGACGGTAAATTAGAGGAAGCGATTGAATTGCCACTGCGGAACCGTGCATTCGCGAATCCGGAACCGCTCACCGCTGGAGCCCTTGGGGCGAAGGTCGGCGGCTGAACACATCTCCAGGTAGGTGGTGGTCACGAGTGGCATGACGCACGAGTGTATCGTCAGGGAGATGAACGATCCGGAGCGATCCGCCCGTCAATCGCGTCGTCTGATTTTGCCCGTGTATTATGCGGGCATTCCCTGGCAACCTGCTGCCGCCTTCGAGATTTATTCATGCCAAGATTGCTCATCGTGTTGACCGTCTTGATGCTCGCCATGTGCGACCGCGCGGCATTTGCCGGACCCGTGGTGCCCGGCCTCCGCAACAGCCGCAACAGCCACCCTCTCTCGCCGCGGCAGGTCGGCGACCTGCTTCTCGGCGAGCTGCGTTGCGCTGCGTGCCACAATAGCCGGGGTCAGTTTCAACTGGAGAAAGCGGCGCCTGACCTGGCCGACGTTGGCTCGCGCGTGTCCCTGGACTTTCTGCGGCGATTCATTGCGTCCCCCTCAACGGTGCATGCCGGAACGACCATGCCTGACCTGCTGGCGTCGGAATCGAACGATAGACGCGACGAGATTGCCAACGCGATCACCCATTTCCTGGTCGCGCAATCACCACGTTCGTTCAAGGCCGACACCGTCGCGGCGGAGAATGTGGGGGCGGGCAGGGAACTGTTTCACACGGTCGGGTGCGTCGCGTGCCATGCCCCGCGCGACGAGAAGAACGTGGAGGCAAAAGGTGACGGCGCGGTATCACTTGCCCACATCCCCGCGAAGTACAGCGTTCGGTCGCTCGAGGATTTTTTGTTTCAACCCGCGCGCGTGCGGTCGTCGGGCCGGATGCCGGACATGAAGCTGACGCGCGGAGAAGCCCGTGCGATCGCCGGCTATCTGTCGGGCAGCGCGGTCCCGGCGGTCGCGGCGTTGAAGCCGGACGACGCGCTGGCGGCCGCCGGCAGGAGATATTTTCAGTCTTACAACTGCGCCGCCTGCCACAAGCTCGCCGACATCCCCGCGACGCCTGCCGCCGCCATGCAGACCCTTGACCCAACCCGCGGATGCCTGGCGGACAAGCCCGGCAAGAGCCCGCGCTTCAACCTCAGCGATGCGCAAAAGCAGGCGATCCGAACAGCCCTGGCCGCCAAGCCTGAACCCGTCACGGACAAGATGCGCATCGACATGACGCTGACCGCATTCAACTGCCTGGCGTGCCACGTGCGCGGCGAGCACGGCGGCGTCGCCGAGGAACGCAACGAACTGTTCCAGACCGATGAAAACAACCTGGGCGATGATGCCCGCATCCCGCCGCAACTGACGCTCGTCGGCGCGAAGCTCCAGACCGTGTGGATGCAGCGCGTGCTCTTCGATGGCGAATCGGTTCGTCCTTACATGCTCACGCGCATGCCGCAGTTCGGCGAGGGCAACCTGCGGCATCTGCCGGAGCTGTTTGCGCGTGTCGATACGGTGAAGGCGGTCGCGTTTGCGATACCCAAGAAGGAGCGGGAACGGGAACTGCGCACCGCGGGGCATCAGCTCATTGGCGACAAGGGTCTGAACTGCATCACCTGTCACAACTTCAACGGCAAGCCGTCGCCGGGCTTCAAGGGCATCGATCTCACGACGACGAATGAGCGGCTCAAGCCAAGCTGGTTCTATCACTTCATGCGCGATCCCGCGGCTTATCGGCGCGGCATCATCATGCCCACCTACTGGCCGGGCGGGAAGGCGGTGCGGACGGACATCCTGAGCGGCGACACCGACGGCCAGATCGAGGCGATGTGGTATTTCCTTTCACTTGGCACCTCCGCCAATGACCCGTCGGGTATCCGCTCCGTCGAGACGAAGCTTCGCATCACCGATAAGACGCAGACCTACCGCGGGCGCAGCGGCATCGCGGGTTACCGCGGCATTGCGGTGGGGTTTCCGGGCGGGCTTAATTATTCATTCAACGCCGAGACGGGCACGCTGACCGGGCTGTGGCGCGGCGATTACATCAACGTCGGCCGCGGCGGGCAGGGCTCCGGCGGCTTCAACCCGGCTGCCCGGGCCGTGACGCTGGCGCAGGATGTTTCGTTCTGTGAATTGCCCGATGAGAAGGCGGCGTGGCCGCTGCGTCCCACCATGACGAAGGAAGCGCCGGTCAATCCCGATCCGCTCTACCCGCGCAATCACGGGTATCAGTTCAAGGGTTACTACTTCGACGACGCATCGATCCCCACTTTCATGTATCGCACCGGCAAGGCGGGCGACATCAGCGTTGAAGATCGTGCAGCCCCGGCCGGCGCCAGTGCGGTTGCGTCCAATGAGAAACCAACGTTGGTGCGCACGCTCAAGTTCTCTTCGCCTTCGCCCCGCACGATCTGGTTTCGCGCACTGACCGGCAAAGTGGAAGAGGTAACGAAACAACAGTTCAAGACAAATGAGCTGCGGTTGAGCATCCCGCAGGTTCCCACCGTGCTGCGCCAGTCCGGTGCGGACAAGACCGTAATGGAACTGCTGCTGAAGCTGGATATACCCAAGGGCGATTTCGCCGTGACCATTACTTATGAACTACTTCAATAGCAACAAAGGCAGCCTGCTGTTCCTGCTGGTGGCGTGCGCCATGGCCGCCACGGCGAGCGGGGAGGATGTGGGTGAACGATGGGGCACCGCCGAGCGCGAGCGGGAGTATTATCCTATCGTCAACATCCCGATCCCCAGGGACATCGTGATCGAGGCCGGCGCCTTCACCGTGCTCCCCGACAAGCGGATCGCGGTCGGAACGCGCTACGGCGAGATATACATTGTCGATGGCGTTGACGAGAAGAAGCCCAATCCGAAGTATCACCTGTTCGCCAGCGGTCTCGATGAAATCTTCGGTTTGGAATACAAGGACAAGGCTTTCTACGTTACGCAGAGCTGCGAGCTGACGCGCGTCCGGGATACCAACAACGACGGCAAAGCCGATCGCTTCGAGACAGTGTCCGATGGCTGGGGCTACGCCAACTATCACGAGTACGCGTTCGGATCGAAGTTCGACAAGGACGGCAATATCTTCGTGGCGCTCGGGCTCTCGAATTCGTACAACTCGTTTGCCCTGTTCCGCGGATGGGTGATGAAGGTCACGCCGGAGGGCAAGACGATCCCCATCGCCAGCGGCCTGCGAAGCCCCGGCGGCATCGGCGTCAACGAGCACGATGCGCTCTTCTATATTGAGAGCCAGGGCCCATGGAATTCCTCGTGCAGCCTCAAGGCCATCACGCCCGGCAGCTTCATGGGACACCCGATCAGTTTCAACTGGTACAAATACACCCCGGAAATGGGCCCCGCGCCGGCGGAGCCTAAATCAGGCTCACGCGTTCTCATTGAACGAGAGCGCGTTCCGCAACTGGCGCCCTACGCGGTGATCTTTCCCTACATCCGCATGGGCCGGTCGATTACCGGGTTCACCGTCGACCGCACGAAGGGAAAGTTTGGTCCGTTCGAGGATCAGATTTTTCTCGGAGACTACACGCAGTCGATCATTATGCGGGCCACGACGGAGCAGGTGAACGGCGTCTGGCAGGGCGCGTGTTACCCGTTCCGCGAGGGACTGTCGACGGGGATACTCAATGTGCACTTCACCCCCGAAGGCAATCTTCTATGCGGCGGCACCAATCGCGGTTGGCCGGTGCGGGGCATCAAACCGTTCGCCCTGGAACGCCTAGAATGGACCGGCAAGATGCCCTTTGAAATCAAGCGAATCACCATCGAGCCCGATGGCTTCAAGATCGCTTTCACCAAACCCGTGGACACCACCACGGGCGAGAGCGCCGCGTCGTACAGGATCAGCACGTTCACGCACATCTACCACGGCGGCTACGGCGGTCCGGAGGTGGACCGCACCACACCGGTTGTGAAATCGGTCAAGCTTTCCGCCGACGGAAACTTCGCGTGGGTTGCGCTGGACAAGCTCACACAAGGGCACGTGCACGAGTTCGATCTGGGCAGTTTGCGTTCGCGCGACGGCGAGACATTGCTTCACCGCAACGCGTATTACACGGTCAATGAGGTACCCAAGGCGAAGTAGTGTTGTTATTCGTCCTTCACCTCGCAGACGCCGGCTCAGCCGCGACGCTTGGCATAAGCGGAACATTGCAGAACGTCAGGGCGGCGATGCCGTTTGCTCCGCTAAGGAGCGTCTCCTGATTCCACGCGATCTCTTTCAGATAGGTGATCTTCGTGGCCGTGGAGGGTTCCTTCAGCTTGAGCGTAAGCACATTTCCGGTGACGCTTCCCGACCCGACCTTGTCCTTTTGCCCATCCAGATAAAATTGCCCCGCCAGTTTCTCCGCCCAGACCACCGGCTGATCAAACTCCATGTTGATCGTGTCCTTCACGCCCCGGGCGAAAGACGCGTGCCGGAGATTTGGCGGCGTGATGGAAGTGGCGGGCGCTTTGCCGTAGAAGTCCCGCTCGATCAGCGGCTGAATCAATCGCGCAAACTCGGCCCATCCAACGAGCGGAAAATGACAGTCGCCGGGCGGTCGGATACCGAGCGTGGACATATCTGTTGTGTGGGTGTTGACCCTAAATTCAGTACCCACAGGATCCGCCGCCGGGGACGAGTTCGCCGTCCCCCGGTCGGCGCGATTCTTCGACTATCGCGAGGTGCTCGTGCATCTGATCGAGGTTGCGCTGGGCCGCGGGCTTGGCGATGTTGTCGAGCACCTTGTCGCGGAAGAGTTCTGCCAGCGGCTTGAGCTCCGCCGGCGGAATCGGCAGCGAATCTTTTTTCGGCAGCATCGCGAACCACTTGTGCAGGTAATGTCCCTCGCCGCGGTTCGTCGCCATCAGATATTTGTGCACGCCCACGAACTGCGCCGCGTCGATCCCGCTCGCCTTCGCGAAGTCCTCCGCCTTTAGCGCCGGCTGCTCCAGCGCCTTCGCCATCCACTCCCAGATTTGTTCCGTGAGCATCGGCAGCGTCTTCGCAAACTCGACTGCTCGCCTGTCCGCTTCCGCCTTGACGTGCGCTTTCAGCACGTCCTCCGCGTCCGTCAGCACCTTCTTCGCCGCGTTGTACCGTTCGATCTCCGCCTGCGCCGCCACCGGGACGATCACCGATCGGCTGCTGGCGAAGACGCCCGCCAGCGAATAGAAATCCTCCATCGGGATCGGGTCGTACTTGTGATCGTGGCAGCGGGCGCAGGCGACGGTGAGGCCGAGGAACCCGCGCGACATCACGTCGATGCGGTCGTTCCATTCCTCCGCCGATGAGCGGTCGTTGTCGTTGACGAATCCGAAGTTCGGGCCCAGGGCGATGAAGCCCAGGGCCGCGCGGTGCCGCGGATCATCGCCCGGTTTCTCCATCAGGTCGGCTGCCAGTTGCAGCTTGAGAAACCGGTCGTATGGCATGTCGTCGTTGAACGCGCTGATCACCCAATCGCGATAGCGCCAGGGGTTGACCTCCTTTTGATCGTCCTGCGAGAAGCGGTCTTCGGCGAAGCGCACGACGTCGAACCATTGCCGGGCCTGATGCTCACCGTAGCGCGGCGAGCCGATCAGGCGATCGATGACCTTGGCAAAGGCGTCAGGCGATTGGTCCGCCTCAAACGCGCGCACTTCTTCGAGCGTCGGCGGCAGGCCGGTCAGCGTGAACGATGCCCGGCGGATGAGTTGACGCTTCTCCGCCATCGCCGCAGGCTTCACCCGCGCCGCGCTCCAGCCCGCCGCGATGAAGCGATCGATCGGCTGCGCCAGGCTCGCGTCGCTCACCGCCGGCGGCGTCACCGGCATCACAGGTTGATAAGCCCAGTGCTTCGCGCCCTTCGCCCAGTCAATCCCCGTCGGCTTCGCAACGCCGCCGGCGCCCCCGGTGCGCGGGTCCACCGCGCCCTGCTCCACCCACTTCACCAGGTCGGCAACTTCCTCATCCGACAGCTTCCCCTTGGGCGGCATCTTCACCGGCAGCTTGCGCACCATGCGGATGAGCAGGCTCTGGTCCGGTTTGCCCGCGAGGATCGCGGGCCCCGAGTCGCCGCCCTTGGCCCAGCCCTCGCGCACATCGAGCCGCAGCGATGCGTCCGGTTCTTCACCGCTATGGCACTTGAGACAATGCGTGGTCAGCAGTGGCCGGATCCTCTGCTCGAAGAACTCCACTTTCGCCGGATCGAGGTTCGCCTCGGCGGCGACAACAAACGCAGACATCGCGCAAGCCAAGATCGCGGCAGTCGTAATGCTCAGTGAATTGACAACCGGCGCAACACGATCACACATGCTTTCATCCCATATCGCAGCAACTCGCGAAGAAGCCTAGGCCCGATGATTCCGCTTTGCACGGCTGGGCCATCCCCCCATTTGCAGACCTTCGGCATGTGGTTACGGGAACGCCGCCGATGGACCCGGTTTTCGCCGGGTTTACAGGACCCCGCGTGTGGGCGGCGGCGGTGGGGCCTAAACTCAAAACAATCCCGGTGCAAAATCACTCGTTCCAGCAAGTCACCCAGATGGGTGTCTTGCCGGTGTCGTAGGTGCCAATGCGTTCGAGCGCGCCGGTGTTCTGGTCGATGCGGTAAACAGCGAGCCTGTCGTTCAGTTCGCCGGCGGCGAAGAGAAAATGGCCTGCTTTATCGATGCAGAACGATCGCGGAAATCGTTCGGTGGCGTAGTGGCCGGCGGACTTGAGCTTGCCGGTCTTGAGGTCGATCTCGAATGCGGCGAGCGTGTCGCCGTGCGGTTCGCCCGCGTTGAGCTTGCGGCCATCGCGGTTGGAGACGTAGGCGAACCGGCCGTTGGGAGTGATGTGGATGTCGGCCGCGTACGATTCGCCCTTCCAATCGGGCGGCAAGGCGGAGAGCGTTTGCGACAGTGTGAGTCTGCCAGTCTTGTCGTCGAATTTCCACGAGCTGATGCCGCCGCCGCGCTCGTTGGCGGTGAAGGCCATGGGCAGTGTCGGATGGTGGGCGTAGTGGCGCGGCGCGTGGTACTGGTGGTCCTCATCAGGCCCCTTTGCGAAGGGCGGATCGAGCGGCGTGAGCTTGCCCTTGGCGGCATCGAACGCAAACTGGTACACCGTGTTCGATTTCGTATGAGGCACGTAGACAAAACGATTGCTCGGATCGGTCGTGATGAAATGCGCCTGCTCCGCGGTGGTGTGATCATCAATGAGTTCGCCGGTGCAATGGCGATTGGCATCAATCTTCCAGGCGCTGACCTTCCCTTCGCCGTAGTGGGCGCCGAGCAACGTTTTGCCCGTGGCATCGACGTGAATCGAGGGTGACCGCAGGCGAACCGGGGCGACATGCAGCTTCTCGAATTTTCCGCTCTTGATTTTGATGCTGACGATGTGAGGCTTCGCTTGTTTCTCGCCTTCCGCCTTGATGTGCGACTCCACATAAAGCATCACGCCATCCGCCGCCAGCGCCATCGGGCCGCCGACGCCGTCGAGCAGCAGGCGATCGTGTTCGGTGAGTTTCCCCGATTGCGGATCGATGCGAAACGAAACCAGCCCCGGGTCCTTCGCGGCCGCGAGAAAAAGAAACTGCTCCGCCAGCGCGGGCAGGGCAAAGCCAGCGAGCGTGATGATGAACGCAAAGGTTTTTACCTTACCGCTATTCGCGAACATGGAACTGTTCCTCTTTGGTGGGTGAGACGACGGGCCACGTGGCCAGCGAGGAGTAAGGGTACAGCCGCCATTCGATCCTACAAGGCCAAGTTTGTGGACGAAATCGAATTCAAATGAAACCCATCACACTAGATGGATCAATGATTCATGAAAGCCCACCCACACACCCGTGGGTGGGTTTCCTCATCAAGTGGATCGCCACTGCAAGCGCAAGGTCGCTCATGAACGCCCGCCTCCTCCGTCTCGCTCTTCTCTGCAATCTGCTCACGAGCAGCGCGGCGTACGCCGACTTCTTCGCGCCGGCGTTTGGCCCCGATGACATCGATTGGACGCAGACACGCCAGATCATCGACGGCAAAGCGAGCGAGGCAAATCAGGCGCTCGTCAAGAAGATCCTCGGCTTCCGCGCGAACGAAGGCAACTGGGATGAAAGCAAATGGGAACTGGGCCTGCCCAGTGATGGCAAAGAGCACACCTACCAGTTCCTTATCGTGCTCAAAAAGCCCGTCGCCATCGGCGCGATCGCAGCAAACAAGGCAGACCCGGATGAATACAAAGGCTCGGGCAACGGCGGCGAAGTCTTCTTTCTGAAAGCCGACAGCAAACTGCCTGTGGATGCGGGCGATGCGAACGCATGGACAAAGGTGGAATTCGCCCCGGCTCAGCCGCATGTGCGTTTCGCGCCGCTCCCAGTAAACACGAAAACGCAGGCCATTCTCTACACCGATCATCGCGCCTACGGCACATCCATCGTCACCTACTTTCAAGCCTACAAAACACGCATTTTCAGCGCCACCCTTTTAGGCACCGGCGTCGCTCAAGGCGGCACCGATGCCACCGCCCTGACCCGCGGCGGCTCCTGGCAAACGCAGCGAAAAGTCGACCCGATCACCGAAAAAGCCCCCGCGTCGTACATCCTCACTTTCGATCAGAATCAAACCCTCGGCGGCCTCTTCCTTTACTCCAACGGCTCGCCCGTGAAGCTCTCCGTTTATCAGGGCGACGCGGGCGCCAACCCGCTGCTTTCCCCCGCCTCCGCATGGACTGCTGTGCAGGTCATAACGGCCCGCGATCACTTACATGACTTCACACAGTGGGCGTATCGCTATCGCTGGTTAAGCTTTTCTCCCGTCGCCACCCGGGCCATCAAGATTGAGATCACCGGTATCGAGCGCGGCGGGAGTGACGCATGGATCGCAGGGCTGGGCGCCTTTATCGATCTGCGTGATGCAGCGCCCCCGCAGGTTGTGCTCAAGGACACGCGGCCGCCGTTCCGTGTGAACGCCACACTGCCTGTGGGCGGCGAGGCGATGATCGTGGTGACCGATGCGAATGGAAAACGCGTGCGCAATCTCGCGGTGCAGTCGCCGCGCAATCAAGGCACGATTGAAGAGGCTTGGGACCTCAAGGATGAAGCGGGCAAGCCGGTCCCGCCAGGCAAGTACACGCTCAGCGGCATCGTCGGGCCGCCCATTGAACTGCACTACCAGCTCACGCCCTATCCGAACGTGCAGCAGCTTTGGTCCGATCGCGTGCCCTGGATGATGGGGCACGATTCGCCGCACGGCTGGCTTTCGGACCACACGCAGATCTGGGCCGTCGCCACGCGCGGCGATCGGGTTTACTTCGGCGCCCCGATGGCCGAGGCGGGTGTCTGTCTTATTGAATGCGATCTCGATGGAAAAAAGCTGTGGGGCAAGCATGATTTTGGACCGTGGACCGGCGTCAACATGATGGCCGCCGATGAGAACGCGGTGTTTGTTGATCGCCATGGCGCGGTCTTTCGCATTGATGCCGCCACGCGCCAGGCCAAACACATTTTCGACTACGGAAAGAATCCGCAGCGCCGCGGCTGGGCCTCGGCGATGGCGGCCCATGGCAACAAGGTTGCCTTCGCTTTCACCGGCGCGCCGATGCTCGATAACGCGATCAAGGAAAGCGAGATCGATTTCGACAACTGTTTGCCCAAGCCCAAGAGCGGCAGCGACTTCGCCCGCATTCTACGACTGCACGGAAGACAGCCCGGCCGCGATGTCGATCCCAACGCGAAGGCCCCGCAAGGCACCGGCCGGCTCGACATCGAATCCACGCTCGGCAGCGATGGGAAACAGCACGCGATCATCACGTTCAAGACACCCGTGCCCATCGGCAGCATCGTGCTGCCCAGTCCGCTTGATGGCTCGGAGGTTTCTCTGAGCCTGCTCAAACCGGATGGCGCCTACCCGCCGCGCATGGAGAAAGATGCGCTGGGCGATGAGTCCCTCGCCGAGATCGACTGGCTCACCCTCGCATCGCCGGTGAAACCCGGTTGGAACACGATCCCCGCGCCTGCGAACACGATGACCCGTGCGATCCGACTTTCTTTCACACGGCCTAAGAATGCGAAAGGCGATTGGTTCGGCCGCGTGGAAGGCATGAAGATTCTTCGCCGTCGATTTGAGAATCTCGCCAGCGCCGCGACGATCCGTGTGAACTCGGGAACGATCGACAAGATGGGCGCGTGGGATGCCCAGCGCACCGATGCGATCTGGCACGATCGGCCGGGCACGTATGTGATGCAGTGGAAAACCGCCGAGAAAATCAGTGGTTTGGCGATCAAGGAGATCGACGGCGCCGTCACGATGATCGATGTCTGGCAAGGGCCGGTGACCGGCGAGATTCCCCTCGATGGCGCCGCGCATGAAAAGACGAGCCCCGCGCCGGGCTGGCGCAATGTCGCCACCTACAAGCAGTGGCGACGCAGCGCGCAATACGATGGCAACAACAATCGCTTTGCGCGGTACATCGATGGTTATGTTGATTTCGACGGCGAGATTGAAACCCGCGCGGTGCGTTTGCGCGTGATCGAGCAGTGGCTCGACAACGGCGAGGACGGCGCTGAATGCCGCAAGCATGACGGCCGCGGCGAGCATGGCCTGCATTACAGTCAATCGCACACAGCGAAGCTCGATACGCGGCTGTGCGGCATCATGGGTGTCGCGCCGCTGAAATATCTGCGCGGGGAGCCGCCGCTCGATCCGCTCGCTTATGAGCGCGTGGAGATCTACGACGGTACGACCGGCGAGCTCCTCAAGGAACTGCCGGCGCGCCTGGGCTGGCATGGACTCGCGTTCAGCAAAGCCGGTGAACTCTTCGGCACTGCGAAGGATCACGTACACATCGTCCGCATCGACCAGAACACCGGATCGACCACGCCGGTCATCAGTGATGCGCAGCCGCACACGTTCACGGTCGGGCCTGATGACCTGATTTACGTGCACTCCAATGCAGATGAAGGACGCGGGCCGATACTTGTGTACGACATGCAGGGCAAGCGCATCCGCACCATCGGCAAGCCTGGCGGCTGGAAGCCCGGCCCGTGGGACCCGCAGAGACTGGGCCCGGTCCATCGCATGGCGGTCGACTCCGCGAAGAATCTCTGGCTCGTTGAAACCGATCATTATCCCCGCAGAATTGTGCAGTTTAAGACCGATGGCACCTTCGTGAAGGAAATCCTGGGCAACACCCTGTACGGCGGTGGTGGCGGCGGCACGATCAACCGACTCGATAAAACAAAAGCCTATTACGGCCGCGTCGAGTTTGAGATCGACTGGAAGAATCACACCTCCAAGATTCGCGGTCTGCTCGCCGATCGGCTCGAAAACAGTGACATCGTCGCGGCCGATGTGAAAGGCCAGAGCGCGAAATATCTCGTCACCGCGCCGCTTTCGCTCTCCCCTCGCCAGAGCGCCGGCTGCGTTTATCTCTACGACGAGAAGACCGGCACCGCGCGCCTCGTCGCCGCGATGGGTGAGGCCGCTGCGTTCGGTGGCCTGCGAAACTCGGGAGTCATCTCGCTGCTCAAGGGCGATGTGCTTCGCGATTACACGTTCGTCTGGTCCGATCACAACGGCAACGGCCTCGCGGAAGCCGCGGAAGTGATCTTCGACAAAAAGCCCGCGGGCGGCGGCGGTGTGGGACGCTTCGACGCTGACCTCGGCTGTGTGGGTAATGGTGTGCGGTATCACGCCAAAGAGTTCCTCAGCGATGGCACACCGATCTATGAGCGCATCACCATCCCCGGCTCGCCCCATTTGCGGCTCATGGATGGCCGTTACTTCACACTGCATCACGAGCCCGCGAAGGATGAACCCTCGCAGAATTATGTGACGACGGCCGACGGCGCAATCCTCTGGGGTTACCCGGCGACCGGTGGCGTTTCGGGCCTTTCAATCCCCGCGTGGAAGGCCGGGCTCGCAGCCAATCAGTTCAGCATCATCGGCCACGAGATCGCCGAAGCGAATGGACTGGGCGAGTTTGTCGTCGTGCACTCGAACACAGGTCAGTGGACGATCTGGACCGCCGATGGCTTGATCGCGGGGCAGATTCTGCTGCACAAGACCGATGGCCGGTCGAGATTTCTCGGGCCTGCGTCCGCGCCGCCTGGCACGCGCCTCGATCCGCTGACCGCGAGCCAGGAACACTTTCACGGCTTCTTCACGCGCAGCGAAACCGATGGCAAGTACTACGCGATCCTCGGCTTCACCAACATGAGCATCGTCGAAGTCGTGGGCATCGATCGCTTCCGCCGGTTTACCACCAGCTTTGAAGTGACCGCGAGCGATATCGAAAAGATGGAGGCATGGAAAAGCACCACTGCCGATCGCACCACAGCCGCGAAGCAGTCGGTGATCTCGGCAACGCGTTTCAAGACCGCGCCGAAGATCGATGGAAAATTGGGCACCGACGAATGGCCCGGTTCTCCTGTCACCCTCGGAGGCGAGACCGGAGCCTCATTCCAGATTGGATACGACTTCGACAATCTTTACCTCTGCTACCGTGTCAAGGGCCTGGGGCCGATGCTGAACATGGGCAGTGAATTTCAGCGCTACTTCAAGACCGGCGCTTGTCTCGATCTGCTGCTCTCGACCGATCCAAAGGCGGATCCGCTTCGGCAGCAACCCGTGGCGGGCGATCTTCGTATGGTTTTGACGTTTGCGGACGCTGAATCGAAAGCGGTCATCTACCAGTCTGTCGCGCCCAGCGCCAAGCCTGGCGAAGGCTGGGAGACCTTCACGAAAGCAGGCGGAAGAACGAAGTTCGATCGCGTGGCCCTGCTCAAGAACGTGGAGATGTCGATGAACGGCGTGCGCGATTACATTGTAGAGGTTTCCATCCCGCTTCATGAATTGGACCTGAAGCCCAAGCCCGGCATGGTGCTCAAGCTGGATTGGGGCGTGCTCTCGACCAGCGATGGGCGACAGGTGAAACAGCGACAGTATTGGTCCAACAGTGCCGCGACAGGGACAGCCGATGAAGCGGTCGAAGCCCGACTGGAGCCGCACCTATGGGGCCAGGTCAGGTTTGCGGAGTAAAGGGAAGGCGATCATTCCTGCGAAGTGCCCGACGGGTCTGTATTTCATCGGAATCTACGACCCGCAAGCGATGCATCAGCTTGCGAGTCATAGAATCAAACAAGCAATGAGCAGCCCAGTCAGCCCGGAAGGGCGCTCATGAAGGCTCGATACAGAGCCGGGCGAGTCGCAAGTTTCTAGTCACTAAAATAGGCTCGATATTGTGGGTGTCGCCAGCCATCATTTGAAAACTATTATGTCAACCCGACTTCATACCCTCGCGCCGCTTTTGACCCTGTTATGCATGGTGGCCTCCTCACATGCAGCCGTGCCATCGTTTGAGAAAAATATCCAGCCGTTTCTGAATGCCCACTGCGTTCAGTGCCACAACGACAAGACGCAAAAGGGCGATTTTCGGCTCGATGTTCTGTCAAAGGATGTCGGGCTGAAGGATACTTCCCATTGGGCGGAGGTCATCGAAAAGATCAGCTCCGGCGAGATGCCGCCCAAGGCCCAGAAGAAGCGGCCGACGGCTGAGGAAAGCGCTGTCATCGTCGAATGGCTTTCAGCGCGGATCAAAGAGGGCGAAGCGGCCCGCATGGCGCGGCGGGATCGCGTGTCGTACAACCGGCTGACGCGCGATGAATATGTGAACACGGTGCGCGATCTGATCGGCGTGCATTACGACGCGACGGACCCGGGCGGCCTCATCGAAGACCCGCAGTGGCACGGCTTCGAGCGCATCGGCTCGGTGCTGACGCTGTCGGCGACGCACGTCGAGAAATACATCACCGCGGCCGAGATCGTTCTCGCCGAGGCTTACCCTGAGAACAAGCCTGTCTATGCCGAGGCATTCAAAAAACTCGTGACGCTTGACCCTGTGCATCACGCGCCGCATTATCAGCGCCTCGAAAAGAAGGGCTTGACCGACAAGGCGCGTTTCCCGCTTTGGGGCGGCGACATTTACCGCGGCAGTAATCCTTTTGAGGGGAAAAATCCGAAGTACGGCGGGGCCGGCATCTATGAGGTCACTTACACCCTCAGCGGCCTGAAGGCAGAAGACAAGCCCGCGCCGCGCCTGCAGATTTATGCCGTGGACCTCGACCGCGTGCTGTTCGAGCAGGACGTCCTCGCCCCCGAGGGCAAGCCGACGACGGTCACGTTTCGCGCCCACTTTCCGTCGCACCGGGGGGTGCCCAACATCCACATCATCAACAGCATCGGCGGGCTGAATCTGACGCATCGATCGGCGCGTCACGAGCGCATGCCCTTCATCAGTCTGGCCGAGGGCGGCGGCCCGCCGTGGCAGATGAAGCTGGCGGGCGAAGACGGCGAGCCGCTGCAATCGTTCCTGATTCTGGATTCGGTCGCGATGCGCGGGCCCATCATCACGGAGCAGGAGCAGCGCTGGCGCGATGCGTACATGCCCGCCGAGCAGGGGAACATGGAACAGGTCCGCAAGGGCCTCGAAGCGATGGCGAAACGCGCGTTTCGCCGGCCGCTACATCCCGGCGAGGTCGATGGCTTCGTGAAGATCGTTGAGAACGAGATGAAGGCCGGCGAGAAGTTCACCGATGCGGTGAAGTCCGCCATGACGGCGATCCTCTGCTCGAAGAGTTTCCTCTTCATTGCCGAGGGCGATGAGAAGGCCGATCGGCACACGCTCAACGACTGGGAAATCGCCTCGCGCCTTTCGTACCTGCTCTGGAGCACGATGCCGGACGAGGAGCTCTTCGCCCTCGCCGAGCAAGGCAAGCTGCGCGACAAGGCCGAACTTGAGAAGCAGTTCGTGCGCATGCTGGCCGACCCGCGTGCCGCGCGGTTCACCGATTCATTTGCGGCTCAGTGGCTGCACCTGCGCAAGGTCGGCATGTTCCCGCCTGATAAAAGACTTTATCCCAACTACGATTCGAACCTCGAACAGAGCATGGTGGGTGAAACAAAGTCGTTCTTCAATGAAGTGCTCTTCAAAGGCCTCACGCTGCGCGAGTTCATCCACTCCAGTTGGACGATGGTGAACCCGAAGCTCGCTGAGTTTTATGGAATACCCGGCATCACCAGGGATGAGTTTCAGCGCGTCGAGCTGAAGCCTGAAAGTCATCGCGGCGGGCTGCTGACCCAGGCATCGGTTCTCTCGCTCACCTCCGATGGCACGCGGCATCGCCCGGTGCACCGCGGCGCGTGGCTCTCTGAAACGATCTTCGGCAAGACCCCGCCGCCGCCGCCGGCCAACGTCGATCCCATCGAGCCGAACCCGGTCACGAAGCCGAAGGCGACGTTGCGAATGAAACTCGAAGCGCACAAGCACGATGCGAGCTGTGCCGCGTGTCATCGCAAGATCGATCCGTTTGGCCTGGCGTTCGACAACTTCAACGCGATCGGCCAGTGGCGGACGCACGAGATCGTCGAAGGCACGGGCGACTACCCGCCGGTCGATGCGAGCGGCGAATTGCCCGATGGGCGGAAGTTCACAAACGCCGAGGAATTCAAGCAGTTGCTGCTGGCCGACCTCGACCAGTTCAATCAAACGTTCATCGACAAGCTGGCGACCTACGGCCTTCGCCGCGCCACGACCATCGACGACCGCGACGACATCAAGGCGATCGCGAAGGTCAGCCGTGAGAACGATTACCGCGTGCGGGACATCGTCAAGGCCTTCGTACTCTCAGAACTTTTTCAGAAGCGATAAGACAGGTTCAAACGCGATAGGACAGATCAATCATGAACATTAAACGCAACACTCCGCTCCTGAGTCGTCGGCACGTCCTTCGCGGCCTGGGCGCATGCGTCGCCCTGCCTATGCTTGAATGCATGCATCTGCCGCGCGCGGCGGCGGCCGCGCTTCCGAAGCCGACGCCGCCGAAGCGGAGCGTATTCCTCTACATCCCCAACGGTGTGAACACACTCACCTGGCAGATTCAGCAGGCAGGCAAAAATTACGAGCTGAGTTCGACGCTCAAGTCGTTGGAGCGGCACCGCGATGAGATCTCGCCGATCAGCGGTCTCCACCATCCGAAAGTGCTCGGCAAGCACCACAACTGCGACAAGGTGTGGCTGACGGGTGCCGATGTGCCCAGCGATGGCGGCGCGTTCCGCAACTCGGTTTCCGCCGACCAGCTCATGGCGGAAGTGCAGGGGAAGTCCACGCGCTACCCCTCGCTCGAACTGGCGATCGAAGGCCACTCGCTGGCCTGGTCGCGCGATGGCATTCAGATCCCCGCGGAAAACAATGTGTCGTCCATCTTCAACCGGCTGTTCGGCGAAGAGCGCGGCGGCAAGGAGGCGGTCCGCCGCCGGCTGGGGCGCCGAGAAAGCATTCTCGATGCAGTGCTCGATGATGCCGGCCGCGTCAACAAGCAGCTCGGATCGGCGGACCGCAACAAGCTCGATGAATACCTCACCGCAGTGCGGCAAGTCGAAGTGCGAACCGAACGTGCCACCGCCTGGCTCGATGTGCCCAAGCCCGTTCTTGAGCAATCGGAAACTGCACGCTTCTCGCAGAGGATGGACATGAACCGCGTGCGCGAGTACCACCGCCTGTTCTACGACCTGATGGTGCTCGCCCTGCGCACCGACATGACCCGCGTGATCACCTGCATGATCTGTAGCGAAGCCAACGGCGGCGCGATTCCCGACATCGGCATCTCGCAGGCCCGCCACGGTCTCTCGCACCACAACGGCGACCCCGAACAGCTTCGCAGACTCACCGCCACCGACACATTCCTTGTTGAACAATTCAGCTACTTCCTCGATCAGCTCAAGGCCCACAAGGACAACGATGGACCGCTGCTCGACACCACGCAGGTGCTCTGGGGCAGCGGCATGGCGTACGGCCACAGCCACGGCAACGCCAACCTGCCCACGCTCTACGCAGGCGGCAAGGCGCTCGGCGCCAAGCACGGCCAGCACGTCGATTTCAACCTGCCCAAGATCAAAAAATACAACGTTGAAGAAGCCAACGAGCATTACAAAATCTGCGGCCGCCCAGTCGATGACAACGCGCGGTTGAGCAACCTGCTGCTGACCATGCTGCACCGCTGCGATGTCGAGGTGGACAACTTCCAGGACAGCGTTGGGACGATTTCACAGATCGTCAAGTGATCGGCTGCTTCACGGACCCGAATTCATCATGCGAAGAATCCTATTTCTACTGTCGCTGTGTCTCGCGCTGGTTTGTGGCGCCGCTCATGCCGCGGAAGCGCTCAAGGCGCTGGCGCCTGCACCTGCACCTGCACTTGCGAAATTCCGCACCGATGACGGCGCGGACAAAAGCCTGCCGTGGTTTGAGCTCGTCGATGGCGAGTTCCCGCCGGAAAACTCGGCGCACTACATCTCCGGCGAGCTGATCGCGGTCGATCACACGGAGCGGACCTTCACCATCCGATGCGACCGCAGCGATGCGGGAGGAAATGACGACGATCCCCTCCACGCCGAAATGCTGCCTTATGGCTCGATCTACTACCACGGCGCACCCGCAGCGCTGCAGGACATTCCGCTGGGAACTCACCTTCACGGCTGGTTCTACCAGCGGCCCGAAAAGGATCGTCACTGGATTACCAGAGATGGTCGGCAGGTGCAGAGAAGCCCCGGCCCACGCCAGGCGGTGGATTTCGATTTCACGCGCTGCCTTCGCATCGAGGACGACTTTTCGCACTATGCCCGAAAGAGTCAGAGTTGGAAGATCGATCAGGTGGACCTGGTCGAGAAGAAGCTCACGGCCACCCTGCACCAGGATGGCAAACCATCGGGCAAGCCGACGTTGTTTGACCTGCGGAACTCCACGAAGGTGTTTCAGGGCAATGGCTATGGTGTCCTCAAAGACATCAAGCCGGGCCAGCTTGTGCAGTTGAACCTGACGTGGGCCACGTTGTATGGGCCTGGCCGCATCACCGACGTCTGGCTCGACGAAGAGAGCCGTAAGGCGGCGTCGGCCCGTCAGCGTGAATGCCATCGCGATGACATGCGCGACCGCGGCCTGCCCGGGTTCGTCACCGCCGTCGATAACAAAAAACGAAACGTCACGATCACGTTCTTCGATGGCGTCGACCCCGAGCTGTTTAAGGAGCTGCCCATCCCGAGTTCCAAACCGCTCGGCTGGCCCACGCAGGAATACGACCACGGCAACATGTCGCCGAAGGGGAACATCGTCGTCGCCCGTGAATGCCTCATGACCTGGGACCAGGTCAACGACCGCAAGGGCGGCAACATTCTGAAGATCGACAAGGTGCCCACTGGTCCCGGATGCAGCGGCGTGCAGATCCAGGTCAACTGCGGCATTCTGCTTGAAGGTTTCCGGCCGCGGAAGGTCGTCCGGTTCTTCCCGGCCACCTGGCCTGTCATCTCGCTTCCCCGAGAGTTACGATTTCATGGTCGCGAATAGTACTGAGGCATCTTGACGGCGTCGGGTCCGGCGTACAACGGATGACCCGCGCCATCAAAAAGCACGTGGATTTTGCAGGTCCAACTCCCGCGGCTGCGTCCAAGGGCATGGTCCTGCTGTTCGTCAGATGTCGAGGCCGTCAAAGGCGGCTTCTGTTCTCTTGTTGACGAGGTGGAACTGGTCTTCGGTGACGTGGGTGGACCGCAGCAGCAAGTTCATTCCGAAATTTCATGGGGAAATCCTCAAGGATGTTGTTTGCAAGCGGGGCCATGTCCGCCCGCGCTGGCTTCGATGTTTCCGTGGCACTCTGATTTTCTTTTGCGTTTTTGGCTTCCCCTACCACTGCCCCGTACTTGTGCAATAAACCGCGTCACGTACCTCTCCCCAACAATCGCCAACCCCGGAGTATTTGCGATGAAGTGTTCACGTGTCTTCCTGCTCGTAATGGCCCCTTTTGCCGTGCAGGCCGCCAATCCCGGTGCCATCGTCGCTTCCGCCGCGGCTGCAACCGGCAACCAACGCGAGCCAGCAAATGCTGTCGCTGGTTTGGAAGTTCACGAAGCGCTTCAGGTCGAACTCTTCGCCGCTGAACCGCTCGTGCTCAACCCTTCGAACATTGACATCGACCACAAAGGCCGCATCTGGGTTGCCGAAATCGTCAACTACCGTGGCCACCAAGGCAAGCGCCCCGAAGGCGACCGCATCATCATCCTCGAAGACAAAGATGGCAATGGCAAAGTCGATGGCGAAGGCAAGGTCTTCTACCAGGAAAAGGATTTCTTCTCGCCCCACGGCGTCACCGTCTTCGCCACACCTGATGGCAAGAACACCCGCGTGATCGTGTCGGTCGGCGACAAGGTCCTCATTCTCACTGATGAAGATGGCGATGACAAAGCGGACAAAGTCGAAACGCTCTTCTCCGGCATCGGCGGCACGCAGCACGACCACGGCATCCACCAGGTCATGTTCGGCCCCGATGGCAAACTCTATTTCAACTTCGGCGACGCCGGCCAGCAAGTGAAAGATAAAGACGGCAAGCCCATCATCGACCTCGCAGGCAACGAAGTGAAAAACGACCGCAAGCCGTACCAAAACGGCATGCTCTTTCGCTGCAATCTCGATGGCTCGCAATTCGAAACCCTCGGCTGGAACTTTCGCAACACCTGGATGAACACTGTCGACTCATTCGGCAACAGTTGGCATAGCGACAATGACGACGACGGCAGCAGAGCGGTCCGAATCAACTTCGTCATGGAGTTCGGCAACTATGGCTACAAGGACGAGATCACCGGCGCCGGCTGGAACGACAGGCGCCTTAACCAAGAGGTAGAAGTCCCTTTGCGGCATTGGCGCATCAACGACCCGGGCGTCGTCCCCACGCTCCTGATCACCGGCGCAGGCTCGCCCACCGGCATTACCATGTACGAAGCCACGCTGCTCCCCAAGGAGTTCCATGGCCAGATGATTCACTGCGATGCCGGCCCCAACGTGGTCCGTGCTTATTCAGTGAAAAAGGTGGGTGCAGGCTACACCGCAACGATGCTGCCCATCGTCACCGGCACCAAGGACCAATGGTTCCGCCCCAGCGATGTGAAAGTTGCCCCCGATGGCTCCCTGATCATCGCGGACTGGTACGACCCCGGTGTCGGTGGCCACGGCGCCGCCGACCTCATGCGCGGTCGGCTCTTCCGTGTCACACCCAAAGGCCACGTCGGCTACAAAGTCCCCAAGCTTGATTTCTCCACCGCTGAATCCTGCGTTGAAGCGCTCAAGAGCCCCGTCCCCTCAGCCCGCTACATCGCCTGGACTCAGCTCCACAAAATGGGTGCTGCCGCGGAACCTGCTCTGAAAAAACTCTGGGCCAGCGATGCGCCTAACCTCCGCGCACGCGCCCTGTGGCTGCTCGGCAAAATCGAAGGCAAAGGGCAGGATTATGTGAATGCCGCCATCAAGGACAGCGATGCGGATATCCGCATCACGGGCATCCGCCTCGCGCGGCAGCTCCCTGGCATGGATGTGGTTGCCGTGATCAGCTCGCTCGTGAAGGATGCGGATCCTGGCGTGCGTCGTGAACTGCTCGTCGCTCTTCGGCATAGCAAAGCTGCGAATGCTGCCGCGCTCTGGGCTGAACTGGCTGTGCAATACGATGGCAAGGACCGCTGGTACCTCGAAGCCCTGGGCCTGGCGAGCGATCTCAATGCCGATGCTTGCTTCGCTGCATACCTTGCCAAAGTCAGCGACCCGACCAAGTCCGCTGCCGGACATGACATTCTCTGGCGCACACGCAGCAAAGCCATCCTGCCGCTGCTGGTGAAAATCATCAACGACAAGGCGACGACAGTAAACCAAAGGCCGCGCTACTTGCGTGCCTTTGACTTCCACCCCAAGAGCCCCGAAAAAGACGCCGCCCTCGCCGCCCTGCTCGGCGGGTGATGCCGCCGCTCACGGCGTAGTAACGTCAAAGTCATGCACATCCAAACCCCCCCCAACCGCCGGCCGTACAATCCACGACCGGCGGCTTTTCTTTCATAGCCCTCGACGAGAAAGCCTCATGCCCCGCATCATCCTCCTCTTCATTCTCGCCCTCGCCACCACCACCTTTGCCGACGATGCCGAGCAGCGTTCCAATGATCAGATCTTCATCGAAACCCTCTTGCGCATTGAGAACATCGATCTCATTGCCGCCCCCAAGCTTAAGACCAAACTTCTCGGCGTCCTCGAACGCAACCGGGGCAGCGAGACCTATGTCGAACTCGTCGCCCGCTTCAACCTGCGCGAACTCAATGATGAACTCTTCGCTCTCGCCCTCGCCAGGCCCAACGATTCCGCAGGCGTCAGTGCCGCCAAGCTGCTGATCAAATTCGAGGAGCTGTCGCGCTTCGAAAAAACCATCGGCGGTGACGATGGGAAATCCGCCTGTGGCGCGCTGCTCGTGCTCGGCTTCACCAACGACACCAAGGCGTACGACCTGCTCGAAAAAATCGTCACCGATGACCAGCGATCCCAACCCATCCGCACAGCGACCGTGATGGCCTTCGGCAACGGCCGCGCGGGAGAAAAACGCCTGCTGCAAATCGCGAAGAATGGAAAACTCGCCGATGATCTGCACTTTGCCGCAGGCAACGTGCTGCTCGCTTCGAGCGATCCGACGATCCGCGAGGAGGCCGGCAAACATCTGAAACTTCCGCCCTCGCTAAGCAGCAAACCGCTGCCCCCCATCGCCGAACTCGTTAAGCGCATCGGCAAAGCCGAGCGAGGCGAGGTGGTCTTCAAAAAGGTCAACTGCGTCCAATGCCACCGCGTCGGCGACCTGGGCCACGACTTCGGCCCCACCCTCACCGAGATCGGCTCCAAGCTTCCCAAAGAAGCCCTCTACACCGCCATCCTTGATCCCTCGGCAGGCATCGAACACAACTTCGAAGGCACGCGCATGGAAACCGACGAAGGCGAAACCGTCGGCATTGTCATCAGCGAAACCAAAGATGAACTCCTCCTTCGCCTGGCTGGCGGCATCACCCAGAAGCACCAAAAACAAGACATCCGCTCCCGCGAAATACTCAAAAGTTCACTCATGCCCTCGGGCCTGCAGCAGGCGATGTCCGAGGAAGAACTGGTCGACCTCGCCGAATGGCTGACGCAGCAGAAGAAGAAATGACCTCGATGTGACTCAATTATGTTGCCATCGATAAGCACCTATGAGCAACCTTCATCTAAAGAATACGAGTCGATTAGCCGCATCGCTCAGCGTCCCTCTCACCGGGCTCGACGTGACCGGTCCATGCGATCTGGTGGTCATCGTTGTTCTCTAGCAAGTTAAGCCAAAAAACGGACTACGATAACGCCGATGGCGAAGGGTAAAGCTATTTTTCACTCGCCGCGTGAACCAAGCCGCTCGCGGCTTCGCCCGCGGCCACCTATCATCCCTTCATGTTCCCCCGACTCGCCTAACTTCAAAAACTGCACGTCGCCGACCCGCGCGACCCGTTTCTCACCTACGGCATCGCGCTGGAGCACGCCAAGGCCGGGCAGATCGATGACGCCATCGCCTGGCTCGACAAGACCCTCACCGCCGATTGAAAGTATTGCTACGCCTATTTCCAGAAGGCGAAGATGCTCAGCGAGAAAGGCGAGGACGAGGCGGCGCGCAACGTGCTGAAGCAAGGCATGACGGTCGCCACATCGTCCGGCGACGCCCATGCGGCTTCGGAAATGGCGCAGCTGCTCGAGACCATGGTCTAAGCCGGGCCTGCTGATTCCAGCAACCCCGCCGCATCTTCGTGTCTGGCACGTACAGCCCGTAGCCTTCCGACCGCCGACATCAATAGAAGATGAGCGTATTGTCGGCGTCGTCAGGTCCCTTTCGATCAACCGGAACTCACGTATGCACATGTCTCGCCTCCAAGGCTTGCCGAAGCTTCAAGTGGCATGGCTGATCGCCGTTGTGGGCGTCACTGCATCCGCCGCGATCGGGGAGGCGCTGCCCGCCGATCAGGTGGAGTTCTTCGAGAAGAAGATCCGGCCGGTGCTGGTCGCTCACTGCTACGAATGCCATTCCGCCGAGTCTGCGACGAAGAAAAAACGTATGCGTTCGGCCATCAGCCTTGTCCGCGCTCCTCGGGCGGCGATTTTTCAATCGCGGGGTGGCACCAGCGGTTGGGGAGGAAGTCGGGCAACTGGCTCACCGGTGTGGAGGGCAGGCGGGTGAGCAGGTCGCGGAGGTAGAGCCAGGTGTCCAGGCCGGCGCGCTTGGCGCTGGCGACGAGGGAGTAGAGCGTGGCGGCGGTGCGGCCGCCGGTGTCGGAGCCGACGAACAAGTAGTTTTTCCGTCCGATGGCCAGCGGACGGATGGCGCGCTCGGCCATGTTGTTGTCGATCGCCAGACAGCCATCGGTGGTGTAGCGCAGCAGCGCGTTCCACTGGTTGAGCGCGTAGGTGATCGCCTCGCCCATCGGGCTCTGCGGCAGCACCTGATCGCGCCGGGGCCGGGCAGTCCCTTCTCGATCACCTGACTCTGCGCTGCCCGCTGGGCGATGGCCACGCCGCCTTCCTCGCACTTGCGGCAGGCGTATTTGCCCCGCACGTGCTCGATCACGAACAGCGAGGCAGGCACGTAATCCAACTGTTCGCTGACCATCTGGCCGATGCGCCGGCGCTGGCCGTGACAGCAGGGACAGATCAGCTGCGCCGGCTCGATGGGATGCTCGACGCGATGACGCGGCAGATTCGCAGGCAGAGTGCGGCGGCCATGACCGGGGCGAGGTGGTCTTGCCCCCGGAAGTGTTTGCGTGAATGTCTGTTCCTCCTCCGCTGTCTGCGCTTGTTCCGCCGCCTCAGTCAGGGCCCCGGCCTGGGCCATCCGCTGACCGAACAGCAGGAGCTGATTCGGATCGATCCGCTCAGAAGTGTGGCCATACACCCGGCGCAGCAGCAGGTCCATGCGATGGGCCAGCTTGTCCTTCTCGCGCTGTAACCGGTCGATGGC
>Ga0163152_10002401_pt1 | contig 26775 bp, 32 predicted proteins | sample OliLakLV19MP8IB2_FD_148635 | JGI IMG/M metagenome (GOLD analysis project Ga0163152, IMG submission 148635) | Freshwater microbial mat bacterial communities from Lake Vanda, McMurdo Dry Valleys, Antarctica - Oligotrophic Lake LV.19.MP8.IB-2 | ecosystem: Environmental > Aquatic > Freshwater >...
AGGACTCTTCCGCGAACTGAAGCGGCGGCGGTTTTACGAAAAGCCGAGCGTCAGAAAGAAATCCAAGCAGCTTGAGGCGCAACGCCGGCGTCAAAAGTTGTTGGCGAAGCGTAAGCCAGAGTAAGCGACTTTCCACGGGCTCGCCTCTCGGTTGCGAGTCGAGAGCCTGGATCAGCCACGGCGACAGGACTGAGAATCAGCACTCCGCCTTGTGCGGTGATATCGAAGTCGTCGGTCTCAGGAATGTCCTGCAGTGCTTTCTTGGGAGGCTTACCTGGTTCTTCGACATCTTTTTCGCGAGCATGGCCACCTCATCCTCGCGGTGAGGTCCTTCTCATATTCGCGTTCATTTCAACTGCTGGAATTGAAGATCGTCGAAGTAGGTGACGGCATCCGACTTGGTCCATAGTCCGATCATCCCGGTCTGGAACGTCTTCTCACAGAGATCCAAGACTTGCCTGCCGTCAAAGAAGATGTTCACGTGACAGCCTTGATGGGTAACCTGTAGCGTGTGCCACCGCCTCACGTCAATAGTCTGGTTGAAGTTTTCTAACAGGTGTCGAATGCCTTTCTCGACCCGATACACACGAATGTTTTGTTCTAACGGATTGGCCCTTGCCAGATAGTAATTGCGATCATCGGCCGCCCGCCAAATTAAACCACCTCCCATGTCTGCCTGTCCTTGGATCGGTAAGAACGAGACTTGAAGATTCAGATCAGAGGCGACGATTCCCTTGATCAGCGTGATCTTGTAGGCATGTTCCGCGCCTTTAGCCATGAGTTGGGCAAGTACATGCGGGGGACTTTTCGCACGCTCAGTCGCGAGAACCTGCCACTCTCCAGCCGCCCGTCCATCAAACAACGTGCCAATTGAGAATTCACTGGGAAGGGTGCCTGGCTGCTCACGATCAAAGTTCCATGCAGGCGCATGAGCGGCGGTCTCTGCCTGGGCAGCCATCGCTCCGATGGCCAGCTGAAAGGAGGCGATGAAACTCACGACAATCAGCCACGACAGATTCATAGGAGTTACTTCCAGGTCACTTCATCCCAACAGAGATGAACGAAGGTTTCAAAGGGAGGAAAATTATTCGTGTTTTGTTCTTTCGACCGGACCCAGAGATCGATTTCCATGCCCGCCGGATCGGTTTCCCCTCCAGGCAGCGTTCGCTTGATCGGATAGCGCACTTCATGGGTCTTGGGGTCCCTGGACCGTTCCATGACCATGAAATGGGCATCGAAATCGTTGTAGAGCACTTGATCGTTCTTGTACATTGTGGCCTTGCCCCAGCCGCCGAGATAGAGCCAGGTTTTTGGATACAGCGGGTCGCCGTTTCCGGAATCACCGTGTTCATAAATTCTAGTCGCAATGCCTCCATCTTGGAATGGGGCCTTTGCGGCAAACCGATCGAAAACGATTCGATACCGGTCGGTGCCCTCGACGAACTCGGCAATGACCTGTCCGCTGTTCGTGAGTTCATTCACCTGGATGTCGATGGAGCCTTGAACCGGTAGCAGGTGTTTGCCGGCATAGTCGAGGTGATCCCACGGTGCGCGATCCTGCATGCTGCCGATCAGGGTTGCCTTCTGACCTGAAAGATGAAACTGCCCGCTGTAGTGCGGATGCTCCGTGGCTTTGAAAATGCGTGTGCCTTCATCACCCTTCGGAGTGCCGAACTGGTCTGCGGCGGCAGGATAGGTGGTTGTGAGCATCAACGTGAGCAATGAAGGTCCGAACAACAGTGTCGTGATGCTGCTCCATTGAATAGGCATCGTAGGCCTCCTTCGAGCGCACGTATCGTAGGAGTGAGACAGCGGATACCTGATCCTAGAGAAGGCAACTGAGAGGGTCAATGTCGATCTCATGCCTGGAAGAAGGGCAGGGCCTTCGTACCGCATAACCTGGCTACAGGCGAGGCAATGGAGAGCCATTATGCTTGACATATAGCAACTATAATTGCTATGCACTGCCTATGAAGCGCCCACGGAAACTGGCCGAGAATACCTCGAAATTTTCCAATTGTCTCAAATCGCTCCGCGCGCAGAAAGGCTTTTCGCAAGGGGAACTTGCCCTACGTGCAGGTATTACTCGGCAAGCGATCTCTGCAATTGAGTCGAATCTGTACCTGCCGTCAACAGCCGTTGCGCTTCATCTGGCGTCGGTGCTGGCCTGCCGGGTTGAAGATCTTTTCAACCTCAGAAAGGCCGAGGACATTGTTGAGGGCAAGCTGATCGGCCATCTTCCGTATAGCGACGTGAAGGCATCACCTATCCGAGTCAAGGTGTCGACGGTGGGTTCGAAGACAGTCGTGCGACCGGTAACCGGATTGGGCGAGATGCTTTCCTTTACCGTTCCGGCTGATGGGTACGTCGTCGAGGCGCATGGTCAGACTTCTGGTGCGACGGTGCGCGTCAAACTTTCGCGCGATCGTCAGGCGATTGAACAGGCCATCTCCGTAGCAGGCTGTGATCCAGCGATCTTCCTGGCAGGTGAGCACATGCGGCGGCGCAAGGACCAGACCTCTGTGGTCGGCTGGACGATGGGAAGCCTGGCGGCACTTCGGGCCTTGCAGCAGGGTGAGGTGCATGTCGCAGGGGTGCATCTCTTCGACCCGACGACGGGGGAATCAAACCTGCCGTTCCTTCGGCGTGTACTGAAAAGTTCAAACTATGAAGTTGTCACATTTGCGACGTGGGAAGAGGGCTTGCTCGTTCGAGCAGGCAATCCCAAGTCTATCCGGGCAGTCAGCGACATCGCCGATCCCAATGTCACGCTTGTGAATCGAGAAGAAGGGGCGGGAGCCAGGCTGTTGCTGGATCAGCGGTTGCGCGCGGGGGGAATCGCTTCGGATCAGGTCAAGGGCTATAACACAATCGTCGCTTCGCATTTCGAAGTTGCGCGCGCGATTGCAAGCCGTCAGGCGGACGTGGGGGTCGGCATTCGATCCGCTGCGCAACTTTTTGAACTTGACTTCGTCCCGCTTCAAGCCGCGCGCTACGACCTTGTCGTACCCAAAGCCTATCTGAAGTCTCATCCGACGTTAGCCCATTTGTTCGAGACGCTCGTCAGCCGCCCGTTTCGAAATGAGATTGAATCATTGGGCGGGTATGACACACGCGAAACAGGAAAACTCCATGCGTTGCGTGTCGGCTGACGGAAGGCCCTCCGTGACAGGCATGCTGGTCTTAGGGATGGCGGTGTTGCTTGCTAACAGCGTCGCGCTGGCCGAGGAGCCACAGTCTGTATCGCCTTCGTCAGTCTCGACAGAGAAGGGTTCGAGCTATTCTGACCTGTCTGGCTTCACCGATGAAATCCGGAAGCGAGCAGAAGCACAGGCGGGAAAAAATTGGAAAGAAACGGCTGATGCCGTGCTCATCCTCGAAAGAGAGACCAAGTGGAACCGGTATCTCAAGACAGCCATGAAGTTGCCGGACTTTGTCGATCTGGGCATCGAAAATCGGACGCGATTTGAAAGTTATGACCATCCCTGGCGATCCACTCAAGCAAGTGGAGGCGGGCAAACCGATTCCCAGGCGGTTCTCCGAACCAGAGTGCGCGTGGGATTGGGTAATGGCCCCTTCCGGTTTCTCTTTGAAGGGCAGGATTCACGGGCCTACGGGAACAATGCCCCCGGTGATTTTGTGAATACCACGACAGTCAACGAATGGGATATTTTGCAGTTATTCGGGTCAATGACCCTGGACAATGTCGGAGGGAGTGGATTGCGAACGGACTTGCATGTCGGTCGTATGACCCTGGATTTCGGAAGACGCCGGTACATCGCCAGAAATGATTTCCGAAACACCTCCAATGCTTTCGACGGGGTCCATTGGCAAATCGGTCAAGATAAAACCTGGCGGTTCAGGGCCTTTTTGGTGGAACCAGTCATTCGGGATCAGGTGAAACTCGACGAGCAGAACGCACATAGTGTGTTCTGGGGGACCTATGCGGAGAGCCAGCACTTCCCCTGGTTCAACGTGAATGCGTTTTATTTCTGGTTAAACGACCAACGGCTCCAAAATAACAATCTTCACCGTACGTATAGTACGTACGGCCTTCGCCTATTCAAGTCTCCCGAGATCGGCGAAATCGACTATGAGTTCGAGGGGGCCATTCAAACGGGGCGCTTAGGCAACGTCGATCATTTTGCCTATAACCCAAACGCTGAAGCCGGGTATACGTTCAATCTGCCTTGGACGCCTCGTTTTTTGGCGCAGTATACCTACTCCAGCGGCACTCGCACCCCAGGAGAAAGCCAGAATGGAGACTTTGACCCCCTATTCGGCGCCCGTAATTTTGATTTGATGCCCACGGGAAATTTCGGACCGTTTTTCCGATCCAACATCAGTTCTCCCGGTTGGAGGCTGATTGTCAAACCGGCTCAAGATTGGACCGTGCAAGTCAAACAACGGTTCTGGTATTTGGCGGAATCGCGCGCAGTGTATACGGGTGGCCTTGAGCAAGATTCCACGGGAGGGGCAGGAAACTATTTGGGTCATGACCTGCAACTTCGTGTTCAATGGGCCGCCAGCCAGAACCTGGACTTTGATGTCGGGTACGATCATTGGTTTAAGGGATCATATTTTGATAGCCCCGTCATCATCGCGCAAATGCCCGCCGGTGGGAACAAAGATACGGACTATTTTTATTTTCAAATGAGAGTCAGATTGTAGGGAGGGCAGCCCATGATTCGAATCATCATTGCTGTGTGTCTGCTCCTCATACCAGGCGTGAATGTTGCGGTCGCCGGGGAGATCACGATTGCGGCGGCGTCAGATTTAAATTTTGCCTTCAAAGACATCGTGGGGGAGTACGAAAAAACGACCGGCAATCGTGTGAAGTTGACGCTCGGTTCCTCCGGAAATTTCTACGCGCAGATTCAAAACGGCGCGCCGTTCGACCTCTACTTTTCAGCCGATATCAGCTATCCCAAGAAGCTGGAAGAGGCTGGTCTGGCCGTTTCTGGCTCGCTCTATCCGTATGCCATTGGGCGGATTGTCTTGTGGGCCGGCAATGAGTCACACCTCGACCTTTCCAAGGGGCTGGAGGTCTTGCGCGAACCGACAGTGAAGAAAATAGCTATCGCCAATCCCAAGCATGCGCCATATGGGCGTGCTGCGGTCACGGCGATGGAACATGCGCAGGTCTATGAGCGCGTCAAAGACAAGCTGGTGCTCGGAGAGAACATTTCTCAAACCGCCCAGTTTGTCGAATCCGGTGCAGCGGACGTCGGCATCATCGCCTTGTCTTTGGCGCTTGCACCGCCGATGCAGGCAGCGGGCCACTATTGGGAGATTCCTGCCGATACGTATCCACCGATCGAGCAAGGCGCGATGATTCTCATGGGTGGGAAGAACCAAGAAGGCGCGAAGGCCTTTCTCTCTTTTATCCAAGGTGCTCAAGGGCAGGCCATGATGAAACACTATGGCTTTCTCGCTCCATCGCCGAGGTAAGCGATGAACTGGATTGCGATAGCGGTTACCTTCAAGCTTGCGCTGCTGACGGCGGCCGTGCTGCTGGTTGTCGGATTGCCCATCGCGTACTGGCTCACGTTCTCCAAATGGCGATGGAAGTTTATTGTCGAGTCGGTGGTCGCGTTGCCGCTTGTGCTGCCTCCGACGGTGTTGGGCTTTTATATTCTGGTCGCGATCGGCCCGCATAGCCCGGTCGGTCGATTGTATAGCGACGTAGTTGGGCATCCGCTCCCCTTTACCTTCGAAGGGCTGCTCCTTGCGTCGATTCTCTACAGCCTGCCGTTTGCCGTGCAACCATTCGCCGCGGCTTTCGAGCAAGTCGATCGGCGATTGATCGAAGCCTCCTGGACGCTCGGGGTATCGAAGCTCAAGACTTTTTTTCGATTGATTATTCCGTTGTCGGCGGCGGGCCTCATCACCGGGGCGGTCCTGAGTTTCGCACATACCTTGGGGGAGTTCGGTGTCGTGCTGATGGTCGGCGGCAACATCGAGGGAGAGACGCGAACGGTCTCGATCGATATCTACGATGAGGTGCAAGTGCTCAATTATGCTGGGGCCGCCAAGACGGCGCTGTTGCTCCTCGCGGTTTCGTACGGCGTGCTGTTGCTGGTCTATGCAATGAATCGAAAGGTATGGGCGGTATGGCCGCAGCGTTGACGGTTGATTGTCGCAAGACCTTTCCCGGCCGGTTTACGACTGCTGTGCAGCTGGCCCTTCCGCTCGATCAACCACGGGTCTTGATTCTCTTCGGGCCATCAGGATCGGGGAAAACAACCTTGTTACGTTGTCTTGCCGGGCTGGAATGGCCGGATGAGGGACGAATTCAATTCGGTTCGACAACCTGGATCGATGTGGCTGCGAACATTCGCCTTTCACCGCAGGCGCGGTGGATCGGCTACATGCCGCAGGACTATGCGCTCTTTCCTACGCATACGGTGACCGGCAACATTGAATATGGATTGAGCGATCTGCCGACTGCGGCGCGACAGGAACGTGTCCGTGAGCTGCTTGCGTTGTTGCAACTTCAAGGACTAGAACAAGCCAAGCCGGCGCAGTTGTCCGGTGGGCAACAGCAACGCGTCGCGCTTGCGCGCGCGATCGCCAGACGACCGCAGCTCTTGTTGCTCGATGAACCCTTGTCGGCCTTGGATGCGCCGACACGCTCGCGCTTGAGCGGAGAACTGCGAGCACTGTTGACCCAGTTGCACATCCCTTCTGTCGTCGTCACGCACGATTGGGCCGAAGCCCTCACGCTTGGGGATACCATTGCCGTGATGAACGCGGGACAGGTTCTTCAGGTCGGCTCTCCGCAGGAGGTCTTCTCAAGGCCGGACAATGCGGAGGTAGCGCAGATTGTTGGGATTGAGACCGTCGTGCAGGGTCTCGTCGTTGCGAACGACAATGGGTTGGCGACGGTGTCGGTGAACGGGACGATGCTCAAGGGTTTAGGCGCGGACGTGAGCGGCTCGGCTGTGTACGTGTGTATTCGCGCGGAAGATGTCTTGCTTGAGCAGGCAGGGAGTGGCATCACCAGCGCGCGCAATCACCTGTCCGGCCTGGTGACCGAGATACTGCCGCAAGGTGTATTGGTGACGGTCACGGTCGATTGCGGGTTTCCCCTGCGGGCGATGATTACGAGGGGAGCTAGGGAAGACCTTGGCCTCGAAAGGGGCTCAACGGTTGTGGCGGCGATCAAAGCCGGCGCTGTGCATCTGGTGCCGCGATCTGTGTGAGGATAGCAGCATGCTGAAAAAGGCTCCCAGCTTCGTTCTCAACTCATCGAAATCCTCAACATACCCCTGAGGGTACGCCTCCGGTTTCGATTCGCCTGCGGCCTTGCGGGACAGCCTTTTTGAGCATCCTTCGTGGGATTGGATCCCCGCCTCGTCTCGCGCTGCCATTATGCGGGCTAAGCTGAGACCGTTCAGAATCGCGCGGAGAGGATGATGCCGACGTTGGTGTTCTCGATGGAGTGCGATTCGAAACTCTCCTTGCGGCTGGAACGCTGGACCCCTCCGAATCCCTGGAGGGAATCCGTCACGCGATAGGCCAGAATCAGTTCGCTCTGGTAGATGCTTCCATGGGCGCGGTTCCGTTCATCTCCCGCCAGACTGCTGGTCCAGATGTTGTGTCCATACCGTTGATTGACCGGCCCTTCGCGATATCGTGAATTTTTTCAGCAGATTCACTGACTTGTTAAGTAGTACTAAAATTACGAGGTACTACTAAGCAGTGGAGGTAAGAATGCTTGAATCTACCATGACCAGGAAGGGGCAGGTCACGATTCCCAAGGCGATTCGTGACCGCCTGGGAGTGAAAGAAGGCGAGAAAGTTCTCTTCGTGATGAGAGACGAAGAGGTGGTCTTGAAGGTCGTCAAAGGAACCATTCTTGACCTCAGAGGGTCGGTTCGGCCGTCTGCGCATCCGGAAGATTTTGAAAAGATTCGTCAATCGGTGAAGCGGACTATAGCAAGGAAGGTGGCCGGGCATGGGTAGTGTCTTCCTGGATACCAATGTGTTCCTCCGTTTTCTGACCAACGACGACCCGGCGAAAGCCAAGCGAGCCGAGATACTGTTTCGCGATGCCCTGCGAGGCAAGATCAGATTGGCGACAAGCCTGCTGGTCATCGCCGAGATCATCTGGACACTGGAATCCTTTTACAAACTGGAGAAGCCGGATATCGCCGCGAAAGTTGAGAAGATCCTGAATACGCCCAATCTGGATTGTCCCGAATCGTCACTGCTCTTCATGGCCCTCGATCTCTATGTCCATGCGAACATCGATTTCGTGGATGCGTACAACGCCTTCCACATGAAAGAGCAAGGACTCACACAGATTCTTACCTTTAATCGTAAACACTTTGCCCGGGTTCCGTGGGTGCAGATCGGGGATTTGTGATTACGCGGCAGTGGGGCTTTTGAAGTGGAGCAGCAACGATCAGGCGTACATTTGCAAAGACATCGACAGTCAGCCTGTCTTGTTCATTTGGTCTGTTCAGTCTGTCTGGTCCATCTCGTGTATTTTCTTTCGTCGAATACCCCTAGCCTGCTCAGGGGATGAAGGCGAGGAGAACCTTCCGTAGCCTTGCCGAAGGAGGGTTAGGCGGGGGGGCTTCAGAGAATTTCGCAAGATACCCAGCAGCTTCCGGCCTTCGTAGCCGAAGTGGCTACTTCGGCGGAGTAGCCTGCTACGGGGAGCTTCATTTGGTTTCTTTGGTTTGTCTTGTTGATCTGCGAACGACTGAGAGTCAAGCCAGTTGATTTTTTACAGCGTATTAAAACATCCCCGCGATGCCGGTGCTGATTTTTTCCTGAATAATCGGCGTGGCTTCTGGAATATCGAGATCTTTTTGTCGCACGTGGCCGACCATGCGCATCTGTTGGACCTTTGGGCCGCTTGCAGACTGGCTCCCGCTTGGCTGACCGATCGTCTTGCCGGCTTTTCTGTCGGTGATCTGCACGTCAGTCACGCAGAGGTAGGTTACACCCTCTTCCTTCGGCGGCGGCTGCATGCCGGGGAAACCGGACATGCCACCAAATCCAGCTCGCCCGCCGCTCATGGCCATGGCCTGCCTCATCATCGCATTCATGTCAGGCATGCCTCCGCCCATCGGCATCCCTCCCATTCCCATGCCTTCCATCCCCGTGTTTGAGGCTGATGCCATCGCCGCGCCTCCGCTGCTGATTCCTGCGCCGAATCCGGCTTTGGCCACCGATTCCGGTGTGACCTCATCGGCCGCTTTGTGGCAATAGACCACCTTGGCCTGGATCCAATAGTTTGCCTGTTGCGGGTTGGCGGTCAGCTGGTAACCTTTCGTCGTGAGCTTGGTCTGGATATCGCTGAGTGTGACGGCCTGATTTTCTGAAATGTTTCTCAGTTGCAGATACGCGGTTCGTTGTGTGCTGGGATCGAGGAACACGGTGTTGCTGTTCATGAGCCCGGTGCGGATGATGTTGGAACAGCCGGTGATCAGGCCGCATAAGCATAGGAGTAGGAGTGGCCTCGTGAAGCGTGAAGGGTGAAACGTGAAACGAGTAACCTGCAGGATGTTCAAAAAAATCGTCCGGCAAGGCCGCAGCGAGCGAAGTGGCGAATCGTACTTGGGGCCGTACGTTGAGCCTCTGAGCGACGCGAGAACGAAGCCGGAGGTTTTTTTCAACATCATGCCCATCAGAAATTTCCTGCAACGGCCGCGCTCAGTTTCTGTTGCAACAAAGGCGTCGCTTCCTTTTCGTCGAGTTTCTTTTGATGCACGTCGGCGGCGAGACGGGTCTGGTAGACACCTGGTTGCCGGCCTGTTTCTGTTTTCATGCCGACTGGAACCGATGGCGTGGCGCCCTGCTCGGTAATTTGTATATCGGCGACACAGGCATAGTTTACGTCGTCGGGCATCTTGGGTGTCGACGAGGATGAGCCGAAGAGACTGCCGACGGCGCTTCCGATGCCTTCAACCGCACTCAAGCCCATGTCAGCGGCGGTCCCTATCAGCGCACCCTGCGGTCCGGCCATACTAGCCATACCGGTCAGACCGTGCAGCCCGCTCATCATAGTCGATCCAAATCCTCCCCCATAGCCGCTTGCGACGATGTTCTCGACCGGCATCTCTGGCTTGGTGATGTTGCAGTAGACGATATTCGCCAGGACAACGTAATGTGCTACGTCGGGATCTTGGATGATCTGATACCCTTTGGCCGTCAACCGCGATCCCAAGTCGTGAAACGAGACATCTTGGTTGTCGGACGAATTCCGCGCTTGAATGAAGACGGTCTTTTGTGTGCTGGGTGGCAGGAAGAACGTGTTGCTGGTGATGAGGTCCGTGTCTTTGATATTGCCGGCGTACGCGGTAAGCGGCAGGCTGAGAAGTATGGGCAACATGAGATACCGCATGACCCGCCTCCTGCTCGATGAGTGGGGGGATTGTACGCGGAACGTTCAACCTACGGCAACAGCGAAATGGTACTCCGCATCTGTTTTCAACGGTCTGGCCGAACCAACACCCGTCGTTCCCATCACAGAATTCGGCTCTGCGGCAGTAAGCGGGCGTATCACTGTTGCTGGTGCGATAGAAGATATTTTTCTGATCGGTCGGTCCCCAGCCCCACTCCGCTCAGGGGATACTCGGTCTTTCCACAGCTTCTGTGGATAAGTCTGTTCATAAGGCCACTTTGGCACCTGAATAGCGGGCATTTCTTTACCTCCAATACGTCTTTGCCCAGAATTTAGGCATTGGTTTTCCCCAGGACAGCACCACAAGATATGGTGGTCCTAAGGGTTCAACCCAACAGAAACGTCAAATACTAGATATCCATTGACGTTGCTGGGTCGGCGCGATGAATCGCCTATTCTGTCGCGGTGTCTCTTACTTGGTTATGCACAGGCTCTACGCCAGACAGGCGTTTCTCCTCTATTATTAGGGAGTCCAATAAAAGAGCTTGACAGTCTATCACGGCATGTGTAACCATTGGATACAATATGAAACCGTCGGAACTCAAGCGAGTGCGAGAACAGTTGGGGCTCACGCAACAGCAATTGGCTGATGCATTGCAGACAACGCGCGTATCGGTGGCGCGCTATGAAGCGGGGATGCGTCGCATTCCTGGGATGGTACAAGTGGCGATCGGTCAACTCAGCCGATCCAGGGAAATTCCCATGGCAGGGATGGTCGCGGCTGGTGCACCGATTGAGCCGGTCCTGCAGTCTGAATTGATCGATGTTCCACCCAGCATGTTACGTGGCGGCAATACCTTTGCCCTCCGCGTCAAAGGGGAGTCTATGAAAGACGAGGGTATTCTTCCAGGCGATCTTGTGGTGGTGCGAAAACAGGAGACGGCCAGGAACGGGCAGATCGTCGTTGCGCTGGTCAATCATGAGGCGACGATCAAGACCTACTTCAAGAAGGATTCGCATATTGAACTGCATCCGGCAAATGCGGCGATGCAGCCGATTATCGTGCGGGCTTCAGATACGTTTCATATCGAAGGCATTCTCATCGGCGTGATTCGGCATTGTACGGTGTCATGAAAGAAGGGAGGACATCATGCTCACAGCAGAAAGATCTTATCGGGTAGAGCGCCTCATTGACTTGGAGCGAACAGTGGATTTCTTGAATGGACAGGTTCGCAAGATGCAAAGGGAGTTGTATCGGGCCAAGGTGGAGCGGCTTTCTGTTCGGCTGTGGCGAAATCTGGTGAGTCGCAAAGGTGGGCAAGAGTTTATGTCAGCCGTGTGCAATCGGCGCGTTCGTCCGAACACGAAGATGATATCCAATGTTCAACCAAGAGCGTAGGACGGACATGCCGCTTGCCGGCGCCTGTTCTGACTGTGGAATGGTAGTCCAGCGCCGAATCGTCTGCGTCGATGGGATGACCCATTCAACAGTCGAACTGTGCGAGCGCTGTTGGAGTGCCTCTCAGCAGCGGCAGGTTTTCGCAGGTGGGTGCTGTTGATAGGAAGGCCGGGCGAGCCCTGTTGCCGACTTGTATGTGACGCTCTGCCCGAGATGGGATTGAGACGCCAAGCAAGGCTTGGTGGCGGTGCCCCGGATTGAACGGGGGACCCGCGGCTTATGAGTCCGCTGCTCTACCAACTGAGCTACACCGCCAGAAAAGATGGTACGCAATCTCGACAGGATACAGGAATGATTTGGAGACTGTCTAGCCCGACGCGCAACAAGCGCGAGACGAGCAAAGAAGTTCTGAGTTAGGAGTTCTGGGTTATGAGTTGTATGAAACTAACTCACAACTCAGCACTCACCACTGCTTGGTTGGTTCTGTCCCACCGTTCCGGTAGACTCGCCGCATGACTTACCCGCTTCCTTCTTCCTGCGAACGGGCCATTCTGGAACAATTCCTCAAGGCGGAGGCCATGGCATTGTGGGCGGTACGCTCTGCGCAAGCGCAGGATGTCCCACGCGGAGTATTGCAGTTTTTGCGCCGTCATGAGGAGGAAGAGGCGCAGCATCTCAAGCAGTTTGAGCTGTTGCTGGGAACGAATTCGCACGGGAAGGCGGCTCTCCCTCGTATGCCCAGTCAGTGGAGGGTGCTCGCGGTGCATCTTTACGGATATGAAGCGTTGGGATTAGAGTTTGCCAGGTTGTTAGTCGGCTTGCGGCCCGATCTAACCTCGATTTTGGAAGATGAAGAAGTGCATGTGGGTTTTTTCGAGCAGGAAGTCCGCGCCATTCTCATTCATGGTGGACCCGCTGCTGATGGTGCGCGGCAGGCTGCACAGGCCTGGAGACGACGGTTGCCTCGTACGGTCCATCGCTATCTTCACGATGATAGTCTTACAGCGTTCCGGGATGAACTGCAGCAACATATTCTGGACGTGATCGATGCGCGCTTTGTTGATGTTGGATTGCTGGCGCGACCGCACCTGCATGATTCGTGAGGGCTTCTCTGCAGGATGCTGATAAAGTCCCCCAGCATCGTTCTCGCATCGCTCAGAGGCTCAACGATGAGAGAAGCTTCCTGGGAGATCGGAGACACGTGAAGGGCTTTTCCGTTTGCCAAGAACTATTGGGAAGGGCAAACGGCTACACGAAGTGCGGGCCGTACCTCCTCGCCGCTTCGCTCGCTGCGGCCTTGCTGGACGGCCTTTTTGAGGATCCTGGTTGTTTGAGCATCAGCTCCATGTGAATGATTTCCAACGGGGGTTGTGTTTAAACTTGGTTTTTCCGCAGCCTGCGATAGAGGAGGAATGATGGATTGTGTATTGATACGGCATGGCATTGCGGTGGAGCGGGATGAATGGGAAGGAACGGACGGGGATCGTCCTCTGACTGAGCGCGGGACGAAGCGCGTGGCGGAGGCGGCGATTGGGTTGAGCCGACTCGATGTGCAGCCGACTCACGTGTTCTCGAGCCCTTTGATTCGGGCGATTGAGACGGCAAAGATTGTGCATGGCGCGCTGAGTGTCCGCTCTGCGATAGAAATCGTTGATGAACTCTTGCCTGATGCGTCGCCCAATCGGTTCCTGTCGATCTTGGCCAAGCTTCCGTCTGAGTCCTGTGTCCTGTGTATCGGCCATGAACCACAGTTGGGGATGGCCGCAAGTGTGTTCCTATCTGGGCGGGTATCGACTTCGTTTCCCCTGAAGAAATCCGGGGCGTGCTTGATTAGGTTGTCGCTCCCAGCGAAGCCAGGTCAAGGAATCCTTCGTTGGTGGTTAACGCCTGGTCAGTTACGAGCCATGGGGAAGGGCCATAAGTTGTGAGTGTTTAGTTTTGAGTTCTGAGTTGTCCGGAACTAACTCCTCACTCAGAATTCCTAATTCATTACGTAGAACTCAAAACTCACAACTCAGAACTGCTTTCTCCGGGTGGTTTGCTCGCTACGTCTCTCTTTTGGAGCAGTTTCGTGAGGTAGGTTCGTTGAAGGCCGAGTTCTTCGGCTGCTTTCGTTTGATTCCATCCATGTTTGTGCAACGTCTTTTCAAGGATCATCCGGCTATAGGCGTCCATGCGCTCATGGTAGTGCCGAGGAGCAGGTCCTGTCTCGGCATCGCCTGGCGAATGGGAAATCGAATCGGCTAAGTGCAGGTGTTCAGGCTCGAGAGTGTCCTCGGAACATAAAATCAGCGCACGTGTGAGTACATTGTCCAACTCGCGGACGTTGCCCGGCCACTGATACTGTTGCAAAGCTCGTAAGGCGTGGTCACTCAAAGCGCAGGGGCCGCGTGTTCCCATGTGGGCTGCGCGTTTGAGAAAATGTTTGGTGAGTGCAGGGATATCGTCCATCCTCTCTCGCAGGGGCGGGAGGGTCACGGTAATCACTGCGAGCCGGTAATAGAGATCTTCACGGAACGTATTCTGATTGATTGCACGCCGAATGTCTTTGTTCGTGGCCGCGATGAAGCGCACATTGGTGCGAACCGACTGGGTTCCGCCCACACGAAAGAACGTCTGATCCTGAATGACCCGGAGGAGGCGGCTTTGTAACGGAAGCGGCATGTCTCCAATTTCATCAAGAAACACCGTCCCTCCCTCTGCCACCTCGATCTTGCCTGGTTCCCGTTTGACCGCTCCGGTGAATGAGCCCTTTTCATGGCCGAACAGTTCGTTCTCGAGGAGATGCTCCGGCAGCGCCGCGCAATTGACCGCGATAAAGGGTTTCGAGCGGCGCGGGCTCCAACGATGAATGGCGCGAGCCACGACTTCCTTCCCCGTACCGGTCTCACCGAGCAGAAGGACGGTCACATCGGCTGACGCGGCTTGTTTGGCAATCGTGAGTTGCGTGGCCAGTTTGAGATTGGTTCCAACAAGGTGATCGTATCGATCATCGACTTCTTGACGAAGGACATCGACCTGCCGGTGGAGCGCCACAATGTCCAACGCTTTTTTGACCACGACGGTCAAGTGGTCGGCGCTGAACGGTTTCGTGATGAAATCAAATGCGCCAAGCTGCATGGCCTGAACGGCGCGCTCGATGGTGGCAAACGCGGTGAGGATGACGATGAGGGGTGTGGTGTAGGTTGCGCTCGGATCCTCTTCGGTGCGCCGCTCGTCGTGCGAGGTGTTTCTCACCCGCTCTAGGATCTCCAGCCCGGAGAGGAACGGCAGCTCCAAATCTAAGAGTGCGAGATCGAAGTCTCCTTCTTCAATCAGACGCAGCGCCTCTTTGCCGTTCGCAGCGGTGACGGGCTCATGCCCCATTGAGGCAATGCGATCTTTGAGTCCGTGAAGAATATCGGGGTCGTCGTCGACAATTAGAATTTTGGCGCGCATGGTGTCTGCTCAGGTGTTTAGACTGAAGACTATTAGCCAGGTCCTCAGAATTGGAAATCATGCACTCATTCTTTCGGAAGGCCGAGCTGAATTGTAGTCCTTCAGCTGTCAGCCTATCAACCTTCAGTCTTTTCTTTCAGCCGTCAGCCTATCTACCTGGCTGCAAACAGGCACGGTGAAGTAAAAGCGAGTGCCGGCCCCTGGCGTGCTCTCCACCCAGATGGTGCCTCGATGCATCGTCACCAGGCTTTTTGTAATGAAGAGTCCCAGCTGAGTTCCCTGAGCAGCAGGGAGGGAAGACGGCACCTTGGAAAACTCCTGGAAGAGTTTTCCAAGCTGGCCTGGATCAATCCCGCAGCCGGTATCGGCAACACAGGTTTGGACAAAGCCCTCCGGGGTCGTCTTGAATTCGACGGTCACTCGGCCGCCTGCCGGCGTGAATTTGATGGCGTTGCCGATAAGATTCCAGAGGATCTGTTCCAGTTTGTCGCCGTCCCCCTGGATTGCTGGAAGCTCATCGGCATGCACGATCTCAAGTGTCACCATTTTTTCGGTTGCGACGGTGCGTAAACTGTCAGCGACCAAGAGGGCTGTAGATTCAATGCTTATCGGTGAGAGGCGGAGCACGTCTTTTTTAGAGTCCAAGCGGGACCAATCGAGCAATTGATTGATGATTCGGGTGAGCCGATTCAAATTATGTCCGATGCGAGAGAGGTAGGTCATTTGTTGTTCGCTGACGGGTCCTGCAATACCGTCGCGCATATTGTCTGCAAAGCTGCGGATCACGGTCATGGGGGTGCGGAGCTCATGAGATGCGACAGAGAGAAACAGCGACCGCCTTCGGTCCTGTTCCTGAAGTTGTTCGTTGGCGACAGTCAATTCCTTTGTACGTTCTGCAATACGTTGCTCGAGGTTTTCCGTAAGTTCTTCGAGGTGGGCATAGGCGTTGGCATTGTCGATGGCCGCGGCCACGTGACCTGCAATCGTCATCAGCATGTGGAGATCCTCATCCGTGCAGGGTTGTGCGCCCCGGTCTGCGGCGAGGTACCCGATAATTTGGTTCTGGCTCTGGAGCGGCACTGCGACGAAGGACGTCACCTCGGCGTGGCGAGCCCACTCTAGTATCGGTGAGTGCAAGCGATCGGCCACGGCCTCAACATTCTGGATGAGTAAAGGCTTGCCATGAATCAACAGGTCGGCTCGGAGACTGCCATCGTCCTGGATCGGGATTTCATAATTGCGCGCTGCCTCCGCAATGTCCGGCGACACTCCCGCGATCTGGGCCACATACGCCGTGTTTCGTTCGCGACGCCGCAGCATCACAAACATCCGCGTAAAACCCCGATTGGCGATCAGGAGATGCTGGACGGTGTTGAGAATCTGGTCCAAGTCCAGCGTCCTGGCGATGGCTGTACTGACTTGATGTAACGTGGTCAATTGACCGACCTGGTGTTCGATAGTCGCCATGTTCGCGGTGATGGCGAGATTCCGTTCCTGTAGCGAGTGGGTCATGAGATTGAACGTGCTCGTCAGTTGGCCGATTTCGTCGCGGGTGGAGGGGATGAGGGGCATAGGCGCGCGTCCCTCGGCCACTTGTTGAGCGACACCGGCGAGGCTTATGAGCGGCTTCGTGATACGGAGTGAGAGCAGGTAGGCGCCGAACGCGCTTGCGCCGATGATGAAGGCGGTAAAGATGAATATATTTCTGATCATCTCTGCGAGTTCGTATTCCAGGTGTGCGTTGGTTAATCCTATTTGGACTACACCAGATACAAGTGATTGCTGCGTCCGGGATGAGCCTGCGCGTCCTTCCTCCAACTGAAGGAAATTGGAAGGTAGCGAGGAGCTTCCTGATTCCGTTCGCAGCACCGACATGGCAAAGTCGTACACCTGTTCTTTCCATGCAAATCGATCTTTGAGTGTGTTCGAGATGGGCAGGGGTGTGATCTGAGGAGCGGTGCTCGATAATGCCGAGAGCTGTTTCACGATCTGACTGTCGGGGTAGAGAGGGTGACCTACGGATCGCATAAGACTAGAGGAGGATTGGCGTGCTCCCTTCGTGTACTGAGCGAGCACAGTTCCGTCTGGGCGGGTGATCACCACATAGACCACCTCCTGGACCGCCACGAGGCTGTCAATGAATTGTTGGAGCGTGATGCGATCTTCGGCCACGAGGCCCGCATATCGGAACCCGGCATTGTTCACCACGCTCGTGAGGAGAATCGTTCCCAGTTGCTGGAGGTTTTTGGTCATCGCCTCTCGCCTCTCCAAGATGTAGTACCAGCTCAAGGTCGAACAGGCGATGATGAGAATGACAGTGAAAAATAACACCAACTTTGCACGCAAGCTGAGGAATCCGTGCGTGGGTAGCGACATCGGAGCCATGGATTCTTCCGACGGGTCAGGAGCGCTCACTTGCACGGTCGAGTTAATATGTTTCATCAATGAGACTCGTCAGCCCATTTGAAAACGTAATGCCGAGGAACTTCGCAGTGTTGAGATTGACAGTGATCTTGAGTCGCTCGATTGGAACCGGGTCGAGCGGCAGCTGCCGCTCCCCGTCGAGAATGCGTTTCACGAGCAGTCCTGTCTCTCGACCGACATCGCCGTAATTGACGGACATGCTGAGCAGCGCTCCCAGACGTGTGAATTCGGGTGAGAACCCGATCACGGGTATCTGGCGTGCGAGCGCTGATTCAAGGATGAATCGTACGGACTCGTTCGTCAAGACCGTGGAATCCGGCATGAGCCAGAGGGCTTGAACATCCGAGAGCAGCGTCCGCAATTGCTGGGGGACATCCTTATCGCTCTCGACGGGAAGCCCTTTTACTTGAAAGTCGAAGCTGGGTGCCTGCCGCACCGCGTCCTTGACTCGAGAGGAGGTTTTGGTGGGATCATAGAGCGTACCAAGGCGGTGAAGGGTCGGCAGGAACGCCCGTATGATCTTCAGCTGTCGGTCGATGGGGACCTCAAGGAGCGTACCGGTCATGTTGTCGGCTGTGAGCTGATGCTTTAATGGATCCAGGATCATCATATAGATGATCGGGATATCTATGATTTCTACTTTTGCTGCCAACGCAGCCTTGAGTCCCACGGCGACGACTAGTGACGCATTCGATGCCCGTAGCTTACGCGCGAGCTTTTTCCCCAGTTCCAAGTCGCCTTGCACATCGTATTCGGTATAGACCGCTCCAAGCGGACCCGTCGCTTTTAAGCCTGCAATGGCCTCTCGATAGGCCGCGATGTCGGAAGACCGCAGAATGGCGATATCCATCGCCAAGGTTTCGGACATACTGAACGTACTGAGGACGAGCAAGACGACGAGCCCCACCATCGCCCGGGCGGCTGCATATGTGAAACGTGAAACGTGAAGCGTGAAGCGTGAAGCGTCCGAATCCGGAAACGAACGACGAGCGGGACGGGTGAGACCGTTTGAAGGCTGAAGGCTGAAGGCTGAAGGGTTCGGAACTACGAACTTCAAGTCGCGCCTTTCTCTCATGTCTTGCGCTTCACGCTTCACGAACGACGCTTCACGCGCCGCCGGCTGGGGCGTGGACTGTTCCCAATATATGTAACGCCTGTCCGTCGCGATCTCGAATGATCTTACCAGTCCACACGCACCATTGGACGCTGCCGTCTGGTCGCAGGACGCGATGTTCGAATCTCACGTCGGCACGTTGGGACTCCATCGTGTGGCGCAGGGCGAGCACAACAGCCTCACGATCGTCCGGGTAGACGAGTGCGAGCAAGGCGCTCTGTGTGCCGCGGGCCGATCCAGGCGCCATGCCGAGCAAGGTGTCGACCTCTGGCGACCAGTAGAGGTGACCGGTCTGGAGGTCCCAGTCCCAGAGCCTCACCGGCGCAGCGGTCAGGGTAAGACGGCGGCGCCTGTCACTGGCATGGAGCGCATCCTCGATACGCTTCCGCTCGGTAATGTCGGTGGAGATGCCGCCAGTCGCATAGGGTTTACCGGTATCGTCGCATAGCGGGAATTTGATCGAGATGTAGGCATGAAGGCCGTCGGAATGGGGCGCGTATTCCTCATATTCCACCGCGCGGTTCCGTTCCAACACCGCCACATCATTGGCACGAAACGCATCGGCGATGTCCTTGGGGAAAATCTCGTGATCGGTATACCCGATAATCTGGTCCATGGTGAGGTGAAAGAGCTGTTCAAATCGGCGATTGATGAGAAGATACCGGCCATCGGTGTGTTTCACATAGATCACGGCGGTGGTGTTATTGACGATACCTTGGAGGAGTTGCTCGTTCCGGCGAAGCGCATGCTCTGTGCTCTTGCGATCAGTCACGCACTGGAGGGAGCCCGCCATGCGGACGGCCTGCCCGGCGTCGTTCCAGATGGCCTGGCCACGGGCGCGGAACCAGCCATACTCTCCTGCCTTGGTGAGGAGCCGGTATTCCACATCGTAGGAATCACGGCGCTCGATATGGGCGGTCAAGGCCGCGAAGACGCGGTCGGTATCTTCTGGGTGAAGCCGGGAAGTCCAGCTTTCCAGCACATCTGGAAATTCCTCGTCGGGATAACCCAGCATGGTTTTGACGCGAGGAGACCACCATACTGGTGTGTGCGGAGAACTCCACGGTTCGCCGGGAAGGAACCGTCCATCCCAGAAGCCGTCATTGGAACCTTGGATCACCAGCTCCAATCGCTCCTCGCTTTGGCTGAGAAGGTGTTCCGTCCGCTCGATCTTTACAGCGAGTTCCTTCACCCCGATGGCGCGACGCAGTGTTTGCCTGAGTTCCTCTCGATGATAGGGCTTGGTCAAATAGGCAAACGCCCCTTCCTTCAGCAATCCCACGGTGCGGTCGAGCGCAATATGAGCGGTCACGATTACGATGGGGAGAGTGGGGTCCAGGCGTTGGGCTTCTTTTAAGACATCGAGTCCATCGCCATCCGGCAGGCCCAGGTCCAGCAACACAGCGTTGAAGTGATGGGTTCGGACAAGTTCGATGGCGCTCGCGACGGTGCCGGCAACGGTAACGGCGTAGCCATCATGGTGCAGCAAGTCTTGTAACCCGATCACGAGATCCTCGTTATCTTCCACGACAAGAACGGAATGGCGATGTGTTGCAGTGCCCATGGTGACCTTTATGTCCTCAAAGTGGAATGAGGAATGTGGAATTGGTTTGGGCTCCACAATCCTTCATGTCGAATTCCACATACCTCATTTCGCATTCCTCAACGTCGAGCCCGTGATGTCGTTTCAAGATTTTCGCGAGTCGTCAGGGTGATGCTGCTGAGCAGCCTGACAAGTTCTTGGCACGCTGGTATGTTCGCCTCCGCTTCCACTCCATCCGCCAGTCCAGAGTCCCGAATAACCCGGAGCCAATAATGGGTCTCTCGTGCCTCTTTCAATGCAATAGACATCTTCGAGAGGAAATCTTTCTTGCTCTGCGCAGCAATCGCTTCCTCAATGTTGGCCCCGATAGATGTGCCGGATCGAATAAGTTGTTTCGACAGCACCCACTCCCTTTGTTCCAGCTGGAGTCGACGACCCGTTTTGACTATGCTGACTGCAAAGGCAAAACTTTTTTCTAGAACGACATTACGTCTGGCTGATTCATTCCTCATGTGCCATTCCTCATTTCACATTTCTCATTCCACATTCCTCAGTACCTCACCGTGATCCAGCCCATGACGCGGCTGCCGATCTGGTCGCCCAAGGGATGTTCCTTGTGCGTATCGTTCAACGAATTGTAGGCGGAGAGGGCCACCTCGGCGTCACGCAGATACCCCGCCTCGGCCTTCTCCTGCCAGAACTTGTAGGCGACCCGGATGTTAAGGAGGTTGTAGCTGCCGACGCGTTCGCTTGGGGCAGTAACCCCAGCGGGGAAAAATGGGGAAAAACTTGTGAATGCTTGCCCTAGTGGGTAGGTGGCAGCGCCCACATGATAAAGAGCCGTTTCAGCGTTCAATCCGTTCTCCCACTCTCCCCGAAGACCGATGTTGAACTTGTGTCGAGGCATGCCCCGACGGCTGAACCCTGTGAAGGTCTGGCCAAATTCTTGATAAGAGTAATTGGCGAAGCCGGTTAACCAACTCGTTGCAAGAAACTCAATGCCTGCCTCTCCACCATAGATGTCCGCATTCCCACCATTAATTGGGAACACCGGGTCGACAAGACCGGGACCAGAAGGACGGAACGCAATCAAATTAGAGAGATGATTGAAGAAGAGATCGACACGAGCCCGAAGGCGATGGTTGAAGAACCATCCCTGATAGCCGAGTTCATAAGAGACGATATTTTCAGGAGAGAGTCTTCCTGATCCTAAGACGGGAAAGGATGTTGTAAAAGCTCCGATGGTGACCGCCCCGCGGGCATCGAGTTTTTCTTCAACCAAAGTCGGGGGACGGTAGGCTACGGAGACAGATGCTCGGAGCGTATGGTCTTGAACAGGTCTGTACAGAAAAGCGACCCGTGGGCTTATCGTAGGATTAATGAAGGTGTCTAAGTCGTACCGGAGCCCCGCTATTACGGTTAACTTCTGGGAGGCTGTCCACTCGTCATGGAAGTAAAGCCCCAAGCGATCTTCCCGACTGAATTGTGAAATGATGTTTAGCGACGCGGTGTTGTGTCGGTAGTTCACGCCATAGGTGAGTCGGTTTGCAGTTCCCAACTCTAGAGTATGCTGGGCCTCCACGTTAACGATATTGGCGCGTGTCTTATTGACGGAGTTGCCGTTCCGGTCTGTCGTTTGTAGAAAATTCTCTAGTAACGGATCAGCGGCCGATCTACTGGTGGAGTCAAAGCTCGTCCACCAAGACCGGACGAAGAAATTCCGGCGCTCATAGGAGACGTTTGCGTATGCCTGTGTAGGTCGATTGTTTGAGTTGTCAACCTCCGTGATGATGCCATCGAAACGATTGGAGTCGACCACGCCGCCCGAGATAGTTAGTTTTGAGTCCTGTGGTAGCGCATACTCGGTCTGGACGTTCAGCTTCTGTGAGCGAAAGGCGAGAGCATCGCGGTTGCGCCATTGCTGGCTCTGGTCTTGACCGATCGACAAGCGATAGCCGAATTTGCCTTGTGTCCCAGCATGGATGGCTGCACTGCTGATAGTCCCCAGTTCTCCACCACCGAATTGAAGCGTGGTTCCTTTCATTTCTTCAGGCGACTTCGTGATGATATTGATGACACCATCAAAGGCATTGAATCCGTATACCGAAGAGGCTGGCCCTTTGAGTACTTCAATCCGTTTGATCTCTGGCAACGTAACGGGAAGAAGTTTCCAATACACAATCCCTGCCGCATCGACATAGATCGACCGTCCGTCAACCATCACAAGCATCTTGTTGGCAGCGAGCTGGTTATTCCCTCGCGCACTGACGTTGAAATCCGCGCCGGTAGTCTGCATTACTTCTAGGCCTGGGATGCGTCTCAGAATAGTCGGAATATCTGTGGCGCCGGAATGGCGAATATCCTCATCGGTAATCACATAGACATTCGACGGTGCTTGCGAGATGGGTTGTTCGTAGCGCGAGGCGATACTGACCGTTTCCTCTTCCTTGATCAGCTGGAGCTCCGGAATGAGAGCCGGATCGGATTTTGTGTTCAATTCTTCCGTGTAACCGGGGAGGGGCGCCTGAACAACAAGCAAGACTATCAGCATGCCCAGCAACAGGGATTTTGGGGGGACTGTCAGTCGTGCCATCTCTCGTTTTTCCCGCTCCTCTGCTGGAAGTAACTCTCTCTTAAGCCATAACCCAGAATTCAGAACTTCTCTGTCCTCGCCTGTTTTGGTGCAATCTGTTATCGTAGAGCAGCCGGGATAGGCATGTACCAAAATGGAGGTGTTGCATGAGGACGTTTACGGCATACTTGGAATGGGACCCGGAAACCAAACTGTATGTGGGCTTTGTACCTGGGATTCCAGGCGCACATACACAAGGGAGAAGCTTGGACGAATTGCAGCAAAATCTGAAAGAAGTTCTTGAATTATGTTTTGAAGAATCCAGAAATGCCGGCGAAGATCTCCCACAGTTTATCGGACTCCAGCAAATCGAGGTGGCCGGGTGAGTCGGCTTCCCATCGTCGATTGCATCAGGACTCAGCACGTTCTCTTTCCTCTCCTTCCCACTTAGCACTTCTCCCTCCTCGTCTTCCAACTCAGCACTCCTCTTTCCGCTTTCCAGGCCGATTCACTCCTCATTCCACATTCCTCATTTCACATTCTTCAGTACCTCGCCGTGATCCAGCCCATCACCCGGCTGCCGATCGAATCGCCGAGTGGATGTTCCTTGTGCGTATCGTTCCACGCACTGAAGGTGGACACCCCAACTTCCGCCTCGTGCAAGTACCCTGCGGGGCCTTCTATTGCCGGAATGATGGATATCTTCATTGCTGATCACGTAGAAAAGCGTAGACATCGGTACGACAATAAGATTCACTAACTTCGCCATCTGAGCGTAGTCGGTCCCTTTAGCGGATGTTCAAGTGGCACTCCATATTTGCACGACTTGAGGTAGGCTGCTTTGAGTTTGAAATACCATCTGGCCGGCGTATCCGCATCGTCGATCAGCATCATTGCAGGAACATGTTTCATTCCAACGGATTGCCGTTCCATCACCCGCTTGTCTTGATTAATAAAGATGCGGGCGAATATGCGGAACAGGCCCTTGGAAAATGGCAACCATCGCAAAACGTTCCATGCCGCGCAGAAGTCAATCCTGCATTCCTCTTGAGAGATTGGCGTGACGGTGGCCATGGTCGAGACCCACCACTGGCCAGCCTGAATGAGTTCTAAGCGGTGGCTCGGCAGGATAAAGTCGATCGTCGTCGCAATTGGACCCGAGAAGCCTAACAGTTTATAGGGGCCAGTATTGTGCGACGAGTTACTTGCTTTCATTCGGAACCCGTTCTGGATGGGCTCGAATATCTTTGCCTTCTCATGGATGTTGTCCCGTCTGTGCCACCAGACACTTTCATGGACAAACGGGCCATGGGCTGGGTCCATCAGTCCGATGACACCGTTATCGATCGTGCAATTCAAAATCGTAGAGATGTGGACCAAGCTGTAAGACTGAGACAGTACCGGGAGTCGGGGAACGTCGGGCATCGGCTTAGGCATGCCATTTCTATCCGGAACATACACCCAGACATACCCGTCTTGATCGCGACAGGGATAGGCCGTTATACCGATTTTCTTAGGATCCAATGCGGCACCCTTGATCAGCGAAGGAATATGCCGGCATGTGCCCTTCATGTCGAATTGCCAGCCGTGATAAGAACATTCGATCCGTTGGCCATCAAAACATCCGAAAGAGAGTGGCATGGCTCGATGCGGACAAAGATCTTGCAGCGCCGCGAGACCACCTTCGCAATCTCGACAGATGACAAGCGGCATACCAAGGAGCGTTTGAGCTTTCATCGTGCCCTGTTTAATTGCGGAGGACAACACGGTGGGGTACCAGAAGCCCGTTAATGGCGGGCTTCCGTTGTGCATCTGCTGCGCGACCATCCTCCCTTCATCGTCTTGCGTCATACGTTCTTCCTGCGCCTCCCGTTCCGTCACATTTCTACATGCCGCATCACCACCCCGACTTGAAACAAACCCGTAGCGTGATATTGGCCGTCCGTCATTTGACCTTGTCAGCCCAGGTCGTCGGGCACCTCCTCATTAATCGGCACTAATTTTGCGGCTTTCACTGCCTGCACGTCCGCCAGATGGCCCGAGCAGCGTGATGTGACGATCCCGGCAAAGAGGCCCGTCTCACACAATACGGACAACACGCCTAGCAAATCTTGCACACGATGCAGTGCGAACTGTTCTAACACCTGCTCCCGTTGACCTACGGCCCACTGGATGGTATGCCGGTGGGGCCAGCCGAACCGGTCGAGCAGCGCCGTCCCGTGCCGCAACCAGGTGGGCCAGCCCTGAGTCCACGCCGACCACGTGCTATACAGCAGGGCGTCATCCGGGAAGCGGTAGGTATACGAATACGTCCCGAGGCCGGCGTAGGAAATTTGCACGTGCACAATCAAGTTTGGTTCATGCCATGGCCGGATCTCGGTGTACCCAATACCGTTCCCTCGTTGACCGGGATAGGTCCAGTGAACCGGCTCCCGCACTGTCACCCAAGGCACAGGGTCTTGCACTGTATGGCAAGCTGGCTGCAACGCCTCCCACACGTCAAATGCGCGTCCGTAGTGCGGCGGCCATCCCTTGCCGTATAGGGATATCCCGCGCAGCCCGAGGTGACGCAGGGCACCCAGATGCTCAAATTCCAGCAGCCGGTGGCTGTGTGCCGCCAAGGCTACGCCACGCCACATTGGCCTCAATAGCTCGGGACTGATCCGGGACCCATTCCACGACCACTCGTTCCCCCCGTTCGGGGCGATTATCAAGGCTGCTGGTCGACCGAACCAGTCACATCCACGCAATGTCACTGTCTCCCTAAGTCGCCAGGTGGTCATCATGATTCCTCCATCTCTGGTGAGCGCTCACAAGCCCATTAGGGCTTGAAGTGTTGCCCTTGGAGTAGAACATAAGGTCATAAATCCAGGGCCAACTCTGACATTCGACGGTGCTTGCGAGATTGGCTGTTCGTAGCGCGAGGCAATGCTGACCGTTTCCTCTTCCTTGATCAGCTGGAGCTCTGGAATAAGAGTCTGATCGGACTGTGTGTTTAATCCTTCTGCGTAACCCACGAGGGGTGCCTGAGTGACAAGCCAGATTGTCGGCATGCCCAGCAGCAGAGATTTTGAGAAATTGAGTCTCGTCATGGGTGTGCTCCAGCAACCATGTAGATCTGAAAGGTGAGTGCGTAATGGGCGAGGGGGAATTTATCACAATCCTGCGTACTGGAGGAAAGTCCGAATGAAGAAGGGGCTGCCCAGCGAGTGCGGTGGTCACACACAAATACGTGGGTAGCCCGGTACCCAGGCAGGCGGGCCCGCCGTTTGCTCGGTCAACATACAGTTTCAAGCCCACCCCCACCCTCGTAGGCTCAGCCCCGTGTTGCTGCCTCACGTAGCGACAGCGTGGTTTCTTGACGAACTGTCACGAACAACGTGGGCTAGTTGAATGGACCAGAGAGCGCGTTCCTTATCATCGCCTCCGTTGTTCTCTTCCATCTGAGTCACCAGGTCCCTAAGGAGGCGATCTCTCATCCAATACGCAACATTCCAAAGACGCTCGATGAGCGCGCAGAGAAACCATAACTATTTAGCTCTGTGAAGCTGCAGATGGCAGCACCGGCTGGTGTGTTTGCCTATGGTAGCCCGGGACGTGCTTCCTTGCCGCTCGTCGTCGGCATGAGGGCCGTCACCAACGATGTTGAGTATCACCCCAATAAACCCCACTATCCCCATGAACAACGCACATTCAATGACCTGTCGTGTCATGGCTGAGTTTGGATTATTCATGAATATCTGCGACGTCATCCGACCCGTCGGTCGGAGCCTTTGAGCAGCGGGACGACCCTCGTGCTGAGTAGGCCATGTTCGTTTAGTTTTCTCGATGGGCTGCAAGTACGCCTACACAGCCTTCGATTGCCGGGATGAGCGTTCGTGTTGTTCCTTCCCGTCACGGTAGTCTGACGAGGGGCTTCCGTACC
>Ga0163152_10002402_pt1 | contig 26771 bp, 19 predicted proteins | sample OliLakLV19MP8IB2_FD_148635 | JGI IMG/M metagenome (GOLD analysis project Ga0163152, IMG submission 148635) | Freshwater microbial mat bacterial communities from Lake Vanda, McMurdo Dry Valleys, Antarctica - Oligotrophic Lake LV.19.MP8.IB-2 | ecosystem: Environmental > Aquatic > Freshwater >...
TGCATGCCTGCGGCAGTTTGCTAACGGCAAACGGCTAACGGCCAAAGGCCCTTGGCTGACGACTGACGCCTCTCGACGGAGTTCCTCCAATGCGCGTCTATCTCTCGATCGATATGGAAGGCATCGCGGGCGTGGTCCACGAGGACCAGACCAACCCGATCGATCCCCGCTGCGCTGGCGAGTACACCCGGTTCCGCCGGCTCATGACGCTCGAGGCGAACGCCGCCATCGAGGGTGCCCTCTCGGGCGGCGCGACCAAGGTGCTGGTCAACGACAGCCACTGGACCATGCGGAACCTGCTCGCCGAGGAGCTGCATCCGGCGGCGGAGCTGATCTGCGGCGGGCCCAAGACCTGGTCCATGATGGAAGGGATCGAACTCGGCTGGGACCTCGCCGCGTGCATCGGGTATCACGCCATGGCGGGGACCGCCAACGCGATTCTCGACCACACCTACACCGACCGGATCATGGCGGTGCGCCTCAACGACCAGCTCGTGGGCGAACTGGGCATCAACGCCGCGCTGGCTGGAGCGTTCGGTGTACCGATCGCGCTGGTGTCGGGCGATGCTGCCTGTGCCCGAGAGGCGGAGTCACTGCTGCCGGGTGTGCGAACCGTGGTCGTGAAGCAGGCGGTGAGTCGTCGCGCCGCCCGATGCGCGGCCCCGGAGGTTGCTCGCGGGCTGATCCGGCAGGCGATGCACGATGTCGTGGTTGCAGGGCGCCCGGGTGTGCGCCCCTTCCTGCCCAAACCGCCGATCAGCCTCGAAGTGGACTTCAGCTCCAGCGTCCACGCCGATCATGCCGCGATGGCCCCGGGCTTCCTCCGCGCCGGACCCCGCACCGTCGGCTTCAGTCATGCCGACATGCGGGAAGTCTTTCGTGCCTTCCGGACGATGTTCAATCTCGCCGGCGGCGACTGACCGCCCGGGCGAACCAGCGCCGGTGCGTGAACCGTTGTTTCCCCGCGAGCCGCATGACGATCGTCAGGATTCCTTTGGCCGGATGAAGCAGCCGGACATCCTGCGAGCGCTGTTGATGGATGCGCTCCTGATCCGCCGCCACTCCCTGCTTCCCGTCAAGCGATCGCCCACACCTCCACGCCTTGCGGACCGACGCCCGCCCGCCAGATTACACCCCGCTCACCTTCCGGAGAATTCATGCTCGTCGCCGCACTCCTTGCGGTCAGCACCCTGCTGACGGCATCGGTTCGTGACACGACCCGTCCCAAGATCGACAGCCTCCCCCTCGCCACCACCCGCACCATCGAGTTCGAGACCACCGAGGGCACCTGGCTCTCGCTCGATGTCTCGCCCGATGGACGCACCATCGCCATGGAGCTGCTGGGCGATATCTACGTGCTGCCCATCGGTGGGGGTCAGGCGACGGCCGTCACCCGCGGCCCCGCCTTCGACTCGCAGCCGCGCTGGTCCCCGGATGGGAAACGGCTCGTCTTTCTGAGCGACCGCGACGGTGGCGAAAACGTCTGGACGATGGATCCCGATGGCAGTCACGCCACCGCCGTGAGCAAGGGCGACAACAACCTCTACGCCTCGCCGGAGTGGACCCCGGACGGTGACTATATCGTGGTGTCGCGCACGCAGGCGCCGCTGGGCAGCAGCTACGCGCTCTGGCTGTTTCACAAGGACGGCGGGCCGGGGCTCAGTCTGACCAAGGACGACAAGGGCGTCGGCGCCCAAGGCAGCGGCCGGGGCACGAACATCAACAGTCTCGGCGCGGCGTTCAGCGGCGATGGCCGCTACATCTGGTATGCGCGCAAGCGCGGCGGTTTCGGCTACAATATTGACATCAGCCAGTGGCAGCTCGCGATCTTCGACCGCCAGAGCGGCAAGATCTTTCCCCAGACCGACGTGTATGGCAGCGCCATGCGGCCGGTGCTCTCCCCCGACGGGCGCTGGCTGGTCTACGCCGTGCGGCACGACGCCGAGACGGGCCTTCGGCTCCGGGACCTCAGCAACGGCGACGAGCGCTGGCTCAAGCCCGTGGTCCAGCGGGACGACCAGGAATCCCGCTTCACCCGCGACCTCATGCCGGGCAGCGCCTTTACTCCCGACAGCCGCTCGCTGGTGACCACCTGGGGCGGCAAGCTCTGGTCGGTGGAGATCGCCACCGGAAAGGAAGCGGCGATTCCCTTCAGCGCGAGCGTAAAGCTTCAGCTCGGACCGCTGGCGGATTTCCCCGCGCGTACCGACACCGGCGCGGTGCTGCTCAAGCAGGTACGCGATGTCGCCCTCTCGCCCGACAACACCCGCCTCGTCTTCACGGCCCTCGATCGGCTGTACGTGATGACGATGCCACGGGGCATGCCGCGACGTCTGACCACCGACACGGTGCACGAGCAGCACCCGTCCTGGTCGCCGGACGGGAAGAGCATCGCGTATATCACCTGGGGAAACGCCGGCGGCTTCGTCCAGTCGGTGGGTGCCGATGGCAAATCGAAGCCGCAGCGGCTCACACCAGCGCCGGCGTTCTATCAGTATCCCGCCTGGTCGCCCGATGGGCAACGGATTGTGGCGTTGCGCGGACCGCGCCAGTCACGCGTCACCGAAGGATTCGGCCCGGGCTATGAACTCGTGTGGCTGCCAGCCAAGGGGGGCACTCCGACCCGCATCGCTCCGGTGAACCCCGGCGGCCGGCCCCATTTCAGCCGCGATCCGGCGCGCATCTATCTCTACGACGCCGGCGAGGGGCTGCTCTCGATGCGGTTCGATGGGACGGACCGCCGCGCCATCCTCAAGGTGACCGGCTTTACCGTGAACCGCCCCGAAGCCGAACCCAACGTTGCCGATGAGATCCTGATCGCCCCGGACACCACCCGCGCGCTCGCCCTGGTCAACAACTACGTCTATCTCGTCACGCTGCCGCAGACCGGGCAGCAGCCGCTGACCATCAGCATCGCCGATCCGGCCACCGCGGCCTTTCCCGCCCGGCGCCTGACGAAGATCGGCGGGGACTTCATCAGCTGGGCGCCGGACGGGAAGAGCGCGCTCTGGGCGCTGGGCGCGAGCATCCTCGGCTGGGACTTCGCCCAGGCCGACTCGGCGATCAAGCGAAAGGCCGCCGCCGACTCGGCGCGGGCCGACTCGGTGAAGGCCCTGGGCGCGGCCGCCGATTCCAGCCTCAAGGCCCGGGTCGACTCGCTGGCCAAGCTGCCGGGCTATGAACCTGGGCGCATCAATGTGGCGCTCAAGGCGACCCGCGATGTGCCGCTGGGGACCATCGTGCTCCGCGGTGCCCGCATCGTGAGCATGAAGGGCGACGAAGTGATCGAGAGCGGCGACATCGTCATCACCGACAACCGAATCGTCTCGGTGGGGCCCGCCGGCTCGGCCGCAGTTCCCATTGGTGCCAAGGTGATGGATCTGGCGGGCAAGACGATCATCCCCGGATTCATCGACATTCATGCCCACCCCTGGGCGGCCTTCGGCGTGCACCAGCCGCAGGTCTGGAAGTATCTCGCCAACCTCGCGTGGGGGGTCACCACCATTCGCGACCCGCAGACCAACACGACCGACGTCCTGACCTACGCCGACCAAGTCGAGGCGGGCGAGCTGATCGGACCGCGGATCTACCACACCGGCCCGGGCCTCTTCGGGCCATACGTTGAGGAACCCTTCAGCTCGCTGGATGACGTGCGCAACGCGCTCCGGCGGTACAGCGAGTTCTACCACACCGCCACCATCAAACAGTACATGGCTGGCAACCGGAAGCAGCGGCAGTGGGTCATCATGGGAGCGAAGGAACAGGGGTTGATGCCGACCACCGAGGGCGGCCTCGACTTCAAGATGAACCTGACGATCGCGATGGACGGCTACCCCGGCCACGAGCACAGCCTGCCGATCATGCCGATCTACAAGGATGCCGTCGAGCTGTTTGCCCAGTCCGGCATCACCTACACCCCGACCCTCCTGGTCTCGTACGGCGGCCCCTGGAGCGAGAACTACTTCTACGAACACTACGACATTCACGACATGCCCAAGGTCCGTCGCTTCATCCCGCATGCCGATATCGATGCACGCGCCGAACGCCGCCCCTGGTTCCGTGACAACCAGTACGTATTTCCCCGGATTGCGGAAGGCGTGAAGAAGATCATCGAAGCCGGCGGGCACGTCGGGCTGGGCGGCCATGGACAGCTCGACGGACTTGGCGACCACTGGGAGCTGTGGGCGATGGCCGCTGGCGGCGTGAAGCCGCATGATGTCCTGCGAGCCGGGACGATCTTCGGCGCGCGGGCGATCGGCCTGGCTCAGGACCTGGGCTCGCTCGAGCCGGGCAAGCTGGCCGACCTGATCGTGCTGGACGGCAACCCGCTGGAGGACATCCACAACACCAATACGATTCACTACGTGATGAAGAATGGCCGGCTCTACGAGGGGGAGACGCTGGACGAGGTCTACCCGCGCCGCCGGGCGCTCGAGCCGCAATGGTGGTGGCGCCGCGATGCCGGTGACATCGGACCGGCACATCCCTTCGGCGAAGCGGACGGCGTCATCCGCCAATGAGACCAGCGCCTCACTTGCACGCGCCAGCCAAGCCCGCCGGAGGGGCGACCCGTCGGGTCGCCCAGCTGTCGCTCATCCTCACACTCAGCGCCTGCGCCCCGCAGGGCCGGATGCCACCCACGGCCACCGCATCAGCACCGCGGGCCACCCTGGCCATCATCGAGCAGCACTACCAGCGCCTGCGCTATTGGGCTGATCAGCGCCGCCTTCTCGAGGGGCTTGGCCACGACACCACCCCGGCGGGCGTCGCCAGCGCGGCGGTCGCGGAGAGCCTGCAGGCCCAGCGGCGCCTGCTCACCGGTGACCTCGCGACGCCACCGGCGCCATCACCCGGCAGTGACGACGCCCTCGCGCTCGCGACGATTCAGGCGGAGTGGCAGGGGGGCCTTGCCGGTGTCGCCACGACATCGGGCACAGGGAGTCGGGCGGATCCCGCGCCGCCTGCATGCGACTACGATCCCGCCACGGTGGCGACGGGACCCGATCCGCTGGACGCCCTCACCGATCGAGTCTTTTTCTGTTTTGGTCGGGCGGCCAATCTGATCGTCGTTGGGCCGGACACACTCAACCGGCTTGCCATCCTCGGCCGGCTCGCCCGCGAGGAGTCCTCCATGCGACGCCAGGCACTCTTTCGTGCACTGACCCCCGTCTGGCGAAGCGTCAACGGCGACAACGGCGCCGACAGCCCCTACCGGACGATGCTCCGGCTGCGACGCGCTGCCTGGGGGGACAGTGCGTCGCCAGTCGCCGCAAAGGCTCCCGCGTTCGGCCTTACGTCGGCGGTCATGGAAGGATGGCTGGTGCAGGCGCTCAGCGCCTGGCGCGACGCAACGGCGGACTCGCCGCTCGAGCCGTGGGACTGGTACTACACAGTCGGTGAAGCCAGCCGACGCTTGAGCCCCCGCATCCCGGCTGTCGCTGATATCCGCCGGGTCAATGACGACTACTACCGGGCGCTGGGTGCAGATCCCGCGCGGCTCCACGTCGGATACGACCTGTTGGCGCGGCCGGGGAAGTACCCCGTCGCCTATACCGATATCGCGGCGCGGGGGCAGTGGAATGACTCGGTATTCACGCCCAGTCAACCGTGGATCTTCACCGCGTATCTTGCCGGCGGGTTCGACAACCTGGCGGAGCTGCTGCACGAGAGCGGGCATGCCATCCACGTCGCCGGGATCAGGACCCGCCCCGCCCTGCTCGACTGGCCCGACAACGATACGTTTGCCGAGGCACTGGCCGACGTGCCGGCGCTCGAGCTGTACGAGCCCGCCTGGCAACAGCGCTTCCTGGGCGACAGCGTACCGACCAGCGCCGCCGTTCGGGCCAAATATGCCGTGATCGTTTTCGACCTGGCGTGGGCGCTGTTCGAGCTGCGCGTGCATGCCCGGCCCGATGCGGATCCGAACGCAATCTGGAGCGATCTCGTCAGCAGCTACCTCCACATCCGGCCACACCCGGAACTGAGCTGGTGGGCCATGCGAGGCCAGCTGGTCGACGGACCAGGGTACCTCATCAACTATGCGCTGGGGGCGTTCATGGCCGCCGATATCCGGGCCCGTGTGTCTGCACAGCGCGGCCCCATTTCCGCTGCGGGAGCAACGCTCTTTCCCTGGCTCTCCACGGAGCTCTACCGCTTTGGGCGGGAGCGTTCGTCACGCCAAGTACTGGAAGACTTTCTTGGCCGCCCGATGCAGCCCGCGGCCCTCCTGACCGACCTCACGAGGATGCGCCAATGACTCCGGGGCCCAGCGCGGGCGACTCCGCCGATCGCGCCCAGTTTCTGAAGCTGATCGTCCGGCTCGGCATCCCCGGCTACTTCCTGCTCGCGGCCGGCGAAGCGATGGCCGTCTACCGCGGCTGGATCGGCGGCGGCGCCTTCATCCTGCTGCTGCTGCTCAATCTCCCAGTCATCTACTTCCTGGCCCAGCTCCTGTTCTATCTGATGGACCGCAGCGCGACGGGCTTCGCCCAGATGGTCCTGGCGGGGGGCGGCCATCCCCTGGAGCCGGCGCACTCGGGGATGGAATCGCTGGTCGCGCGCGGCTTCTATCCCGAGGCCGCCGAGCAGTTCCGGGCGCACCTCGTGGTGACGACCGGCGATCATGCCGCCCGCTTCAAGCTGGCGGATCTCTACCGGCGCCACCTCGATAATCCGCTCGCGGCGGAGCGGTTGTACCTGGAGGTGCGCAACGGAAAGGTGGCTCCGCGCGAGGAGATGCTCGCCGGCAACATGCTGATCGAGCTGTACCGGGAGACCGGACGGCGGGACCGGCAGATCGTGGAGCTGGCCCGATTCGCGGAACGCTGGCGCGGCACAGCGGCCGGCCGATCGGCGGCGCAGGCGTTGAAGGAGATGAAGCTGGACCAGCCCGAAGCCTGAGGCGTGTCCCCCCGGCGCTGGCTCAGGCGCGCCGCAGCGTGAAGAGCGCGACTTCGGCAGGACAACGGAAGCGGGCGCGGATGCCGCTCGTTCCGACTCCGCGAGTGACGAACAGCGGAGCGAAGGTGTCGTGGTACCAGCCCTCGAGAAAGCGGCCGCTGCCCTGCGGCGTGATGGGCGGGACGAATGGAATCCGGATCTGTCCGCCATGGGTGTGACCCGCCAGCATGAACGCCGGCGGCGGGAAGGACTGCGACCGGAGCTGGTCGGCGTAGCCCGGCGCGTGAAAAGCCCACATCACCGTCGCATCAGAGGCGACATCGCGCAGCGCGGCGGCGGGGTCGGGCGCGCCATCGCGCGGATCGTCGAGTCCGGCCAGCGCCAGCGTGGCGCCGCCCCGCCGCAGCCGCCAGGAGCGGTTGCACAACAGTTCCGCCCCGGCGGCGGAGGCGGTCCGCTCCATCTCCGCCACGGTGATGCCGACGGCGTACTCCCAGTTGCCCATGGTGACGATAGTACCGGCGCGCCCTGCGGTGGCCCGGAACACCGGGCCCAGTTCGCTCAGCTGGCTGGTGCTCTCGGAAAGATCGCCGGTGAGCACGGTGAGGTCGGGATGGGCCTCCGCAATCAGCTCCATCGCCCGCCGCACCGCGGGATGAAGCCCGGCGTGAATGTGCAGGTCGCTCAGGTGGGCCACCGTGAAGCCGTCGAAAGCCGACGGCAGCCCCACGACCGATACATTTTCCCGGCGCAACTCCACCCGACGCGGTTCGATGCCGAATGCATCGGCGCCCAGGGCAGATCCACCCGCGAGCAGGCCGCCGGCCGCAAGCAGGAAACCGCGTCGGGAGAGGAGATGTTCGGTCATGCTACAGCGGCGGCAGCGTCGCGGTCCGCCCCCGGTTCTGCTCCCTGAGCCACACCTCCAGCGGCGCGAAATACTCGACGATCGCCCTGGCATCGAGCGTGCGCCCGGTCGATTGCTGCAGCACCTCCCGCCATGGACGCGTCGCACCGGGTGCGAGAATGGTCCGCAGGAAATCGCCCACGTCCTTGTGGCCGAAGTAATCGGTGTCGTGCGGGTCCTGCTTCAGGATCTCGCGGGCGATATGATCGTGTAGCTGGAACAGCAGCGCCTGGGCGACGGCGTAGCTGTAGTAGAAGCCGGGATTGTCGTTGATATGCGTCTTGGTCACCGCATCGGCGAACTCCTCCCCCCGGGGCGCCGGCGGGGCGATGCCCTGGTACTTGGCCGCCACCTCCCACCACTTCGCATTCAGGGAGTCGGCCGGAAGGCTGTCGGCGTAGAACGCATGTTCCCACTGCGGCATCGTGCCGGCCGCCCACGGAATGAAGACGACGTACTGCAGCGCCTCCTGCAGCAGCTTCTGGGTCTGATCGACCTTCGCGTCCGCCGGGATGAGCCCCCGATTCACCAGCGCCTGTCGCTGCAGTGAGGCCAGACCGATCATCGTGCCCAGACCCTCGTGGTACGCCGGATTGGCTCCGGTACGCAGGACGACGGGAATCTCGGGGCGGCTGTATGACAGGAAGTAGTAGATGTGCCCCAACTCGTGGTGCACCGTCTCCCACCACTCCCGGTTGGGCTCGACGCTCATCAGCGATCGCACGTCCTGGTCGAGATCGAGATGCCAGGCCGAGGCATGGGTGTTCTTCTTGTAGCCCGCATCCGCGGGTGCGGGATACAACGACGACTGCTCCCAGAAGGAGGCGGGAAGCGGGGGAAAGCCGAGGCTGACGTAAAAGGCCTCTCCCTGCTTCACGACCCATTCGGCATCGTGCGGCTTGAGGGCAGCATCGACATCGAGCCCGGAGACCGACACCAGGTCGCTCCAGTCCTGTGCCCAGCGGTTCGGCAGCCAGTGCGCCGGAATCAGGTCCGGCACCGGCGCATGGTACTTCTTCGCCAGCTCGTAGCGGGCCCAGGTGTGCAGCTCCCGGTAGAGCGGACGCAGCTGCACGTTGAGCGTGTCCATCAGCGCCAGCATCTCTGGGCTGGTCATGCCGTACGCCGAGACCTGGTAGCTGAAGTAGTCGGGGTAGCCGAGGGCCTGCACCACGCCGTTGCGCAGATCGCGCAGCTTGAGGATGCCGGGCTTGAGGGTCGGCCCGATCGCCTTCGAGGATTCCCAGACCACCTGCCGCTCGGCGAGGTCGGTGCTTTCGCGCAGCCGCCGGTCGATCTCGTTCGGTGTGATCTCCTTCCCGCCGAAGCGAAAGGCGTAGCCGTAGAGCTTCTCAGTCTGCTCCGTCTCCGCGGCGATACGCGCCTGCACCAGAGTCGCCGCGGTCGCCGGGTTGTCCCCCGCAAAGAAGAGCATCATTTCCAGCTGGCTCACCTCGAGCGGTATGAGCCGGGACTTCTCCTTGAGGTAGTCGCGGATCTTCTCGATGTTCTCGACGCTGCCGCTGAAGGCGGCGAGGGCCTCCTTGGCCGCCCGGGTCCGCGCGGCGTTGACCGTGTCGCCGTCGACGATGTGGGTCTGGGACGCCCAGTCCGCCTGCTGGGCGGCGTAGGCCAGCGTCTGGTAGGTCTGGTTGTAGGTCGAGAGGTAGGTATCGACCTCCTGGCGGAGACCCGCATCGCCGCTGCAGGCGGTGAGGAGCACGAGGATGATGGCCAACGATGCAGCGCGCGGCATAAAGGATCCAAATGTTGTTTGAGGTAGGAATCTAGCCGCCCGCCTGCCCACGCCCGCCCAACCGCCCAACCGACAATCCACCTGATATCACTCCACCCTGACCACATCCACCAGCTTCCCCACCTGACACACCGACATCAGGTCGGTTCGCAGTTTGAGCACCACGGTCGCCTTGCGGCCATGCACCAGGAGCTCGACGGGGGCCTGATCGGCGCGGAGTTCGTAGCTCGTGCCGTCCTCCGCCGCCAGCCGCCAGCAGTTGACTCCGACCTCCGCCTTCTCCACCATACCTTTCGCGCGGATCTCATCCGCCTGAATCTGCGCCACCTGACCCTGTCCTCCCGGCTGGCACGCGACCATCAGCGCAGCCACCAGCCCGATTGTGTACCGTTCCATCTCGATTCCTCCCCGGAGCCTCAATGTCACCGCGTTCCCCCTGGTTGTTCGCCGCAATCACGACCCTCGCCGCCACCGCCCTGCCGGCACAGACTCCCGACACGGTGAAGATTCGGACGACCCCGCTCGCCGGAGGAGTGTACCTCCTGCAGGGCTCGGGAGGCAATATCGCGGCCTCGACCGGTCCCGATGGCGTCATCATGGTCGATGACGATTACGCTCCCCTCACCGACCGGATCCTCGCCGCGGTGGACCAGCTCCACTCGGGCCGCCTGCGGTTCGTGATCAACACCCACTGGCATGGCGACCACACCGGCGGCAACGGAAACCTTGGCGGCCAGGGCATCATGATTGTCGCCCACGACAACGTCCGGCAACGGATGAGCCGCGAACAGTTCATCGAGTCCTTCGGCGCGAAAGTTCCCCCCTCCCCTGCCGTGGCGCTGCCGGTGATCACCTTCACCGACTCGCTGACATTCTACCTCAACAACGACACCATCCAGATCTTCCATGTGGCGCCGGCGCATACCGATGGCGATGCGGTCATATTCTTCCGCCACGCCAACGTCATCCACATGGGAGACACCTACTTCAATGGCCTCTATCCGTTCATCGACTACTCGACCGGCGGTTCACTCGATGGCGTGATCGCCGCCGTCGACCGCGGCTTGGGCCTGGCCGATGACGCGACCCGCATCATTCCCGGCCATGGCCCGCTCGCCACCCGGACCGACCTGCGCCGCTATCGCGAGATGCTTGCCGCCATCCGGATCCGCATTCTCTCCGCGAGGCGCAAGGGCCTGACGCTCGAGCAGGCGCTCGAGGCCCGCCTGATCGACGACTACAACGACGCCTGGGGCAAGGGCTTTCTTACCCCGGAGCAGTTCTTCACCATCGCGTGGAAGAGCCTGCCGAGCCGGTAGCATCGGGCGCGGGCGCGACGGTGAATACTTCGGCCTCCTCCAGCCAGGCCAGCGCTTCGCGCATCGCCGTCGCGAGCAGCACCATCGCCAGCGACAGGATCATGAGGGGCTGGACGCGACCGGCGGCAGCCCGAGCAGCACCGGCGCATGGAACGGACTGCGCTCGTTGCCGATCAACAGTTGGGAAATGAACAGGTCGTCCTGCAGCTGAAGCTGCTGTGGGACGACCCCTGCAGGCAGGACCGACTCGAGCCGCGTGACGTAGCGTGCCCCGGGCACCAGCGGCTCCGTCAGCGAGGTGGACCCATGGCTCGTCGTGGACGCCTGCACCGGATAGCTCCGACCGTCACTTCCGATCACCTCCACTCGGCGCGGCGCCGGCCAGGTCGGCGCTTCCCGCGGTCGGCGCGCGGAGATGGTCGTCTCGTCGAACCGGGTCTGGAGCAGCACCTCCCACCACCCATCGCTCGCCGCAACCGGCGCGACGGCCACTACCTGATACGCCAGGTGGCAGTCCAGCTCACAGAAGTACTTCTCCTCTGCCGCGGTCAGCACCGTCGTCCGACTCAGCAGTCCAGCGCCGAGCAGCAGGATGAGGTAGGTCCCGGCGCCGATCGCCGCACCACGGATGGCGAGACGAGCCAGTGCCGTGCGCCCAGTACTCCGGGCCCACAGGGTCACCGCAAAGGCGGCGGCGAGAAAGAGCAGCAGGAGCACAAATAGCAGGAAGCCGGCCTGGGTGGTCATCGGTGTCTCACCTGAAGAGGGTCACGAACCGCTGCGGTCGAGCAGTCGCCGGGCTCTGGCCCGGCCGTAGTGCCAGGCGCGCCAGTCGGCCTCACCCCGCGCCGTCTTCTGGCCCATGTCGCTCCACAGCGCGACGCGCTGCGTCGGCGTCAAGTACCCGGCACCAGCCACCAGCGCGGGAACGGCATCGGTCGAGAGCGACTGGAGATAGCCGAAATCGAGCGACTGTCCCTCGGCGACTCGCTCGAGATTGGTCTCGACGATGACCCGTTCCGGATTGACCACGTGGAGCGCGCCCAGCCAGGCCACCCACGCTGCGATCGCGCCGGGCAGGAACCGATGCGCCGCACCGCGCAGGACCGTGGCACTGAACCAGAGCGCGGTCACCCCGATCCCGGTGATGAACGCCGTCGCGAAGAACCGGTCCTCGGTGAGGCCATACTGACTGGCGTACAGTGACATCCGGTGCAGCGCCGAACCCATGATGACCACCAGCAGAATCAGGGTGGTCTGTGCCAGCGCTCCAAAGAGCGTCCGTGCACCCCGCGCCCCGCAATCAACCCTCGGCTCCAGGACCAGGAGCATCGGCAGCACCAGCGCGCTGACCACCACCAGTTCGCCGAATCCGCGCCGGGCATAGTCGGCGAATGTCAGTCCCTCTCGCGCCAGCACCACCTCGACGCCACCAAAGAAGTACGGCAGCTGGAAGGCAATGAATCCGCCGAAGAGGAGATCGAGCATCCCCAGCGTGAGGCCAAGTTCGATCACGCCGAGCGAACGCGAGGCGCCCGGCAGCGGAGTGACCGCCCGCTCTTGCTCGACCAGCAGCACGCCGCCGATCAGCGCCGCCGATACCCACGCGCCCATTCCGATCCCGACGGTGTGCGACGCCACCGCCGGCAGATCAATCCGGACCAGCGACTGCAGGAATCCGCCGAAGTGGGGATCCGCGGCGCCCAGCAGGCCCCCGAAAAGGAGCACCAGCGGCACGCCGAGCGCGAGACCGCGCAACGCCGAGAAGACTGGCCCCTTCCGCGCCAGCGTGCGGCGGCCCGCGTCACTCCCACCCGCCTCGAGCAGAGCGGGCACCGGTCCCCGCGCGCCCCGAGCCACGAGCCAGCCACCCAGGACGATCAACCGTCCCAGCGAGAGCGACCCCTCCCCCCGCCCTGTCTCCCGGGCGACCGCAAACGGCAACAGTCCGAACACGACCAGGATGCCCAGGATGTCCAGGAATCGGAGTGTCTCGTTTTCGCGCCAGCTGAATCCGGCGGCGAGCAGCAGGGCCACCAGCAGCAGCGCCTGTTCCGCCCGGCCGCGCAGTGCCGCGGCACCGCCCCGTTCGAACCACCACGCCCCGACCGCCGCACCAACCCAGAGCGTGAGGTTGAGGCCAGCCGCCGGCGCGCGGAGGAGCAGGTCTGCTCCCACGGCCAGCAGCGCGACCGGCAGCAGCACGCGGCTGCCACCGAGGGAGAGCGGGACCGGTGTGGCGATGCGCGAAGTACTTGTTATCATAAAGTAACGACTCCCGAAAAAGGCCCGTGGCCGGGCCGCCGCGAACCGCGGGCTGGGGATGGTCAGCTGCCGCGCGCCATCCGGATCAGTGCTTCCATGTGGGCCAGGTAGCGCTCCAGCGCGCGCCGTCCCGCCGGCGTGAGGCGGTATTCGGTCTTCGGTACCCGGCCGGCGAACGACTTCAGGCAGTCGATGTAGCCGGCATCCTCGAGCTTCCGGGCATGCACGCTCAGGTTGCCGTCGGTGATCGTGAGCAGCGACTTGAGCTCGTTGAAGCTCAGCGAGGGATTGACCGCGAGCGCGCTCACGATGGCGAGACGCACCCGCTCGTGAATGACCTTGTCGAGATCGGGGGCGAGCGAGGCGCGTCCCCCTGTGACGCCCGTCAGCTGAGGCTTCCCGCCTGATGCTGCCGCCGCACCGGCGGCCTTCCGGGCCGCATTGGACTTAGCCACCGTACCTCCGGGCGATCCAGCCGCCGAATCCGATGTGCAGCAGGCCGAAGCCGAGCGCCATGCTGAGGTCTCCCGCATTGGCGGGGAGGAAGAGGGCGACGACACCGACCAGCATGAAACAGGCGCCCATCACCGGTACCACCGGCACCGACATGGCGCCTCCGGTGGTGACGGCGGCACCGTAGAGCAGCAGCCAGAGACCGGGGAGAAGCGCAGTCATTCCGGCCCGGTACAGCACCAGCGTCAGGACCGCGGCGGCAAGAATCGGGGGTACGTAGGCCAGCAGGAAACGGCGACCGGCACGCGAGGTCAGCGGCGTCTCTCCAGCGGCCGATTTCCGCACCATCGCCACCCCGCCGATCGCAAAAGCGAGCCACCCCTCGGCGATCCAGGTGAGCAGCCAGCGCTCGACTGTGGGCTGCTGGTGCGCGATCCACGCCGCGCCGATGGCGCTGACGCCCATCCCGACTCCGCCCCAGCCGGGTACGCCGGTGAAGGCGCTGGCGCCGGCCATGGTGTCGCGGATGAAGCGGAGATTCTCGAGGGCCCGATCCTGCAGCGGCTCGGGAGCGGAATCAGGGGTCGAGCGATGGAGGCGGGGTGAACGCATGAGACAGGATAGGGGCGGGGTCGGAAACTGTCAAGTACTTTGTGCCACAGAGAAGTCAGCGGTCAGCGGTACGAGGGTACGGCAGGAGAGGGAACGACGCAGGGGACCTCGGTCATCGACATCGGACGGAGATCCCCCATGCACTCGTTCCCGGCTCCCTACTCCCCAACGCCGAATCGCCCACCGCCTACTGCACCGTCACCACATAGCTCGTCGTACCATTCAGGACAGGAGTGAACCCTGGAATTGTCGTGGTGATGGTCGCGGTGCCCTGCGTCAGCGGGCGGAACAGGACGTTCCCCGCTTGCCCGCCGGTGGGCGTGTAGTAGGAGCCAGGCGAGATAGCCGCCGTCTGGCTCGGCGCCGTGACACCGCCGACCACGAGCGGCACTGCTGCCGCATTGCTGCTGCCAAACGTCACGGTGAGCGGCGTGGCGCCCGGCCTGACGTTTTGCACCGCCGCCAGGTAGCTGTTTCCTGCGACGGCATACCCGATCCGGGCGTACAGGGAGACATCTGCAGCGCCGGCGGTCGGTGTGGGTTGCAAGCCGATCACATCGAAGGCCGGCGTCACCACGTCCGCCGTGGCGGTGCCGTTGGTGAAGCCCGGAGCGCTGGCCGTCAACACCACCTGGCCGGTCTGACCCTCGAGCGCCTGGACGCTGAAGGGGAAGTACGTCTGTCCGTCCGCGACGAAGAGCGTGACCAGGCTGTCACCCACGGTGCTGGCGTTGGGGGCCACCAGTACCAGCGGGTTGGAACTCCGGACGGTCACGGTCACACCGCCGTGATTCGGCGCGCCGAGGTAGCCGTAGGTCCCGACCTCCAGGCCGCTGCCCAGCGTAGTCCCGGCGAGTGTCATCCCCGGCTGGGTGATGTTGAGCGTCGAGCCGGCGGCCGAAGCGACCTGGGTGAACCCGGGAATACTGGCGGATACGATGGTCTGTCCGGCGAGGACCGGCCGCACCCGAATGCCACCGGCCGCCGTATCGGTCGGGGTGTAATAGAGGCCGACAGGAATGGTGACGATCTGGGTTCCGCCGAAAACCGGCCCACTCTTCACCAGGTCGGCCACGGTGGGCACTGTGCTCGTGAAGGTGACGGTCAGTGCGGTCCCGCCAAACCGGACGTTCTGCACCGAGTTCAGGTAGGACGTCCCCTGGGGGACGCCGACCCGGGCGTAGATCGCGTTCGAACCGGAGAGCGTCGTGGTTGTGCCAGGGACCCCGATCAGATCCAGCCCCGGTACCGCCACCGAGTCGGAGATCACCCCGTTGCTGAACCCGGCCACCGTCGCCGTAATCGTCGCCCGGCCGGTCACCCCCTCCAGCGCCTGCACATAGTACGGGAAGTAGTTCTGCCCGTTGGCCACCGGGACCGAGATGCTGGCCGTGCCCGCCGTCGTCGCGTTGGGCGCCAGCAGCAGCAGCGCCGGATCCGAGCTCGTCAGCGTGACATTCACTCCGCCGTGGTTGGTCGCCCCCAGGTAGCCGTAGATCGACCCCTGCAGCCCGCTCCCCACGGTCGTCGCGTACAGCGTGATCGGGGGCTGCGCCACCGCAATGCCGCTGCCCGCGGCGGAGGTGATCTGGACAAAGCCCGGGATGCTGGCGCTGATCGTGGCGCTGCCCGTGCCCCGGGGCCGCAGCAGCACACCGCCCGAGGTGGTATCGGTTGGGGTGTAGTACAACCCCACCGGGATGACCGCCGTCTGGCTCAGTGCGCCGCCACCACCGCCCGATTTCACCAGATCCGCCACCGCGGTGTCCGAGGTGGTGAACGTCGCGGTCAACGCGGTCCCGCCAAACCGGACGTTCTGCACCGAGTTCAGGTAGGACGTCCCCTGCGGGACACCTACCCGGGCGTAAATATTGTTTCCCGGCGTGAGCGTGGTCGTGCTGCCCGGCACATTGATCAGATCCATGCCCGGCACCGCGACCGAGTCGGAGATGACGCCGTTGCTGAACCCGGCCACCGTCGCCGTAATCGTCGCCCGGCCGGTCACCCCCTCCAGCGCCTGCACATAGTACGGGAAGTAGTTCTGCCCGTTGGCCACCGGGACCGAGATGCTGGCCGTGCCCGCCGTCGTCGCGTTGGGCGCCAGCAGCAGCAGCGCCGGATCCGAGCTCGTCAGCGTGACATTCACTCCGCCGTGGTTGGTCGCCCCCAGGTAGCCGTAGATCGACTCCTGCAACCCGCTCCCTACCGTCGCCGGGTACAGCGTGATGCCGGGCGTGGGGTTCACCGTGACTGGCACCGTATCCGGGGTGACGTTTGGCGCGCTCAGGATCAGCTGCGTACTGCATGGCAGCGTGGTCGAACCACCATAGCTGATGGCACTCGTGATGGTGGCGAGACCGGTCGGGATCAATTTCGGGCTCACAGCCGCGACACAGCCGGAGTCGGCTGGAATCAGTGATACCAGCACGCCCGGCGCCGGTGCCGCGATTGCGGAGCCGCTGCTGGTGAACTGCACCGTCAGGGTCGTGCCGAAGGATGCATCGATCGTGATGGAGGCTGGAATTCCCACCAGGGAGGCGGCAGTTGTAACCGCGGTATTGGCGGTGATATAGCCGGCGCCACTCACACTCACCGTGGCCGTCCCGGGTAGCACGCCAATCAGGGTCACGTTGGCAGTCTTCTGCCCGGCGGGGATGGTAACCGTCGGTGCCTGCACCCCAACAGCGGCCGGGTTGCTGCTCACCACGTTAAGCGTCACCCCGCCGGCCGGCGCGTTGGTCGCCAACTGGATCGGCAGCGCCGGTGACGTGATTCCGTAGGCAATGCTGAGCGTAACTGGCACGCTGATCGAACGATCCTCCACCGTAACTGAGAGGGCGCCGGCGGTGTAGCCGCTCCCGGTCGCGTCCAGGTTGGCGGTGCCGACCGCGATACCGTTCACCGCCACGCTGTCGACCGTCTGGCCGGCGGCGATGAACCGCGTGGCCTGCGCGACCGTGAAGAGGCTCGAGTTGGCACTGACCAGGTTGATGGTAACGCCGCCAACGGGGGCCGGCTGGGTCAGCTGGATTCTCACCTGCGCCGCCAGTCCGACACCGACGCCAGGCGGCGTGTTCTGCCAGGTCAGCAGGATGCTCGGCGTCAGGAAGATGGTCGCGGCATTGAACACCGCTGTATGCGTGCCGAGCGTGGCGGTCGCGGTCGGGTTCGGCACCGCGAAGCCAAGAGTCCACGATGCCTGGGTCAGGCCCAGCGCGTCGGTGGTATCCACCAGCGGCGTGAGGCTGCCATCGGTCGTGGTCCAGGTGACCACGGCCGCCGGCACCACGTTGTTGAAGCTGTCACGCGCTTCCGCCACCAGCGGGAGCGGCAGGGTGCGGCCCGCCGTGTCACTCTGGGCATCGCCGGAAATCTTGGCCAGCGAGAGCACCGCGGTCGGCGCGCCCGTCGCTGTAAATGCCACTGGAGGCAGGCCGGTCACCGTCGCCGTGACTGTGTTGGCGCCGGCCGTCTGCCCCGCCCGCCAGCTGCCGAGGGTCGCGAGGCCGGCGGCGTTGGTCGTCGCGGTCCCGCCGGTGATGCTCCCGCCCCCAGCCGTAACTGCGAATGTCACTGCCACGCCGGCCAACGGCTGACTGGCCGAGTCGCTGACCAGCACTGCGGGCAGGGCCGCCACCAGCTGATTCACCGTGACACCCTGGCTGGTGGCGCTCGCGGCCACGACCGACCCCGGCCCGGAACCGGCCGTCGCCACCGTCAGCAGGCTGGTGCCCGCCGCCCCGCCAATGGTAGCGGTGATCGTGCTGCTGCCCACCGCGACTGCGGTCACCAGACCAGTCGGCGATACCGTCGCCGCCGCCAGATTGCTCGAGGTCCAGCTGACGGGCAGGCCGGTGAGGATATTGTCGAGCGCGTCGTACGGAATCGCGGAGTACTGCAGCGTCTGGGTGGGAGCGAGGCTCTGGGCCAGGGGCAGCACGGTGACGTAGGAAACGGGAGCGCTCGCGGCCCAATCAAACTGTCCGAACGCAATCAGGCCGGTGGGCGTGGTCGCCGTGACCGGCGTGCTTCCCGAGCCGGTGGCGGGGGCGACCAGCCAGACGCTGTTCACACCGACCTCACGCCGCCGAACCGTGACCGTGTCCGCCGGCACGATCCCGACCGGCGCGCCTGCCACCGGGGCATCATTATCGAAAACCACCGCCGTTGCGAGCGCGCTGTCGCCCGGCGCGACCGAACTGGGCACGAGGGTGAGCACGACGCTGTCCGCGGTGCTGCCCGGACCGACATACGTGGGGATAAGCGATGGCGACTGGGTTGATTGCCCCGCCGCGGCCGTCACAGTCGATCGCACGGTGTAATAGACCACGCCGCCGCCACGCGCCTCGGCGTAGAGGTAGAACTGTTCCGGCGTGGTACGCAGCGCCAGGGCAATGCTCAGGATGAGATCATTGCCCTGCTGCTGGAACCGCGCGACATCCACCTGCTGGGAAAATGCGACAGACGAGTCGGTGAGCCGCCGCAGTTCAACCAGAACCGTATCAATGGGGATGGGAATCGGGCCGCCGGCCCGGAGCAGGCCGGCGAGGTCCACGGAGGATTGGGCGGGAATGCCGGGCCCGATGGCGGTATCGGTGCCGCAGGTCGTCAGCAGCGTGGCGGCAAAGACCACGCGAGCCGAGCGCCAGAGGCGCGACACCAGAGCGGAGCGGACCTGCCCCCGCGAAACGGCGGATTCAGCCAAAGGGACCCGGAATTGGTGTGAGAATGTCTAATCGAACGTATCGGCTGCTTTTGCCGCTGTCAAACCAGCGGGAGGAACCGGCCCGTGGTTCGGGGATAGGTGACACCCACAGCATTGTACGTGCCCGGAGGCGGCCCTTCTGACCTGCGACCTGAGGAAGTCAGCGCCCCGGCCTGGCCCGCGGCAGCCAGAACCGCGCCCGGCACCCGGTGCCATCGGTGCGATTCTCCAGCCACAGCCCCCCGCCATGGGCTTCCGCGATCTGGCGCGAGAGCGCGAGCCCAATCCCCGACCCCCCCGGCTTGGTGGTATAGAACGGCACGAAGAGATTCGCCGTCTCCGCCAGTCCTCGCCCCTCATCCTCCACCCACAGCTCGACCCCGCTGCGGGCCTCGACCCATCCCACCCTGACCTTCCCCGCCGTGTCGGCCACCGCATCCGCCGCATTGCGGATGAGATTGATCAGCAGCTGGTCGAGCTGATCGCCGTCGGCGGTGACGCTGATCGCCGGCCCGGGCACGACCTCGATGGGCAGGCGCTGATCCAGCGCCACCACCCGTCGCACCCACTGGTCGACGACGACCGGGGCCAGCCGCGGCCGGGGCAGCCGCGCGAGCTGGGCATAGGCAGCCATGAAGCGTCCCAGTCCATCGGCGCGCTGCTCGATGATCCCCAGCCCCTGCCGCAGATCCTGCTCGGCGTCGGCCCCTCTGGGCGCACGTTCGAGGATGCCCCGCAGTGTGCCAGCGAGCGAGCGTATCGGCGCGAGAGAGTTGTTGATCTCATGGGAGAGCACGCGGATGAGGCGGCGCCAGGCCTGCCGCTCCTCCGCCTGCAGGGTGCGGCTGACATCGGTGAGCACGACGAGCTGGTGGGCCCGGCCATCCTGCCGGAAGCTGGTGCGACGCAGCTCCCACCGCGTCGCCGCGGCTCCGGCCTGCTCCAGCACTCGCGGGGTCTCGCCCAGGAGGCAGTCGGCCAGTCCCAGCTCCTCGGCGGTGCGTCCGAGCAGCCGGTCGCCGGCGTGATGCACAAACCTTTCACCCCCGCGATTCACCAGTCGCAGGGTGCCATCGGCGTCAAAGGCGAAGATCGCCGCGTCGAGTTCCGCCATGACGGTGCGCAGCAGCGCCACCGCCTCCAGCGCCCCGAGCCGCTGGCCGCGCAGCGTTTCCGCCAGCGCATTGGCCTCGAGGTAGACCAGGCCGAGGTCGTCGGTGGCATCGGCCCGCCGGGCGCGCAGGCTGTAGTCGCCCTCCCGCAGGGCGGCAAGCACATTCGAGAGCGTCTGCAGCGGGCGGATGATGCGCTCATGCAGCGCGCTCAGGCCCAGCAGCAGCACGAGGACGATGACGACGGTGACGGTCCACTGCGCCCGGGATGTGAAATCGCCGCGCCAGAGCAGGTACAATCCGAGCGCGGTCCCCGGCAGCGTGGTGCCGACGGCGAGGCCGAGAACCCGGCGAGGATGTGATGTCATCGGGAGCGCCGGAGCGCCTCACAACCCATGTCGCTCGAGTCTCCGGTACATCGCGCTGCGGGAGAGCCCGAGCGCCTTGGCCGCCTCGGAGACATTGCCGCCGGTGCGGGCCAGCGCCTTCCGGACCAGCACCCCTTCCACCTCTTCCAGCGTCATCTGGTCGAGTCGTGCCGCCGCATCGCCAGGAGGTGAGAGCGAAAGATCCGCCGGCCGGATTTCGGCGCCATCCACCAGCAGGACGGCGCGTTCGATGGTGTGCTCCAGCTCGCGCACGTTGCCGGGCCAGCCGTAGCGCAGCAGCGCCTCCATGGCATCGGGATTAAAACCGCTGATTGCCTTGCGGTAGCGGGTGGCGTGACGGTGCAGGAACTGGGCGGCGAGCGGGGCGAGATCCTCGCGCCGGTCGCGGAGCGGCGGAATGCGGATCTCGACGGTATTGAGCCGATAGAGCAGATCCTCACGAAACCGGCCCGCCGCCACCTCGGCCCGCACATCGGCGTTCGTCGCCGAAACGACGCGCACATCAACCTGGCGGGTCTTGGAGGAACCGACCCGTTCGAGCTGCCCCGACTGCAGCACCCGCAGCAGCCGGGCCTGCTGTGCCAGGGTGATGTTGGTGATCTCATCGAGGAAGAGGGTGCCACCGTCGGCCAGCTCGAAACGGCCCATCCGATCAGCCTTGGCGTCGGTGAAGGCGCCCTTCAGATGGCCGAAGAGCTCGCTCTCGAACACCCCCTCAGGGAGGCCGCCGACATTCACCGTGATCATCGGCCTGGTCGCCCGGAGCGAGGCGGCGTGCAGCCAGCAGGCGGCGACCTCCTTGCCGACACCATGCTCGCCGGTGATCAGCGCGTTGGCGTCCGACGGCGCCACCTTCTCCATCAGCCGGGCGACTTGCCGCATCGCCGCCGACTCCGCCACCAGCGGCGGCAGGCCGTCGTGCCGGAGGGTCTGGTTCTCGCTTTCCAGCCGCTGGCTGCGCCGGAGCGCCCGGCCCAGTTCCACCTGGGTGTTGAGCACCGCGACGAGCCGGGTGTTGTCCCACGGCTTCTCGAGGTAGTCGCGCGCGCCCCGACGCATCGCCTCGACCGCCCCCTCGACACTGCCGAACGCGGTCATGACCACAACCGGCAGCATGGCATCGAGCAGCCGGATTCTGCTCAGCAGGTCGAAACCCTCCATGCCGGAGGTGGTGTCGCGGGTGTAGTTGAGATCCATCAGCAGGACGTCGAAGTCGCTCCGCTCCAGCGCGGCCAGCACGCCGCCAGGCGAGCTGGTGGTCTCGACGGTGAAGCCTTCGCCCTTGAGCAGCAGCCGCAGCGCCTGGAGCACATCGGCCAGGTCGTCGGCGATGAGGATGCGGGGCGTGAGGAGATGCATGGGCCGTGAGCAGTCAGCGTTCAGCGTTCAGCGTTCAGCGTTCAGCGTTCAGCGTTCAGCGTTCAGCGTTCAGCGTTCCACGTATTCCCGAATTGCGTCTGAATGTTCCGAAGGGCGGTCAAATGATACATTGGCCGTGGCAAACTCCAACAGATTCGGCGCCACTCCCTCAAGCGGATAGGCATGCAAGGATATCGACGACTGAAGGTCTGGCAGAAGGCCCACAGCGTGACGCTTGAAGTCTACCGTGTCACGAAGTCGCTACCGTCGAAAGAACGGTTTGGCCTCGTCTCCCAAATGGAACGGGCGGCAGTCTCGGTGGCCGCGAACATCGTGGAAGGTAGCGCCCGGGGCAGCGACCGCGAAGCCGCACGATTCTTCCGATACTCCCTCGGCTCCGCAGCGGAACTGGAGTACCTGGTTTTGCTCGCGGGCGACTTGGGCTACGGACGTGCTGAAGAACTGCCGGCGTTGGAGGCCGCGATCGTCGAAGTCAAGCGCATGCTTGGGGCATTCCTGACCCGCCTGGCCTCGTCGACCAGCCGCTGAACGCTGAACGCTGAATGCTGAATGCTGAACGCTGAACGCTCTCACCCAACCACCCAGCCGTCCTTGAGTCTCACTACCCTGTTCCCAAAGGTCGCATTCTCCTCACTGTGCGTCACCTGCACGATCGTCGTCCCCTGCCGGTTCAGCTGGCGGAACAGTTCCATGATTTCCCGGCCCTGCTCGGAGTGAAGATTCCCGGTTGGTTCGTCAGCGAGCAGCAATGCCGGTGCGGCGATCACCGCCCGCGCCACGCCCACCAGCTGCTGCTGGCCACCGGAAAGCTGATTGGGATAGAGGTCCTTCTTCCCCACCATGCGAAACCGGTCCAGCGTGTCCGCGACTCGCGCCGACCGTTCACCGCTCTTGAGGTTGCGGTAGGAGAGCGGCACCTCGAGGTTCTCGGCCACGGTCAGGTCGTCCAGCAGGTGATACTGCTGGAACACGAAGCCGACGCTGCTCCGCGCCAGGTCCGCCCGCGCCTTGGGCTTGAGGCCGTGCACCGCCTGCCCGTTGAACCAGTACTCGCCGACGTACTCGCCATCAAGCATGCCGAGGATGGAGAGCAGCGATGACTTGCCGGCGCCCGAAGGGCCCATGATCGTGACGAAGTCGCCGGCCTGAATGTCAAGCGTAATGCGCCGCAGCACAAACGTGGGCGAGGGCTTGGTGTCGAAGGACTTCTCCAGGTTGACGAGCTTGATCACGAGTTGCTCCGCAGCGCGGTCATGGGATCCACCCTGGCCGCGCGCCGGGCCGGAAGCCAGCTCGCGACGAGCGTGGCGAGCAGCACCGTCGCAGAGGAGACGCCGATCGTCAGCGGATCCCAGGCCGGGACGCCATAGAGCAGGCTGGCGAGAGCCCGCCCTGCCACCAGTGAGCCAGCGATGCCCACCCCCGCGCCGATCAGCGTCAGCTGCATGCCGTCCCGCACGACCATGCGTACCAGGCTGGCCGGCGCGGCCCCAAGCGCGACCCGGATGCCCAGCTCCTGCATGCACCCTCGCACCGCATAGGCCAGCACACTGTAGAGCCCGAGCCCGGCGAGCAGCACGGCTACCAGGGCATAGAGCCCGAAGAGTGTCGAGCCGAGCCGGAAATCCCGGTACTGCGGTTCGAGGACCTCGTTCATGGCCCGGACCCGGACGTAGGGCAGGTTGGGGACCGCGGTCTGCAGCGTCGAACGCACCGCTTCCGCGATCTCGCTCGACGGGCCACGGGTCCGCAGGAAGAGCGTGAGGTGCCGCGTCTCGGCGCTCGGCGGTGGCAACGGCACGTAGTAGATCGCCTGCGGCTCCTCCCGCGGGCTGTAGCGCACCCCATCCTCCGCCACACCCACGATCTCGGTGCAGTCCCTGGCGTCCTTCCCCAGCATGAGGCACTGCCCGATCGGATCCTGACCCGGGAAATACCGGCTGGCCATCGTCGCACCGATCACCGCCACGGCGGGATGCTCCCGCCGATCGGCGTCGGTGAAACCGTGACCGCGCTGGATCGCCAGTCCCATCGTGCGGAAGTAGTCCGCGGTGGTCCGCTGGATGTACGGCCCGCCGCTGGAGAACTTCGGCAGCGCATCGCGCCCCGGGATGCGGAAACCTTGCACCAGACTCCACCCGAACGGCTCGCCGTAGTTGAGCGCCGCCGATTCGATGCCGGGCTGATTCTGCGCCGCCTCCACCATGGCGTCGAACGCCTGCCCGGTCCGCTCACCGGTAAAGCCTGCCACCGCCGGATCGGCGTCAACCATGAGGAGATGATCGCGGTCGTAGCCGATGTCGATCGCGAGGATGTTGCGCAGGCTGCGGAGGAAGAGCCCGGCGCCGATCACCAGCAACACACTGAGCGCGACCTGCGCCACCACCAGCCCGGAGCGGACCCGCGAACGGCGGAAGCCGCTCCCCCGCCCGCCCTCCTTGAGCACCGGCGTCAGGTCACTCCGCGTCACCTGCAGCGCCGGCACCAGGCTCGCGATGATCGCCGCGAGCAGCGTCGCCGCGGCGGCGATGGCGAACACCCGGAAGTCGATCGTGAAGCGCTCCGCCATCGCCGCCGACAGGATGTAGCCGCGCAGCAGCGCGCCGCCCCACGCCGCCATCACGATGCCGAGTCCGCCGGCGGCCACCGCCACCAGCGCGCCCTCGAGGAACAGCTGCCGCACCAGTTGCCCCTTCCCCGCGCCGAGCGCCTTGCGGATGGCCAGCTCGCGGCCGCGCGCCAGTCCGCGGGCCAGCATCAGGTTGGCCACGTTGGCACAGGCGATCACCAGCACCAGCAGCGACATTGCCGCCAGCCAGCGGGCCAGAGCCGCCGTCGCGCTGAAGTCGAAACCGGCCGCGGCGAGCACCGGGCCGAACTGCACATCCTGGAATCCGTTGACGGTGGTCGAGTCGCTGCGGCCGGCGCGGATCAGTCCGGTCGCTTCGGCGGCGGCGCGCTCCAGCGAGTCGCCGGGCGCGAGCCGGGCCATCAACGAGATGAAATACCAGCCGCGGTTGGTGCGGTATTCCTCGTTGCCCTCCATCCGGTGCGCCGCCCCGGTCAATGGCACCCAGAGGTCCGGCGCGTCGAACTCGCCGCCATCGAAGCCGCGTGGCGCCACGCCGACGATCGTGTAGCTCTGATCGTCGATCGGTAGCGTCCGCCCCAGAACGCCGGGCTCGGATCCGAAACGGGTCCGCCATAGCCGCTCACTGAGCACCGCGACGGGCACCCCGGCGTCGAGCCGGTCGTCGTCGGGGCCGAGCAGCCGGCCGAGCATCGGGCTGGTACCCAGCAGCGAGAAGTAGTTGCCGGTGACCGCGGCCAGCGAGGCCGGCGCGGCCTCGGCGCCCCGCCCCATCGACACACTGCCGGAATACTGGGCGGCAACTGACGAGAAGCTGGTGGCGCCTCCCAGGTCGGTGAAATCGGGGTAACTCACCGAGGAGTTGCGCCACTCGCCGAACTGCGGATTCCGGTGATGAAAGAAGAGGCGCACCACCCGCTCCGGCGCCTCGACCGCGACCGGTGGACGGAACAGCAGCATGTCGAGCACGCTGGTCAGCGTGGTGACGGCACCGATGCCGATGGCAAGCGTGAGTGCGGCCACCGCGGTGAACTGCGGTGCGCGGCGGACGGAGCGCCAGGCGGCGCCAAGATCCGACATCAGAGTGCTCATATTGATGTGGCCTTTGTCATTCGGCTCGAAGTGCAGTCCCCGGCGTTACCCGTCCCGCGCGCCACGCGGGGATCGAACCCTCCTCTGCGCCTACTCCCCGCGCAGCACCACGGCCGGATCAACCTGCATCGCCCGCCGGGCCGGGATCCAGCTCGCCAGCAGGGTCACGCCGAGCAGCAGCAGCGGAATAAGGACGAAGGTGAGGGGATCGGTCGCACTGACATCGAACAGCATGGAACGGATGATCCGCGACAGCGCCAGCGCAGCCACCAGCCCGATCCCGACGCCGAGCAGCGCCAGTCGCATCCCCTGCCCCAGCACCAGGCGGAGGATATCCCGGCGCTTGGCACCCAGGGCCAGGCGCACGCCCAGTTCCTTGGCGCGTTGCGCCACCAGGTAGGACATGACCCCGTAGAGCCCGATCGACGCGAGCAGGACGGCAAAGCCGGAGAAGATGCCTAACAGCAGCATCGCAAAGCGCCGCGGACCCGTCGTGTTGGAAATCAGCTGGTCCATGGTGGCGACATTCGACACCGGCAGATCGGCGTCCACCTTCCGCACCGCGGCACGCACCGCCGCGCTGAGCGCGAGCGGGTCGCCCGTGGTACGCGCGACCATTCCGACGAACGGCAGCGCGACCTGCGCGAACGGCTGGTAGACCTGGACCCGGCGGCCGCCGTCGAGGCCCTCATGCATGGTGTGGCCCACCACGCCGATGACCTCCACCCACGTGGCCCCCGAATCGGTTTGCGGGTTGTCGAAGGTGAGTCGCTTCCCGATCGGATCCTGTCCGGCCCAGTATTTCTCCGCCAGGGACTCGTCGACCACCGCGACCCGGCGGCCACCGGCCCGATCCTCGGCGGTAATGAACCGGCCAGTCCGCAGCGGAGCTTGAATGGCCTCGAGATAGCCGGTCGTCACCACCCGGACATCGCCCCAGGGTCCCGGAGTGTTGTCGGGCACCTGGTATCCCTCGATGCTGAAGCTCGAGGTGGACCAGTTGCCCGCGAACGGAATGTTCGAGGTGCCGCCGGCGGCCAGCACGCCCGGCACGCCGGACACCGCGGCCACGAGGCGTTCGACGCCGGCCACGCGGAGCGTGTCGTTGCCATACCTGCTGTTTGGCAGGTTGATGGCGAACGTCAACAGGTGATCCGGGGCAAAACCGGGGGACACGCCTAACAGCTGCCCGAAACTGCGGACCAGCAACCCCGCCCCCGCCAGCAGCGTGAGTGCCAGCGCCACCGTCGCCACCACCAGCCCGCGCCGGACCAGCTGACTCCGGCGCCCT
>Ga0163152_10002403_pt1 | contig 26767 bp, 18 predicted proteins | sample OliLakLV19MP8IB2_FD_148635 | JGI IMG/M metagenome (GOLD analysis project Ga0163152, IMG submission 148635) | Freshwater microbial mat bacterial communities from Lake Vanda, McMurdo Dry Valleys, Antarctica - Oligotrophic Lake LV.19.MP8.IB-2 | ecosystem: Environmental > Aquatic > Freshwater >...
GTCCCCGACCATGCCATACTCCGGCCGCTTTTCGGCTGGTTGACTTGAGCCGTCGAGTAAAACCGGATCCGGTAACACGCCCTTGCCCGCGCCGCCGCGCTGGGTGGTCGGGCTACGCGGATTTGTTGTCGCCGCTTTCTCAGTCGTTGGACGAGCCGGGGCCGTCGCCGACCACGCCGGCGTGGTAAGCATCCCCACAAGAAAAAGAGTAATCCAAGTGCGGGAGCGAGGAAGGGTCATCGAGGGGAATTAATTGCGGTCAGCCGAGACGTTGCAAGTAACGGTAACGGTAGGCGGGGGCGTTCCGTTTCGCACCTGGAGGGTCATCTGAACATCACGGTAGCCGCGTCGGCGTCCGATGATTTCATAGTCGCCCGGGAGAATTTTGACCACGGCAGTGTCAAACTTGCTGGGCTGGCGGAAATTGGTGATCTGAACCCACGTGTTGCCATCCGATTTGAAGGTAACGTCCACGGGTTTATTTTGCGCCATCAGCAGCCCATGCAGCTGGTTGATGCGTTCGCTATTCACCAAGTACGACGGCTTCACCGCCATCGCTTCGTTGAACCGCTTGATCGCGCCTTGGAAGTCAGCCTTGTTGGCCAACTGGTCCGCTGCTTGCACGTAGCCCTCATACTGTAACAGCGCGCGAATAACCGTGCCGGCCCGGGTGTAGCCCTCGCGAGCGTCCTGTTGGTCGGGCTCGAGTTGCAACGTCTCGTTGTAGCCGTCCCGCGCCTCACGCCACTGGTAGCTCTTTTCGAATTCGAAGGCCTTCGCGAGCGCCTTCTGGACGGCTTCTTTATGCGCACTGGCGCGCGTTGATTTCAGCAGGACTTCGATGTCGCTCTTCTTCGGATAGACCTTCAACGCCTTCTCGTACTCGGCGATCGCGGTCGGCCAGTCTTTGGATTTAACCGACGCATCGGCCGCTGACTTGGCGGCGGCGAACTTGGTTTCCTTCTCCAAGCGGGCCGCGCGCGCCTGACCTTCCTGGGCCGCGGCGGAAAATGAATCCAGTGCGAAAGCGTTGCGATACGCTTCGGCAGCTTGGGCGTACTGGGTTTGCTGCTCCAGAGACGCACCACGCTGCAGGAGGGAATAGACGCGGTCGATGTTCTCGGCCCGCTTCAAGCCCTGCATGGCCACGTCGCTGCCGGGCGATTTCTCCAAGGCGGCCTGAAATGCTTTCCGGGCCGATTCTTTCTCGCCACTTGCCAAGGCCTTCTGGCCCTCGAGCAAATTCTGGCGGACGTACTCGGCAAGGGCTTCTTCCGCTTTTTTCAGTTCCGTAAAGCCCCGATCGAAAATGGCCTTCGCGCCCGTGAAATTGCCGTCGTTGAGCAGTTGGCGCCCGGAGCCGGCTGATTCGTACGCGGCATCAAGTCTTCCTGGTGCAAGACTACGAGCCAGTTCGAGGTCTTTGATGCGGAGGAGGATCTTATCGTACGACTGCCTCGCTTCTCCCTTGATCTTCACGTTGTTCGTGAACGCATCGATCTCCTTGTTCAGGCGTTCGAAGACCACGAACGAACGGGAAAATTCATGGGACCGCAACAGCGTCTCTCCTTCACTGAAAGACTTCTCCATCAGGATCATCTCCTGCAACTGCAGCGGATGGTCGGGCGGAATCCGCCGCAACCCGACCAGCGCTTTCGAGGTCAACTCGTGAGCCTGCTCCGCCTTGGCCCGACTGATAAAGGCCGAGTTGGCATCATTCACATCCGGGGCGCTGGCGACGACTTGGGTCTTTGACCCGAAAACATCGGGACCAGCGACCCATTTTATGCCGCGGATCACAATCCCGGCGACGATCAACAGGCCGAAAAAGCCGCCCACACTCCACCCTAGGACGCGCTTCCACGTCCAGCGGCTACTCACCTGTTCCTGACCAGCATCCGGATTCCAGTGAATGATCCGACGCTTCTTTCCTGCGTTCGACTCGATTTCCTCGGACATGGTAATTTGGGCCTTCTGAGTTTTCTACACGAGATAGTTAGACGAACGACTCATCAGTTCGTTCAGTACTGGGGGAGCTAAGACTGACCTTAGAATGCCGGGATCGTGCCAAAATGCAAAGAGCATTCAGAATTCGTCGGGACCTTTTTAGTAACACCACAGTCGCATTAGGCGTCCCCTCGCTTGCCGAATTAACCACTGCTTATATACGTTTCGGCCCAGTCCATCCTCGCCATGAAATTGCCCGCTCGATCTGTGCTCGCCGCTTTGCTCTTGGGCCTCGTTACCGGCTGTTATCAGGTTCCGGTCACCGGACGACGTGCCGTTAACCTCGTCGATGACAAGGACGTGACCAAGATGAGCATCGCGATGTTCGATGATATGAAGCGCCGCTATCGTATCTCCCGCGACAAGGACCGCATTGCCCAGCTGCAGCGGATCGGCGATCGGCTCTCGAAGGTCGTCTTCTGGGATATGCCTGACGCGGACTGGGAGTTTGTCGTTTTCGACGTTCCCCAGATCAACGCGTTCGCGATGGCGGGCGGGAAAGTCGGGGTATTTTCGGGGCTGTTCAAAATTGCCAAGACCGACGACCAAGTGGCATCGGTAATTGCCCACGAAATTGCGCACGTCACCGCCAAGCATGTGCACGAAAAGCTCTCCCAAGAGATGGCCGTAAACACGGTGGGCACGGTGGGCATGGTTGGCCTGGGGGTCAGCGGAGCCCCCAGCATCACGATGGCCGCCCTGGGTCAGGCGTATGGCCTTACGACGGGCGTCGGGGCCTTGGCCTTTGACCGGGCCAAGGAGAAGGAGGCCGACTATATAGGATTGATGTATATGGCCCGCGCGGGGTACGATCCTCAAGCCGCTGTGAGTGTGTTGGAGGCCTTGGAAAACGAGTCCGCCAACGATCCGGTGCAACCGGCAATCCTCTCAACCCACCCCACGCACCCGGAACGCATCCTCCAACTCATGGACGCGATGCCCAAGGCCCTGCAAGTACGAGACCAGAGCCGAAAAGTGCAGGCCGCATCCGTGATCGTGAAGTGACGTCGGCGCGTTGCTCCGGCTTTCCTTCCCGGGACCGCGGCCGCCCCCGGCCGCTTTTCCAGAATTGTCGTGACCAACAACCGCCACGGTTTCATTCGAAACGAAAGTCGTCGCAGGCGCGGATGCCGACGTACCCGATTGCTCCGATTGGCTCCATTCGTTCAGCCCAAAAAACTCAGTTGAACCACTGATTTTCACTGATGACCACTGATGCAACCAAAGATGTGCGATGGATGCCGTTCACCCGGCAGGTGAACAGAAAGTTCTATGCCACCGGCCTGGATCTGTTTCATCAGTGTCAATAAGTGCTTATCAGTGGTTACTTCTTCTGCGGAATTTAGGTTCAGTGCGCCCGCCCGGCGCTCCCACCAGATCATCCTCGCCCAAAAAAAAGGCGGGCCGAAAAGGCCCGCCCGAAAAATAACAACAACTGACGCGCAAATTAGTCGTCGCGACGGTTACCCGACAGAATCAACAGGATGTGCAGCAAGCTACCCAACGAGGCCACGAACGCCGCCACATAGGTCAGCGCAGCCGCATCAAGGGTCTCGTGCACCCCCGACATCTCATCGCGATCGACAATGCCGAGATTAACCAACTGCGCCTTGGCGCGCCGGCTGGCGTCAAACTCCACGGGCAGCGTGACGAGCTGAAACAAGACGATCACCGCCAAGGCAACGGCGCCCAAGGTCAGCAACGTACCACCAAAGGCCGATCCAATCATAACGATACCGATGATCAGGGCCAGGTTCGCGATACCCGAGGCAATCTGCGTGGCCGGAGCCAGCGTTTGCCGGAAGGTCATCATCGAGTAGCCCACCTTGTGCTGAATCGCATGGCCCGCTTCGTGGGCCGCGACACCGAGAGCGGCGAGGCTGGTGCCGCTGTAATTGTGCTCCGACAGCGCCAGCCGCTTTTTCATCGGATCATAATGGTCCGACAACTCCCCGGGCACTTGAACGATTTCAACGTCGGTGATACCTGCTGAATCCATCACCGCCTGAGCTGCCTCGCGACCGGTAATGCGACCGCGTGAAGGGATTTTGACGTTCTTGCCATACGCGCTGCGAATGCGGAACTGCGCATAAAGGCCGAACAGCATGGGAACGATAATAAGGACGACCCAGATAAGCATGTGAGTGAAGGATTGAGTTAAATGCCCGACGTCGCGTCAGGCACGTTTGGAACTTAACCAAAGCGCCAGATTTGCCAGTGTAAACGACCGATTTGGAAAGCCTCCCCCACTTTCTACTCAGCAGTTTGCACAGTTCTGGTTAGGCCAACGTCCCTTGATATTTGGACTGTCATTGCGAGAAGCGGAGCGACGAAGCAATCGAGCTGGATCGCCCCGGCGCGCTTCGCGCACCTCGTGATGACAATCGTCTACATTAATACGGGCGATTGGTATTAGGCCAACTTAGGCACATCCACCCACCGGCGCTCCGCCCACGATTTCAAGCCCAGCTCAGCGAGTTGTACGCCCTTCGCGCCTTCCATCAACGACCAGGGAAACGGATCGCCCTTCACCACGTGCTTGAGGAATAATTCCCACTGCACCTTGAACGCGTTGTCGTAATTGCCCTGGTCCGGAACGGTCGGCCAGCCGTCGAAATACTTGATGGGGCTGTCAACGTCCGGATTCCACGTGCAACGGGGCGTGGCGGAAAGATGCTGCGCCACACAATTACGCAGGCCAGCAACGGCGGTCCCATGGGTGCCGTCGACCTGCAGGGTCAGCAGGTCGTCCCGGCGCACCCGCACGCACCACGACGAGTTGAAATTGCAGATAACGCCATTGTGGAGCTCAAAGGTCGCATAGGCAGAATCGTCCGCCGTGGCCTGGTACGGCTTCCCGGCCTCATCCCAACGCTGGGGAATGTGCGTGGCACCGGTGCAGGTCAGCGATTTCACGTCACCGAAGAGATTCTGGATCACGTATTGCCAGTGGCAGAGCATGTCCACGATGATGCCGCCATCCTCTTCTTTGCGGTAATTCCAGGACGGACGCTGCAACTTTTCGTGTTCGCCGGTGAACACCCAGTAACCAAACTCGCCGCGGACGGAGATGATTTTTCCGAAAAAGCCCGTGTCGATGAGGTACTTCAGTTTCAGCAATCCCGGCAGCCAAAGCTTGTCCTGAACCACACCATTTTTCAGCCCCGCCGCCGTGACCTCCTTGGCCAGGGCCAAGGCTTCCTGAGACGACGTCGCGGACGGTTTCTCGCAATAAATGTGTTTCCTGGCCGCGATCGCCTTCCGCACGCCGACGGGACGCTGGCCCGTCAGGGTCGCGTCGAAATACACGGCGTTAGCCGGATCAGCCAAAGCCGAGTCCAGATTGGTGGTGTAGCGCTTCACGCCGGCGCGCGCGGCGAGTGCGGCCAGCTTAGGCTCACTCCGTCCCACCAAAATGGGATCCGGCATGATCACCTCGGCGTCGCCGAGCTTGATGCCGCCTTGATCGATGATCGCCTTGATGGAGCGCAACAAGTGCTGATTGGTGCCCATGCGTCCGGTGACGCCGTTCATGATGATGCCGACTTTGTGCGTGGTCATGGAGTTTGAAAAGGGGGTTAAGGGAGTGTCCAGTGTAGGATGGTAGCGAGGGATTGCGTTAGGACGGTTCCGACTTTTGCTAGCACGAAACCGACATCATGCTCGCCTGGAGCCCTGTGCTGATTCAGAAAATCGAGATTCACGCCTTGGGCTTTATCCTGCGCAAATTGCAGCTGAATCGCCACCGCGACGCCGAGGTTTCCGCCCACCAGCACGAGTGGGCGCAACTGATCCTTTATCTCTCCGGCGAAGGCGTCCAACGCGTCGGCGAACGCACGCGAACCGCGCGCACCGGCGACCTCTTCGTCATCCCGCCCGGCCTGCCCCATGGGTTCACGCTGCAGGGTCGCAGTCGTCCGCTTTGCCTCGTATTAGATTATCAATTACAGCGCGCCGGACGCATCCGCGCCAGCCATCGGCGCCTGCCGCCGGCGACCTTGAACGAACTCCACGCGGGGTTGGCGCGCGTGCCCGCAAAAGGCCGGCTGCGTCTCACTGATTACTCTGCGATTCTCGCCGTCGTGGCCCGCCTGCTCGAGCACCCGCCGGCGCCGCCCCTGGAAGCTGCGCCGGGAGTTTTCAGCAAGGTCCGCGAACTCATTCAGGCCCCGGGTTCACTGACCGAGGTCGCGCGGACCGCCGGCTATCACCCCGATCACCTCACGCGGAAATTAAAGGACGAGGCCGGCATCGGTCTGCGCGCCCTCCGCCACCGCGTCCGCCTGGAAGCCGCGCAAGCCGCCTTGCGCCGGGCTTCCAGCGTTGCCGCAGCCGCTGAGCAATGCGGCTTCGATGACCCCAACTACTTCGCGCGCTGGTTCCGCCAGCAAACGGGGCAGACCCCGAGCGCGTGGAAGCAGTGAAGTTCGCCGCAGCCCAGACGACCTCCGCCGCGGCGGTGACGACAACGAACGTCACCGAAAAGCGGTGCGCGAGCCAGGCCACGATCAACCTGAGTTCCGCAGAAGAATTAACCACTGATGAGCACTAATAGACACTGATCAAATAAATCCGGATCGATGGGAGGTTCCTCGCTGTTTCCAGTGGATAGTGGAGCGGTGCCCCCAATCCGCTGACGCGTTGCCCGCCCAGATGGCAATGGCTTTAAACCAGCGCGTTAGGGACAACGCGCTCCACCTTAAACCCCACCTCCGGCAACCTGAGACCGCGGCCGCCCCCGGCCGCATCCGGGATCCGAAATGGAAGCCACGCCCCGTTCATCAGTGAACATCAGTGGTTCAACTGCGTTTTCCAGGATCAATCGGGCCAGGTAGTGGAAACGAACTCAGGCTCCCGGTTTCTTGGTGCACTGCGACGCCGCCCCAGCGGGCAACGCTGGCGTCGGACCCATTCCCGCCGGCGGCAGCGTCCCTTCCAATTCCTGCCGCCAGTGCGCAACGTCACCACCCGGGCAGTAGATGTACATCATGTGCAGCGGCGTGTCGCCGACGTTGGTGAGCTGATGAAAAACGGTCGGGGGCAAAAATACGGCCTGGCCTGCGGTGATCTCCTGGCGTTCGGTTCCGACACAGATTTCGCCGCGGCCCTGCAGGACCATGTAAACTTCTTCCTGCTCCTGGTTATGCCAAGGCACCTGGCCGCCATTTGGCTCCAGGACCACGTAGCCCATGGCAAAGCCCTGGGCTGAAATGGGCTGCCCGGCCTGCCCGACCATGCCGCGGGTCCAGCGACGGGCGGGGAAAGTGCGACCAGGGATTTTGGCGATGTCCGCAATAATCATAGCGCGCGACCACTAGGGTTTACCGGATCGCGGCGCCACAACATTTCGCACGTTCACTCCTTCCCGGACGGCGGACGCCCCCCGCCGTAAAATGCGAAACGACCAGCGACCGAGCTAGCCGAAACGGGAGCCGAAACCCGGGAGCCGAAACTTGGAACCCGAAACCTGGGACCGCGGGCGCCCTCGTCCGCATCCGTTCGATCTAAAAAACGCAATTGAACCACTGATTTTCACTGATGACCACGGATGCAAACAGAGTGGCGCGAAGGAGGCCGTTCACCCGGTAAGGTGAAGGGAAAGTTCTATCCCATCGATCCGGATCTATTGGGTGGTTCCTCGCTGATTTCAGTGGGTAAAGAGCTGAAGTGCCCAGCAACGAAAGACCTCAAGGATGCCCGAGGTGGATCGCGTTGTCCCTAACGCGATGGTTTTAACGCCATTTATTAGTGCTCATCAGCGGTTGCCGCTTCTGCGGAATTTAAGTTCCATCTGCGCCGCGCCGGCCACCGTCCCCCTTCGCTCAAAACGGATACCCGATGGAAAAGTGCCACGTTCCCGAGGGATCCGCCGGCCGCCGCCTGACGTTACGCCCGTACTCCAATCGCACCGGTCCGATAATCGTCTGATAGCGCAGCCCAAGTCCCACCGAATAAAGCCGCTCGTCAAACGGCAGGTCGCGCAACGACACCGCCGTCCCCAGCGCATCCACAAACGCCACCGCGGACCACGTCGGAGTCAGCGCTTGCTCGAGCTCCAGATTCAGCAACAGAAAAGCCTTCGCCCCAATGAACCGGCCGTCTGCACTGCGCGGGGCGGCCTCCCCTTTCTGGTATCCGCGGATGCTGTTGTCGCCCCCGGGATAAAATCGCTTGTTCACAGGTAAACTGGAGTCGTCGCTGCCCCCCGTGGTGATGATCCCCTGCGACAGGCCGAGGTGGATCCACCGGCCCGCCCCCCAGTTGGTGTGGTACGCGCTACCGAATTCAAACCGCTGATACGTCGCCTCGCCGCCAAACATCGGATCCGCCGCCTCGATTTGCGTTGACCAGTTGTAGCCCCGGCGGGGGCGCAGCGGATTGTCGCGGGTGTCACCCAAGATCCCCAAATACACGCTCGCCACGAGCACCTGACGGTCGTCCGTGAATTGCGTGGACAGCGAGTTCCGCCGATTGCGCAGTGCTTGCAGCGTGTAACCCGCCTTCCCTTCGCCCCCGATCCATCGCACCGGCCGCCGCAGCGAAAGATTCAAGCCGAACTCCTGCCGGGTGAAGGCGATTTCCTCGCGCACCAAACCGAAGAGGCGCGCCGTGCCGTCCAACGATTCGCCGAATAATTCCGGCACGGTGTAGCTGTAATCACCAGTCGTGCTCTTCATGGATTGCACGAGTTCGAGCCGGCTTTGATGCGCCAGGCCAAAGATATTCATCTGCCGGTGCTCCACTCCGGCCCGCAGTTGTTCGTAGCTGCCAAAGCCCATCAGCAAATGCGTCTCGTAACGCGGGCCTTCGCGCAACGTGAACACCGGGTCCCGCACGTCGCCCTCCGTCGGTTCATAGCGCAAATCCACGGCATCGAAAACCCCCAGGCGCGAGATGCGATAACGCGCCCGCTCCAGCAACACGGGATCCAGGGGATCTCCCGGCTTCGGTTCCACCCGGCGGCGCAACACCGATCCCTGAGTCGCCCGGCGCCCGACGAATCGCACCTGCCCCACCGTGACCGGCGGTCCTGACACCACCGTCGCAATCACCAACGCGTTGACCGCGTCACCGGCCATACCGTCCGCCTCGGCTTCGACGTAGACGCCGACATCGGGAAAGCCACGCCGGTAATACACCTGCCTGACGGCCTCGCGCACGTCCTCCTGCAGCGTCGGCGACCACAGCCGGCCCAGCCACTGCTCCCCCTTCGGCAAAACCACCGTCTCGTCCTCATTCCGCTGATACAATACCGAGCCGACCACCCACCGCTTTCCTTCCTGCACCGTCACCTTGAACCGCAGCGCGCCATCCGCGCTCGCGTCGGTTTTTTCCGCCTTTACCTGTGCCGCCACGTAGCCCTGCTGCCGCAATTCGCCGAGCAGGGTATCGACCGCGCGCCCCAGCTTTCCCGGTGAGTACGCATTGGTTCGTGCCGTCGCCAGCAACGTGGAGTCCACGCGGAAAAAATTTCGGGCTTGGCGCAGCGGAATGGCGGTCAGCCCCGTAAACTCAACGTTCGCCACGTGTGAACGCACGCCCGGCGTAAGCTGAAATTTAACCTCCTTGGCCTGCAGCGGTCGGGGCAACGGACTGGCGAACGTCGGATCGAAAAAACGATTCAACTCCGTGCCATCGGCGAGCGTCGCGATGATCCGCAATTCCGGTTTCTGGAATCCGTCCTCGCTCAATGCCGACACCAGGATCACCGCCGCGTCTTCGATCGTATTCGAATCCACGTACGCCGTGAGCTCCGTTCGCAGCAGCCGCTTCAACGCCTGACGCAGTTCGCGATCGCGGAAGAAACCCGCCCCACTCACCGAAAACATCGCCGGCGCCGCTTTTTCTTCTGCCGCCAACCATCCGGGAGCCATCACTGTCAGCAGCAGTCCCACGAGCAGCGCGCGCGCGGCGGTCCCGCCGCCCACGCCGTCCGCGTGGCGCGGAATCCGTCCTCTTCGATCGGCGTCACTTGTCCGCATTCGGATCCTTCTGTGCTTCTCCGTCCCGGGCACGGCCCTCGCCGCGGAACACGCGCCACTTCAGGGCAGCATTGTACTCGTCAAACTCGTTGTACTCGCCGCGAACCGTCCAGCGATCACTCAACTTGTATTCAATATCGTACGTCTCCTTGCCCTGACGCGAAATCTTCTCCCCCGCTGTGATGCTCAGGCGATCCGCGTCGGCATTGTCGGAGGTGAAGCTGTTCAGCAAATTCTGCCCCACAAACGTACCCAGACGCGTCACGCGCTGTGTGCCCGTCACCGCAATCTCATTCGTCGGCGCGGCGCCGGTCATGACCATCAGCAGCACCTGCTCGGAATCCAGCGCCGGACTCGAGGTAAAAACCACATTGGGGGCGGACGCCTTGCCGTCGATTTCCACGTTCAAATTGTACCCATACTGACGCCCTGTTCCCCGCAGGTACAGCGTCGGCTCGAACGGATCGGCTTCGGTCAGCCGCACGGATCCCTGTTGCACGTCAAACCGGGCGAAGGGCATGCGCACGGTGCCCTCATCGATCTCGATTTCACCGATGGCGCGCGGTTCACCCAAGGTCCCGCTCAGCTTGAAACGCGCCGACGTGACTCCATTGAAAACCGGAGTACGCAGGCGCATGAACTTTTCCCCGGAGACTTCCACCGCCAGCGACCAAGCGTTCACCGGCGGAGTCGTCACCTCGAAGTACGGCGGGCGCCGCGTCGCGCCACCGCCGCCTCGAGGTAAGAATGACCTCACGTCGGAAAGAAACAAACTGTCCCGCAACCGCACGGTTCCACTCAACTGCGGCGCGCCGGTGCCCGGCGTCTGCAACTTGAGATCAAGGTCGCCGCGCAAAAGCAGACCCGTTTGTCGTACGAACGGCAGATTCTGCCCTTTCAGCGTCAAATCGTAACGAGGCGGCCCTTGGGCGGGCAGCTCGACCGTTCCAGCCAGCTCCAGCGGTTGTCCGCCGCTGCGCGCCCGGACGTCCGCGAGCGTCAGTTTGCGTCCGCTCAATTTCAGTTCCGCGGTTATCTCCTGCAGTACGCCGAGCGGACCCAGTGGACGCGTGGCTGCATCCTGCAAACGCACGTACCCGTGCACGCCCCCTTCTTTATAGCTCAGCTTCGCTTCGATCCGCCCTTGGGGAGCGAGCAACGCGGGCAGAAAACGACTGAACACGGCGACGTCCGCAGCCGGAAATTCCACGGTTAGATTCCCGCCGCGCTCGACCGCGGCCAGGGGCGCGTTCACCACGTCCGCCCAGCTGCCGTCCGGAATCGGCAGCAGCCCGCTCGCCCGCAAAGGCTGGCCCTCGACGTGCACCGCAAACCGATCGAGCGTCACCCCACGCCGGTCTCCCGTAACCGCAATATCAATACGCTCGATCGAAGGCAGCGGGCGGGCCACCCGCTTGGGATCAACGGAAAGTCGCGCCGCCGTCAGCGTCAACTGCCCCTGAGGTTGCCGCCAGGTGCCTTTCACGTGCGCCTCGGCTTGGGGATCCTCGAGGCCCACGCCACTCAGTTCGGCGAGCTTCTGCCAAAACGCCGCGTTCGGCGCCGCGGTGGCGTCCAACGCCACCGCTCCGGCTTCATCGATGTTCAGCCAGTTCGGAGCGCCGGGAGTAAGCGTCACGGGCAGGAATCCGCTGGCATTCACCACGGTTTCATTTCCCTCGGTCGCCCGCAGCGCCTCGATCCGGAGGCCGTCCTTGTCACCACGCGTGGCGGTATTCACAGCGGCCATACGTCCGCCCCCGAGATCGAGCGACGCGCCCGCCGTGAGCGAAAAATTCATGGGTCCCCGATTCCAGGCGCCGCTCAGCGCCATCAAGCGGAGCTGCAGCGCGGGTGGCTTTTCCGCCAGCCAGTCCGTGAACCACGCGGACGCGACATTGCCCACCGCAAGCTGGATTCTGCCCGTGGGTCCGAACGTGGCCGACCCGGTGAGATGCGCCTGCGGTCCCGTCAGCTGCAGGTCCTTAATTTCCCAACCTGCGGCCCACTGCACCAGAAGCGGGGCCGCTAATTTGAGCCTCAGTTCATCCGCCTGGATCAATTCAAATGCATCGAGTTGCAGTTCCCGACGATCAACCCGACCGCTCGCTGCGATCCGCGCGGCGCCGGTCCGGGCGTTGACGTCAAAGCGCTCCGCCCCGATACCCGTGCCGCTCCAGCGTGCGTCCAAGGAAACTGGATTCAGCTTCGTCAGCTTCACCGCCTCCGCCCGCATCTCACCCGCATGCCGGATCGCCGCCAGCGGCCCGGCGGCGCGGGCTTTAATTTTCACCAGCTCGAATCCGGGTTGGGTCGGCAGCCAGCGCTCGAGGGTCTCGCGACGCACCTCGCCGTCCAGCTGCGCGTCCCAGAGTTCTTTCGCAGCGAAGTCCCACCCTCCGTGCCAGTCGAGCTTGTCGCCAGCTTCACCCGCCACGATTCCGCGCTCCACCTGCAGGCGCGGCCAGGCGAGCGAACCTCCCGCCGAAACCTCGGCCAGCTTCAGCCGGTAGGCTTGAAGGTTCCGGCCCTGCACGACGAAGGTCACCGTGGGCAGCGCGTTCGGCTCCACTCCCGAGACCACATGCGCGTCGCCCGAGACCGCTCCCTGGGCGGCGAACCACGGCTGCTCGGCGAGATTGGCCCGTAACGCGAGCCGCGCGCCCACCCCGCGCAGTTTACCCGAGCGCTCCACCGTTACGGGTTCGCTCAATTGCGCCGCGATGCCGGGCAGCTGAGCCTCCAGCGACTCAATCGTGAACTCCTGATGATCACCCTGCCCGCGAAAATTCAGCTCCAGCGGCGGAGCGGATTTTCCCGGAATCGGTTCGCTGGCGGCCGTGACGTTCGCCGCGAAATGCTGCTCCCGCCATTCCACGCGCGCGGAACCGCGGACCCGTTGATAAAACGCCCCCAGCTTCAGCTGATCCGCCGGCACCTTCCACTCGTCTGCCACGAATGTCGCGGACTCCGGCAGCCAGCCGCTCCGACCAAAACGAGCGTCCACCTTCGCCGGTTGCTCGAGCCAGCCAAAGCTTCCCGTCACGTCCGGTCCTTTGCTCTCCAGCCCGAGGGTCATCGTGCCATCGACGCTCCGCGCGCGTAATCGCACCCCTGCTCGCTCCGGGAGAAAGGTGACGGCTGCGTCCGCCGTCAGCGCCCAATAACGCAAGGTCGTCGCCGTCAACTCGTGCTGCTCCCAGCGGAATTTCTCGGCTCCGATCTCGCCTCCCGGCCAGCGCACCATGCCCGAGCCCGCCGTGACGCGCGGTGCCCAAACATCCAGGTGAAACGCGATCCGATGCAAAAGCGCCTCAAGTGGGACCCACCCGCTCCCCGCTCCACCCGGCGTGGGCGGACTCGGTGGGCCCGACGCTGGCGCCACATTTACCTGCCACGCTCCCACCCGGATTTCGCGCGGCTGTCCCCGCCATTTGTTCGCCAAAAAAATCAGGGGCGAGTCGATCTCCACCCGGGACGCCGTGACCAGCACGCGTTGCCGCCGGTACTCGGCGTCATTCAGCGCAAATCGCGTGTACCCGATGCGTTCGTAGCTGCCGAACGTGAAACCGCGGGACGGTCCAAAAACGCGGGCCGCGGACCCGAGCCACCACGGCAGGGATGCCGGCACCAGCATCAATCCCACGCCGAGCCCGACGAGGAGGAGAAGTAGTCTACGACGCATGAGGCGATCTGGAAACCGCCGCACCGCCTCACGCTGCGGGCACCAGACCGCTGCGCTGAAGCAGCGCGTTCAGGTCTGGATCTCGACCCATGAACGATCGAAACAGTTCCGCTGGATCCTCGGAATTTCCCCGACTCAAAATGCGTTCAACAAATTCCGATCCAACTTTTGAGCTAAAAAGGCCTTCCCGCCGGAAGCGCGTGAACGCGTCGGCGTCGAGCACTTCCGCCCACTTGTAGGAATAATAGCCGGCCGCATAGCCGACCGGGTCCGAAAACACATGGCTGAATCGCTTCACCACCGTTGGCGCCGGCGGTTCCGTCGGAATCAGACTATCGGCGATCAGCGCCCGAATCTTCGGCTCCACGTCCGCTTCGCCCGCAAACTCGTCCGTCCGCATGTGGAGGAGCAGATCCAGGCGCGCCAAAGCGACCTGCCGCATCGTGCCGGTCGCAGAGCGAAAGTTTTTCGCCGCGACCATCTTCTTGAAAATCTCCTCCGGAATCGTGGCTCCGGTTTCATGATGACGCCCAAACAGATCCAAACTCTCCCGCTCCCACGTCCAGTTTTCCATGATCTGGGACGGCAGCTCGACGAAGTCCCACGCGACGTTAACGCCATTGAGGGATTTGATTTCTACTTCGCCCAGCAGGTGATGCAGCAGGTGACCAAACTCGTGAAAAATCGTCTCCACTTCACGGTGCGTCAGCAGCGCGGGTGTCGCCTCGGCGCCCGCGGCCGCCGGGGTTGGCGGCGTCATGTTGCCACAGATCAAACCCAGATGAGGGACGCGCGTACCCGTGGTCGTCGGCCCGCCGGTGATCAAGTAGTTCATCCAGGCGCCGCCGCGCTTCGATTCGCGCGGGTGCCAATCGGCGTAAAATGAACCGACGTGTCGCTCGCGCCGATCGAACACATCGTAGTATCGAACTTCTGGATGCCACGTCTCGACGACCGTCGTCGCTGCCTCGCCGGCGCCGGACGCAGCGCGCTCCACCACGCGCAAACCGAAGACACGGTTCGCCAATTCGAACAGGCCGGCGATGACGCCCGGCATGGGGAAATACGGACGCAGCACTTCGTCGTCGAAATCATAGCGCGATTTCCGCAACTTCTCCGCCCAGACTGCCACTTCCCACGGCGCCAACCGGCCGACGGGCTGGCCGGTTTGAGCGGCTTTGAAGTCCTCGAGCTCGCGGGTCTCGCGGACAAAGGCGTCCGCCGCCCGCGCCTGCATATCACACATGAACCCGAGCGCGCGTTCACCCGACCGCGCCATCCGCCGCTCCAGCACGAGATCGGCAAAATGCCGCTTCCCCAGCAACGTCGCCTTTTCGGATCGGAGGGTAAGAATGCGCGAAATCAGGGAAGTATTATCATGCGGCGGTTGCGCGCCCAAGACGGCCGCGGCGGTCCACATTTCCTGCCGCAGCGCGCCGTCCTCGACATACGTCATGAACGGTTCCTGCGAAGGCTGGTGCAGCGTGAAACGCCACCCCGCCATATTTTTCGCTTCGGCACTCCGACGCGCCGCCGCCTTGGCGTGGATGGGCAAGCCCGCGAGGCGCCGTTCGTCGGTGACAACGAGTTGCCACGCATTCGTCGCATCGAGCACGTTCTCGGAATATTTCTGCGTCAGCTGCGCCAGCTCGCTCTGCAACGCTTCCAGTCGCGCGCGCTGGTCCGCCGGCAAATCCGCCCCGGCCTGACGAAAGTCTTTCATCGACTCATCCAAAAACCGCCGGTGAATTCCCGACACCCGTGCGGCCGCCGGACTTTCCGCGAAGGCCTTCAGGCGCGCCCAGACCGGCGCGTTGAGCGGAATACTGGCGTAGAACGCGGAGACTTCCGGCAACATGGCGTTATGCGCCTCACGTAAAGCGGGCGAATCGGCGACCGATTGCTGGTGGGTAACCTTCCCCCAAGCGACATTCAGCTCCTCCGTGGCATTCTCCAGCGCGAGAAAGGTGTTCTCAAAAGTCACCGCGGCCAAATCGAGTGCCGTCATCTCGGCGAGAGCGGCTTGCGCACGCGCCAAAGCGGACGCGATGGCCGACGCAATGCGGTCCGGAGTCAGGGTCGACCAGCGGATCTGAAAGGCGGAGTCGAGATACGGATTCGCAGACATCTGGCGCAACAACTTCCGGGCACGACGAAAGTCAAACCGCAAAGCGCGAGTTCACCACGCGTACGTGAGCGCAAACGACGCCTGCCGGCCACTGGCCGGAACCGCTGGGACTTCCTGGAAGTCGTCGCCCCAGAGATTTTCCACCTGCGCGGTAAGCTGGATGCCGCGCCAGCCTGCCGGTGAAAACGTTACCCCCAACGCACTCGTCAACGCCTCGTCGCCGCCGACGATCCGGAGCGGATTCGACGCCTGCAAGCGAGCCACGTTATCCAGCCGCACTTCCCATCCGTATCCAAGCCGGGCCGTCATCGCCAGCGTGAGACGATGCCGGGCATAGTTCAGCGCGTAGAAACTGGCATCCACCGAGGCGCCGCGATAATCCGCATCCTTCGTGAGGCCCGTATAACCTAGAACGAGGTCGAACTTGCGCCAGGTGCGGCGGGCCAGAAGTTCGACGCCGCCGACGTTGAGATCCACCGGATTGGCGGTGCGCGCCGTCGTCCCTCGTCGAAACGTCCAGTCCACCAAGGCGTCGTCCTGTCGCCAGAAAAGCGCCGCCTTTCCGTTCCAGCCCGTAAACGAGCCCGCCGCCCCGAGCTCAACGTTGCGGCTCGTTTGCCGGCGCAAGTTGGCGTTACCGCGGAAAAGCCCCGCTGCGGCATTGGAGTTGAGCGCGGTGTAGGTCGCGACCTGAGTGGTCTCCGTGAAGCTCAAGTGCACCCGCTGGAGCGGAGAAGATGCGAGCTCGCGGACCACTTCAACGACCGGCGAAATCGCCGATGCGTCGCGGTTCGTATCGTCGAACGCCGCTCCGGCCCGCACGGTGATGCGACTGCGATCCGCCGCTTCCCAAGAGGTTTCCGGGACCGCCACCAGCCGCGTAAACTGCCGGGTGCGGAAACGTCCAAACCTCAACGACGTGGACTGCAAGCGATCGCCGGAAGCTTCCGCCCGGTAGTTCAGCGCCACGGCAGTACCCAGGTGTTTTCTGCCGGCTACCGCTCCGCCGGTCACCCACGTGGTGTGCTGGAAAGGGTGAACCGGGCCGAGCGGGGCGAAGCGGTTGAACGCGTAGTCATCCTTGTTGCGCCGGTGATAGACACCGGCTTCGACAAACTCGTCGCGGCCGAGCGTGACGCGGTGGTTCACGAGCAGGAGCAGCGTTTGCAGGTTCTCCGTCTCGTTCGAGTTGAAGGGAGTATAGAGATTGGGCCACCCGAAGAACTTGGCCTGATAACCAGCAAACACGTCGGTCTGAGCGGACCCGCGCGTCAGCTGCACGCGGCCATTCACGCGATCGAAGCGATGCTCGCCCAACGGCACGGAACCGTCGGATCGGGAGTGTGCGACCGAGACATCAGCGCCGAGCCGGTCGGCGGTACGGCGCAGAGGTTGACTGTACCCTTGATACCACTCGCCCCGACGCAGGCGATTTTCACCCAACCCGACTGACGCAAAGCCGGCGCTCGTAATGGGGCGCCACGCGTGTTGGATCGTTCCGACGGACGCATTGGTCGCACCAAAGACCAAACCCGCCCCGGTAAGGATTTCGGGCGCACCCAGCATGGCGGGTGAAACCGGAATCTCTGCGAAATAGTGCCCCGTCTGCGGGTCGGTCACGGTCAGCGCGCCGAGCTGAAACCCGGTGTTTTCAAAGACGCCGCCGCGCAACGTGATGTCGGCCTGCCCCTCGGCGAGGTTGCGCGCTTGGATGTCCACCATCGGCTCGAACCGCAGGCTGGAAACCGGCATCGCGAACGTTCCGGTCGGCGTTTGATTGGCCACCCGCGGCGAGTAGACCGAGACCACCGGTAAACTCACCGTTCCTTGTGCCAGCCCGAGGGCAGGCAAACCTAAAAACAAACTCAGCAGCGCGGCTTTCATTTCCCTCAGGCGTAGGCGGCGCTCGCCTGAAAAACAAGGCTTGTTTACATGGATCAGCTAACTGCCTTAACAAGCGCGTTTCCGGTGCATCTACCTTCCTTGGAACCGTGACAGATTTCCGGCCCCAGTTTCGGTGGTTCGGTGGGACCGGGTCCGCCCTCGGCCGCACCTAAAAAAAACCCGGCGAAAGCCGGGGTTTCAAAGTGAAAAAAACGACCGGGCGCCGATTACTCGACGCCGTCGTTCCCGATGGCTTCAACCGGACAGCCTTCAAGCGCTTCCATGCATTGCGCGATTTCCTCTTCGGAGGTCGGCTGCTTTTGCACAAAAGAATAACCGCCTTCGTCGTGCCGCGTAAAAAACGACGGGGCCGTTTCACGGCATAGATCGCAGTCGATACATTGCTGATCGACGTAGAATTTTCCCGGCACGTTCGGACCCCATTTGTCGTTCTTGTTGGCCATAGGTGGACGTGGGCACAAAGAGTTCAATTTCAGGGTGTGTCAAGCGGGCTCCAATGGACTGACGTCACTGGCGGAAAATTAAGTCAGTAAATGATCGCTGATTTTTTTACGGCGGCTTGTGTTTGAGAGGGTGCCCGGTACGGTGCCGCGATGCCTTCGGATCGGCCCTACCTGCGCGACGACTACCCTCGGGAGAGGACGTCGGTGCTGACCTGGGTCATTTCAGCCATCGTCGCAGGATTTCTGATTCAATTTGCGACGGACTTTTCGTGGGTCGCCGCTGGGCGCAGTGCGGAACACTTCCTGGCTCTTTCGGTTCCGGCGCTGCAACGCGGCTGGATCTGGACGCTGTTGACGCACGCGTTTCTGCACAGCACCGGCTTCATCGTTCACGTCATCTTCAATGTCTTCGCCGTTTATTTCCTCGGGCGAGAACTCCTGCCGATGCTCGGGCCGCGTCGATTCCTCGGACTTTTCGCGGGTGCTACCCTGCTCGGGGGCGCGCTTTGGACGGCCACACATTGGCGTTATGGTGGAGGCGAGTCGCACGTCGGAGCGACGGCTGCAGTCGCAGCTTATTTTACGGTCTTCGCCTGCTTCTTCCCGCGGCAACCGCTCAGCTTCTTGTTGTTCTTTGTCTTTCCGGTGACCATTCGGCCGAAGCATCTCGTTATCGGGTTGGCCGCGATTTCAACGTTGGGTTTTCTGATCTATGAGCTTCCCGGCGCGATGCTGCCCTTGGATATCAGGCTCTCCAGTTCGGCGCATCTCGGCGGCCTCATCGCGGGCCTGCTTTATTACCGGTTCGTGCACGAAACGAGCTGGAGCACTCGCCGGCGCGGCCAGGACGTCGAGCTGCCGCGTTGGGTGAAACGTGCAAAAAAGGCGACGCCCGCTGGCGTTTCCTCGTTTCCGGTCGATGTTCCTGTTCAGCTTGCGCCTGGCAAAGAAAACATCCGCGCCGAAGTCGACCGTATCCTCGACAAGATCAACAGCGAAGGCTTCTCCGCCCTCACGCCGGCTGAGAAGGCGATTCTCGACCACGCGAAGGATCTCCTGAGCCGCAGCTAGCGTATCCGTAAAAGCAGTGCGCCATTCCATTTTCGCTTCAACCGCGGCCTTTTTTCCGAACGGCCACGTCCGGTCGCAAAGGGCCGACGAGTGAAATCTTTCAACCAAGTTCCCATCTAAACCCAACATGACTCGCGCCTCTGTTCTTTTCCGCCGACTCCGTTTATCGGCTGCCCTTGCGCTCACCGTTGCCTCCGCTTTCGCGGCTACGAGCACTGACCGCAAACCGTTTTCCACCTCGCAGACGTTGTCTCGCGAAGCGAGCACGCTGGTCAAACTGTTGGAGCAAGCCCACTACAATCACGACAGTGTCCGTCCCGCGGATTATGCCCAGATTGTTCCCGACTACATGGGCGACCTCGACGGGCAGCGCCTGTTCTTCCTCGGCACCGATAAGCAGAAATTCATAGAGGAGTACGGCAAGAACCTCTATTACAACACCGCGTTCCTCGGTAACATCAACGCCGCGTATGAGATCTACGGAGTCTACCAAACGCGCGTCGAATCGCGGATCGCGTGGATTTTCGAAGAGCTGAAAAAAGAGTTCGATCTCACCACCAAAGAAACGTATCGCGTCGATCGCGCCAAGGCCGAATGGCCCGCGAATGCCGCCGCTGCTGACGATCTCTGGCGCAAACGGCTCAAGTACGAAATGGTCGGCGAGCTTCTGAACAAAAAGACCGTTGAGGAAGCGACCACGAACATTCGCAAACGTTATGAGCGGATGCTCAAGAATCTCGGCGAGATCGACGGCAACGACTTGGCTGAACTTTACCTTTCCACCATCGCCCGACTCTACGATCCGCATTCAAGCTACTTTTCCGCGGCCACGTACGAGGACTTTGGCATTCAAATGAAGCTGCAGCTGGTCGGAATCGGCGCGCTGCTGGGCGTTGAGGACGACCAATGCGTCGTGCGCGAAATCATTCCTGGCGGTCCAGCCGATCTCGGGCGTCAATTGAAGCCCAACGACAAGATCATCTCCGTCGGCCAGACTGGGGCCGAACCCGTTGAAATCATCGGCATGAAGCTGCGCAAGATTGTCGACATGATCCGCGGCAAGAAAGGCTCGCAGGTTCACCTCGTCGTCCAACCTTCCGATGCCGCCGATGCCTCGACTCGCCGTGAGATCATTATCACGCGCGATACGGTCAAATTGAACAACGCCCGCGCCCGTGCCGCCGTGTTTGATGTGCCCGCCTCCGAAGGCGCCGCGCAAAAGGTCGGCGTCATTTCCCTGCCGGCCTTCTACGGCCCGGCGGACGAGGGCGATACCGATGGTGAGAAAACCACGGCCTCCCGCGATGTTGCCCGACTGATCGAACAATTGAAGGAGCAAAACATCAACGGCCTCGTGCTCGACCTCCGCCGCAACGGTGGCGGTTTCCTCACGGAAGCGATCGACCTCGCCGGCCTTTTCATTGCGAAGGGGCCGGTGGTTCAAGTGAAGAGCTACAACGGCGACATTCACGTCGACAGCGACAGCAACCCGAAGATTTCCTACGCGGGTCCGCTGGCCGTTTTGGTTGACCGCTTCAGTGCGTCCGCCTCGGAGATCGTCGCGGGTGCCCTGCAGAATTATGGTCGCGCCATCGTGGTAGGCGACAGCTCCACGCACGGCAAAGGCTCGGTGCAACAAGTCATCGAGATGAAACAGATCACGCGGGAACTTTCCGTTTCGCCGCAAAAGACTGGAGCCGCCAAGTTTACGATTCAAAAATATTATCTGCCCAGCGGTGATTCCACCCAGCTGAAGGGCGTCGTGCCGGACATTATCCTTCCGTCGATTGAAGATTTCCTTCCGATCGGCGAATCTGATCTGCCCCGCGCCTTGGTGTGGGACAAGATTTCGACGAGCACCTTCGAAGGCGCGCCGCTGGATCCAAAGGTCGTCGCTCCCCTTCTCCAGGCCAGCGTCGATCGCCAGTCGAAGCTCGAGGAGTTCAGCTACCTCCGCCGTAATGTTGACCGCTTCAAGGCTCGCCAGGAACAGAAGCAAATCTCCGTCAACCTCGACGAGCGGAAACGCCAAAAGGAAGAGGATGATGCCTTCCGCAAGGAGATGAAGAAGGAAAAGGACCGGCTCGCGCAGAATGATTTCGCGTTCACCCCATTCTACCTCGGCCCTCCGCCGCCACCAAAAATCCGCGCCCCCAAGAAGGACGGTGATGACGAAGACGAGTTCGATGACTTCGATGAAAGCAGTTGGGCCAAAGCCGACGTCCCTCTGCGCGAGGCCGTGCGCGTTGTGACCGATGCCATTGCGCTCGGCCGCAATCGCGAGCTGTGGGCCACCAATCGCGCGCCCCTCACCGCTTCCGGCGGCTGAGGCCATCTCATACGAGCAGGTGGAGCGACTTGTCCCCAAGCCGCTGACGCGGCACGCCGCGCCCAGATTGCAATGACTTTAAACCAGCGCGTTAGGGACAACACGCTCCACCTCACGCATCCTTAAGGTCTTTCATTGCCGGGCACTTCAGCTCTTTACCCACTGGAAACAGCGAGGAACCAAAAAGAAGTTCAATTGCATGAATTCGGCGAAGGCGTTGAGTTTGAAATCCGGTTGGCGCTGTCGATAGCGCAATAAGGACGGTTGGGGACAACCGCCCCTTACCCTCGAGCCGCTGGCGAACGCATTAACCGGTCGTGATCGGCGCCGACACTACCCGTCGCGCCAGTACGAACCGATCACGTCCGGTCAGATCTTTTCGCGACTCACCACCGGTAAATCCCGCCGCATTGAGCAATGCGAGTAAGGCGGCGTGATGTGCGATTCCCGTCTCGAGTGCCAGCAAACCACCCTCCGCTAAAAACGCCGGCGTTTCGGCAATGATCTCGCGCAGGTCAGCCAACCCCGCGTCGGCGGCGGTCAATGCGTTCAAAGGTTCGAACCCGCGCACTTCCAGCGCGCTTTCGACCGTTTCCTGCGCCGAAAGATAAGGCGGGTTGGCCACGATCAGATCGAAGCGCTCGCCCTTCGGCACCGCGGAAAACCAATTGGATTCAAGCAGTGTGACCCGCTCCGTCAGACCGCACGCCGCAGCATTTTCCCCGGCAAGCGCGAGCGCATCTCCGCTCCGATCGACGGCCGTTACTCGCGCTTCAGGAAATGCCTGCGCCAGAGCCAGCGCGATCGCGCCCGACCCCGTCCCCAGATCCAGGATACGCTGGGGCGGCGGAACCGCCGCCGTGATCACCGTTTCGACCAGCAGTTCCGTTTCCGGCCGCGGAATCAGTGCCCGACGATCCACCTTCAACGTGAGGCCGTGAAAGTCCGTTGACCCGATAATGTACTGCAGCGGCTCATGCTGCGCCCGACGGCGGACCAGCGGTCGGATTTGTTCCAGTTCAGCCTCGGCGAGCGGACGCTCGAACTCGAGGTAGAGCTGCATGCGTTTCCGCTTCAGCGCATGGCCAATGAGCAACTCGGCATTCAGCCGCGGCGGTTCAACGCCTTTACTCGCCAGGAACTCGGTCGTGCGCTTGATGATCTCGAGTACCGTGAGCATCTCAGTCGTCGTCTCCGCCCGCGCGCACCGGAGTGAAGTCGTGCCCGGTTAATGCCGCCAGCTTCTCCTCGTAATCCGCCTTCTGCAACGCGGCGATAATCGGCGCCAGGTGGCCCTCCATCACTTGGGGCAAGCTGTACAAGGTGAGTCCAATGCGATGATCGGTCAGGCGATTCTGCGGGAAGTTGTGAGTGCGGATGCGTTCGCTGCGGTCCCCGGAGCCAATCTGACTTTTTCGCACGGCGGCATACTTCGCCTTCTCCTCATCCTCCCGCCGCTTCAACAGTCGCGAGCGCAACACCGTCATCGCCTTGGCCTTGTTTTTCAGCTGCGAACGTTCGTCGGCACACAGCACGATCAGCCCCGTCGGTTTGTGCAAAATTTGCACCGCCGAGTCCGTGGTGTTCACGCCTTGGCCCCCCGGTCCGCTCGCCCGCGTCACCGTAATCTCCAACTCCTGCGGATCGATTTGCACGTCGACCTCCTCAGCCTCCGGCAGCACGGCCACGGTAATGGTCGACGTGTGAATCCGGCCGTTCGCCTCGGTCACCGGAACGCGCTGGACGCGGTGCACGCCGCTCTCGAACTTGAGCTGCTTGTAAACGTCGGTGCCGGAAATAAGAAAAATGACTTCCTTGATCCCGCCGCGCTCCGAGTAACTGGTGCTCATCGGCTGAATCTTCCAGTTCTGGGAGTCCGCATATTTTGAATAAGCCCGGAAAAGCTCCGCCGCAAAAAGACTCGCCTCATCACCACCTGTGCCCGCCCGGATTTCCATCACGGTATTGCGCGAATCGGTCGGGTCGGGAGGGATCATCGCCAGCAGGACCGACTCGCGGAGAGCAGCCCGCCGCGCTTCAAGTTGGGGCAACTCCGCGGCCGCGAGTTCGCGCAATTCGGAATCCGCGGCGTCCCGGCCCATGTCCTTCGCCTCGATGATTTCACGCTCGAGCCGCTGGTAGCTCTGATAATCCGTGATCAGCTCGGTTAACTTCTGATGTTCCCGCGTTACGTCAGCCGCCCGGCGCGGATTACCGTAAAATGAGGGCGCGGCCATCTGGGCACCAAGTTCATCCAGGCGGCGCTGAAAAGGGGCTAAATCAGGAAGTTCGTCCATTAAAGTGATTACGAGTTGGCCACCTGGGGGATTTGCGAATTGCGCGCGCCCCCGGTTGCGCTAGCTATGACAGCACTCTACGCCCGGCGGTTTGCCTGGCGGCTTTGATCAGCAATGGCCACGACTCTCTTCACTCAAAACACCATCGCGTGCATCTGGGATTTCGACAAGACGTTAATCCCGGATTACATGCAGTCCCCGCTTTTTCGACGCTACGGCCTCGACGAGGCGACATTCTGGGAGGAGACGAACAAGCTGGCCGAGCACTACAAACGCCGCGGCTATCATCTCTCGCCGGAGATTGCCTACCTCAATCACTTGCTCACGTACGTCCTCGCGGGACCGCTCGGGGGCCTGAACAACAAACTCCTGTTTGAGTGCGGCTCGGACATCACGTTCTACCCGGGACTACCTGATTTCTTCGACCGCGTGAAAGGATTCGTCCGCGAGCGACCGGAGTACATTAAGCACGATCTCACCGTCGAACACTACATCGTCAGTACCGGGATCGCGCCGATGATCCGAGGGAGCGCCATTGCCAGGCACGTGGATGGAATTTGGGCCTGTGAGTTCGTGGAGAACCCGCTGCAACCTGGCTTTCTCCGGCAGAAGGAACTCACCCTCGATGCCTCCTCCGAGATCGCGCAAATCGGTATGGTCATCGACAATACGACCAAGACCCGCGCGATTTTTGAAATCAACAAGGGCACGAACAAGAACCCGGCCATCGATGTGAACTCGAAAATGGCGGGGGAGGATCGACGCATTCCCATTCAAAACATGATCTACATCGCGGACGGCCCGAGCGACGTGCCCAGTTTCTCCGTCGTCAAAAAGGGCGGTGGCCGGGCATACGCGGTCTACAATCCCGAGAAGTCGGCCGAGTTTGAACAGAACGATCGCCTGCTGCAGTCCGGGCGCATCCACGGTTATGGACCCGCGGACTATCGGCCCGAATCGAGCACGTCCCAGTGGCTGCGCCTGCACATCCACCAGATTTGCGATCGCATCGTCGCCGACCGGGAAGCAGCCGTGGCGCAGAAGGCCTCGCGGCCACCGCGTCACCTGAACGCCACGCCCGCGGAGGAAGCCGCCAAACGGGCCGCTCTCGCGCCCAAGCAGGCTTCGTTTCTGGAGTGAAACGGGGAGGCTGCGCCGGCTGAATCGCACATTGACTGGCTGATTTCCCCCTGGGACCGCGGCCGCCCCCGGCCGCATCTCGAAAGATCGTAACGGATCGTCTTTCGTTCTTCCTTTGCCGAATGCGGCCGGGGGCGGCCGCGGTCCCAACGATCCGCCCCACCGCTGCAGTCCCATCGATCCACCGCCCCCGGTCGCTCGCCCGTTTCTTCTTTCTACTTTCGCCGGCCTTTTCTTCTTTGCCCGTCGATTACGGCAGCTTGGCCTGCACCAGCTTGCTCACCGCCCCGAAGTCGATCAGCGCCGCGTCCGGATGTTTCTTCAGCGCGGCGATCACCTTGCCCATCTCTTTCTTCGATTGCGCCCCCGTCTCCTGAATCGCCGCCGCAATGAGCGCGTCCACCCGCGCCGCATCAAGTCCCCGCGGCAGATATTTTTCCAGGATGCGGATTTCGGCATCGTTGGCCGCAACCAGATCCGCGCGTCCGCCCTTCTCGAATTCCACCTTGGCGTCGGCCAGGTTCTTCACCGCTTTACGCAGGGTCGCGAGCGACAGGGCGTCGTCGATTTCTTTGTTGGTGTCCATGGCCGCCCGCTTGATCGCCGCATCGGCGGTGCGGAGCGCAGTAGTCGTGACCGAGTCACGGGCTTTCATCGCCACGATGATGTCGGCACGAAGGGTTTCGTAAACAGAAGGCATGGGGCCATGTGACAACTCCGGACAAGCCAGCGCAAGCATCGCTTGGGTAAGCCGATTTCACTGATCACTCGCCAGCCCGCGCTATCCCTGCACCTTTTGCCCCGATGACTCCCCTGCCCTCGCGCAATGTCCTTGGTGGCCCGCTCAAGTCGTGCTCGCTCAATCCGCTCACCGGTTTTTTTCGCAATGGTAATTGCGACACGTGCGCAGAAGACGACGGCTGCCACACGGTGTGCGTGGAGGTCACCTCCGCGTTTCTCACCTACAGCCAGGCCCGTGGAAACGACCTCTCCACCCCCCGGCCAGAGTTTCACTTTCCCGGCCTGCAACCCGGGGACCGTTGGTGTGTCTGCGCCACGCGCTGGCTGGAGTGCTTGGAAAACGGGGTGGCTGCACCGGTCTCCCTCGCCGCCACCCACGAACGCACGCTCGAGGCCGTACCGTTGGAGTTGCTTCAATTGCACGCCACGGCCTGAATCGCCGGGGCCGATCCACGTTAATTTACCCCCATGAATCGTCTCTTCTCCTTTCGTTGCGCCAGCGCGATGGTCGCGCTCACCACCACCGCGTTAGCTGCGTCCGTGCACTGGAATCCGCCCGGCCTTCCTCCCGCCCCCACCTCCGGACCTGCGCTCACTCAAGGTGGTTATTTGAAACCGGAACAAGGGCAGGCGGTCCTCGATGCCGCTTTGGCGCAGTTTCCAGATCGCAGCGCCTGGGATGCTTACGCGGGTCACGCCCGCACGCGTATCCAGGAAGGTCTCGGTCTCTCCCCGTGGCCCAAGCGGACGCCGCTCAATCCGGTTTCACACCGCCAACGCACCTACGAGGGTTACTCCGTGGAGAACGTCAGGTTCGAATCGGTTCCTGGGTACTTCGTCACCGGCAATCTGTACCGCCCACTCGCCGCAAAGTCTTCCTACCCGGCAGTCCTTTCGACGCATGGCCATTACCGGCCCATCGTGAAAACCGAGGACTACGAGGCGCACGCGCGTTTCAGCCCACTGATGCAGGCACGTTGCGCAACGCTCGCTCGCATGGGCGCCGTGGTCCTCTCTATCGATATGTTTGGCTACGGTG
>Ga0163152_10002407_pt1 | contig 26756 bp, 21 predicted proteins | sample OliLakLV19MP8IB2_FD_148635 | JGI IMG/M metagenome (GOLD analysis project Ga0163152, IMG submission 148635) | Freshwater microbial mat bacterial communities from Lake Vanda, McMurdo Dry Valleys, Antarctica - Oligotrophic Lake LV.19.MP8.IB-2 | ecosystem: Environmental > Aquatic > Freshwater >...
TCCCCATTTGGCGGCCTGATGCGGGCTTTGAGCGTCAATTATAGCGGTAACACCGGTCCGGCCCCGGAACTTTCGTCAAAACAACAGGATGGATGCCACCGTCCCCACGGTACCCGGCGGGCCGACGACGGCGGTGACACACTGGAACAATTGCGGTCGCGGCACTGGATACTTCGTACCCAAAATTAACTATTTACAAGTCAACAACTTGCGATGAATTGAGTCATCGCTGTATACTGGGGTGGCAAGGGGTGGATCGACACTTGGCGGAAACGACGTCATCGCCATGACCTTCGATTTCACAAGACCAAGCTGCATAATAGCTTACAAGATTAGCGGATCCGAGGCTCTCCTTTAGCTCCGGATGGCACGGCGAATGCTACCTTCATAGACAGGTCTCCGCATCCACTACGATGCATGAAGGAGTAGCTCAATGAAGAATCGTTCGAAGAAGTGGGTGGTCGTTCTCGGGATGACCGCAGTGCTGACTGGCGGGCAGGCTGGCTTTGAAGGCCTGACGACCTGGGCAAACCAGGCTCCCTCCGGCGGCAGTGACGGTGAGGTCATTCTCGATTTCGCCCGCCAGCCCGGCCAGGACGGCAGTGGAAACAACCCCGGATCGGGAAGCGGCCAGACGGATGGTATCCGTCAGGGCGCGGATCCGAATGACTTCAGTGTGTCCAGCCCGCGCCGGCCTCAAGTTCCCACCACCGAGGCCCCCGTACGGCGCGACATCGTGAATTCATTCCGGACGTGGCTCCAGAGCCTGCTCAACCGATTCGCGGGGATGGTGCGCCGCAGCTGATCGGCGCCCTCCCCGTGGTGATTGGCCTTGGGGCCGGCACCACGGGGAATCGATCTCCCAGTTCGCCAGCTGCCAACGTGAACATTCCTTCGTGGAGAAGTGAATGGCTCCCTTCAAGGAAGATCGGCCGCCCGCCCGGCAGGACCGCGGGCGGCCTTCTGTGGAAAAGCTTTCCAGCCTCACTTCCACCACCGACGCCGATCAGCTGGTGGCGTCGGGTCAGTACGACGACGCGCTCGACGCGCTCCGGCTTCTCATCGACCGACCGGCTCTTTCGGCGGCCGAAACCGTCCTCCTCAAGCGAAAAATGGCCGGCGTCCTTGCCTCGCTCGCGCGGTGGGAAGAGGCGCGAGCCCTGCTGGGTGAAGCCCGTGACCTGGCGCGCCGCTCGGACCTGGCCGGCGAAGAAGCCCTGCTCCTCGTGGAGTTCGGGAAGGTTCACATGGTTCGTGGCGAGATCGATCGCGCGCTGGAATGCGCGCGGGGCGCCATCGAGCGCGCCGATGCCGCGGGCGAAACGCTGCCGCGGGCCTTCGCCGAGAACCTGACCGGTTATGCCCTGTTCACCCGCGGTCAACTCGACCAGAGTCAGCAGGCTTTCGAACGCGCCCTCCAGGCCTGCAAAGCCTCCGGAAATCTGCGCGCACTTTCACTGGTGTATAACAATCTCGGCCTTCTGTACAAGGAACGCTGCCAGTGGAAGAAAGCGCTGGAGCATTTCCAGGTTGCCGGTAACCTGAATGCCATCGACGGTGCCGAGTCCGAGCGCCGCAAAGGTCTTCAGAACCTCGGCCTCGTTCACCTTCGACTCGGCCAGTGGCCGGAAGCCCGGGGCTGTTTCGATGAAAGCCTAACCATCGGCCGGAAGCTGGGGGATCCCCTGTCGGTCATTCGGGCGCTGCTTGGCCTGGCCCAGCTGAATTTGTCGGCGGGGCAGCCGGACAGCGCGCGTGATCAGCTGGAGCAATCACTTGAGCTCTGTACCCAGGATGCCTATCCGCGCGAGACTGCGCTGACTCACCGCTCACTGGGCGTGCTGCACTTGAAGGCCGGCGACTTTGAACGAGCCCGGCGCTGCTTCGAAACCGCCTGGAAACGGGCCGTCGAAATCGCGCCCGAGGGTGACCTGGCCATCGAGATCCTGTTCCACCGTGCCGAGTTGTCGCTGGCCGTGGGCAAGGCAAAGGACGCAGAAAACCTGGCGCTGCGCAGTCAGGCGCTGGCGAAAAAAGCCGGCGATGCCTACTACGAGGCGGAGTCCTATCGTCTTCTGGGCAACGTGTCATGGGCCCTTGGCAACCTGGATGTGGCCGAAGCCAATTTTCGGGAAGGAGTCACCGCCTTTCGCAGCATCGACGCGCCGTACCCGCTGGCCGAAGTGCTGCTCGACATGGGCAAGCTGGGTGCCGAGCGGCTGACCGCACGGCAGGAACCGGAAAAGGTCCTGAATGTGCTGGAAGAGGCTCTGCGCCTCTTTACGCAACTCGGCGTGGCCGCGCTCCGCGGCGAGGCGCTGCTGGCGCTGGCACGTGCTCATGTCCGGGCGGCGGCGTTTGATCGCGCTTCAACCTGCCTGGCCGAAGCCACGGAAGCTTATCGAGGACTCAACCTGCCCACCGGGCTCAATCGCGTGGCCGAGGTTCAGACCGAACTCGAAGGGCGATTTGTCGACGAGTCGGTATCCCATCTGAACGAGTTCCGGGCCACCAACCGCATCGCGGAAATTCTCGAGGTGCGCGCCGAGGCGGAAATCAAGATCGGCCAGATCATTGATGTCATCGCAAGCGCGGTCGAGGCCGATGGCATCCTCTTGATCCGGGGAATCAGCGCGACGGAGGCCGAACCGATTGCCTTCCGCGGCATGAGTCCACCGGTGGCCCGATCCATCGGCGAGCAACTCGCCGCGTTGCACGGAACCGCGCTCGGTGCCCGCCCCCAGATTGTGCTCAACACAGAGTCGTGCACGGTGCCGGAACTGGCCGACCTGGCCGTCCGTCACCAGGCGCAGAGCCTGATACTGATTCCAATTCGCTGGGACGACGGTCGCGAAGCGCTGCTCTATCTTGACCGGACGAAGAACGGTCGGCGTGGCCCCTTCCGTCTCAGCAATCTCAACCTGACCGTGGTCCTGGCCTCCTATCTCACCGATCTCTTCTCCCAGATGGACCGCGACCGGACCATCACGGAAAACATTCGCCTGAAGAGTCAGCTCGAGGAACGCATCGCGCTGGCCGATGTGGTGACACAGAATCGCGAGATGCTCCAGATCCTCAGGCTGGTCGAGAAGATCAATCGCTCCGACCTGACAGTGCTTCTCCAGGGGGAAACCGGCACCGGCAAGACACTGCTGGCCAAGTCCATCCACCTGTCGAGTCCGCGGGGCAAGGGACCGTTCGTGACGGTCGACTGCGCCGCCCTGCCCGACAACCTGCTCGAGAGTGAACTCTTCGGTTACGTGAAGGGATCGTTCACCGGGGCCATGAACGACAAGAAGGGGCTCTTCGAAGAGGCCGACGGCGGCACCATCTTCCTGGACGAGGTTGGCCGCGCGGGCCTGACCGTCCAACGGCGCCTGCTTCACCTTCTCGACAAGGGCGAGGTCCGACCCGTCGGCAGCAACAGCTACAAGAAGCTCGACGTGCGGGTCATCTGCGCCACATCCAGCAAGGACCTGCGTCATGACGTGGCCCAGGGGGCCTTCATCAAGGATCTTTACTACCGGCTGAATGACATCAGCGTGGTGGTCCCCTCACTGCGCGATCGTGTCGAGGACATTCCATTGCTGGCCGAATATTTCCTGGCCACGTTTACCGCGGACACCCAGCGCAACGTGCCCGGCTTCGCGCGGGCCACGCTGAACCGCCTGGTCCGGTACAACTGGCCGGGCAATGTGCGCGAACTGGAGAAAGTCGTCCGCCGCGCGGCCATTCTGTGCGACGAAGGGGCGCCGATCGGCGTTGAGCACCTGCCGGATGAGCTTGTCGGCGCGCTGCTCGAGGAGCCGACCATGATCTCCGATGGAAGCAGCATTCACGATAACGTGGAGGAGATGGAGCGCCGGATGGTCCTGAAGGCACTCGAAGAGAACAACTGGAACAAGAGCCGCGCGGCCATCGCCCTCGGGCTATCGCGGAAGGGACTGAAAAACAAGATCACCCGTTACGACCTCGATCGTCGGATCATCACCCGCCGCTAGAAGTCCACCTTGATTCGTGGCGGTCGGCAACTCCCGGCGCCTGCTCCCTCGCGGGGTGGGCGCCGTGCTGCAGCAAGGGGGCATGGTGAAGCGTTCCTACCGGCCGCGGTCCGGATCATGACCGCCACCCCGTTCCGGGCTGTCCTCATCACGCTGTGCCTGCTTCTCGGGCCGGCCACGGCGTTGCTCGCCGCCCAGCCAAACCAGCCCGACGACGATCCGCATGTTCAAGCCGCCCGCGATTCGCTTCGGGCGGAGCCGCGTCGGCCGGAGCGGTGGCTGGCCGTGGCCCACGCCTGCTGGGACCTTGGAACCATCGAGGGGCGGCGCGAGGCCGATCAAGTATTCGAAGACTCTCTTCAAAAATGGCCCGGCGACAGCCGCATTCTGCTGGAATGGGCGCGACTCAACATGGAGCGCCGGTTTTTCGGAAGGGCCAGGGGACTCTATCGCCGCGCCCTGAAATCCACGCCGGATTCCGAGCCGGCGCAGATGGGGCTGGTTCGACTCGCCCTGTACGACTATCGGCGCTACTTGCGGGTGAAGTCGCTGCGCGAAGCCAACACGCGCCTTGACCAGCTGCTGACCAGCCACCCCGATCATGCCGACGCCCTGTCGTCCAGTGTCTTCGCCCGGATGATGCGGGCCGACACGAGCGGGGCCGAGTCACGCGCCGCCGAACTGGTTCGTCGCCACCCCCGGGATCCCAGGGGGCATTTCTTCAAGCTTCACTTTGCCATGGAAGCCGGGCGGTGGGATGAGGCCTCCGATGATGCCGCAGAGGCGCTTCGGTGTCTTGAGGAGCCCGCATCGATCGAGGCCTATCGAACGCTCGAACATATAAACTGGGGATGGGAAGACCTGCGCGAGGCCATGCCCGACTCGGCCAGGGTCATTCTGGAAACCAATTTCTGGAAGCACCGTGACCCTACGCCCGCGACCCTGCTGAACGAGCGCCGCCTCGAGCACCTGCGACGGGTCTTTCTCGCCGATCTGGCTTATGGGCTGCCGGAACGCAACCTGCGCGGCTGGGATACCGAGCCCGGCGAATCGATCATCCGATTCGGCATGCCGGAATCTCGTCACATCACCACCGGCAGCCAGATCCTGACCTCCTTCCGCGCGGAACGGATGGTCCACCGTCACCGGATCGAGGGAGAGCCGTACGAGTTCCACTTCGAGGATCAGTTTCTCTCCGGTGACTGGGTCGAGCCCTACCACTGGGGGCGGCCATCCCTGATGGACAAGCTGGCGAGCGTGCTGGAGGGATCGATGATCCACCCGGTCGGTGGCCCGAACATCGACATCGTGATCGATGCGGTTCAGTTCATGGGAATCGGGGGGGACACGCGACTTGAACTGATCGTGGCCGTGCCGATGGCCCCCGATTCAGCCGCAGCCTGGCGTCGACCCCTGGCGCTGTACGATCGGAGCTGGCAACTGGTGGCCCAGCGCGGCGGCACGTTTGCCCTTGCCGCGCGTGTCGGCGACCGGGAGCGTGCGGGGGCGGAATGGCTGGTCGATCTCCTGCCGTTTCGTGTCGATCCGGAATTGGATTCGCTCTTCGTCGGAAGCCAGGTGGAGGTTGGTCGACTGGCGGGATTTGGCGGCGGGTTCGATCGACTGCTGCTGCGGCGATTCCATGAGGACTCGTTGGAAATCTCGGATGTGATGCTCCTCGATCGGATCGATCCGGACCTCGCGTCCGGGCCGTTTGCCCGGGCGGACGGGGGCACGATTCCGAGCCCGGACGCCACCTATCAACAGGGCGAGTCGGTGCCAATCTATTTCGAAGCCTACGGACTGACACCCGCCGCCGACGGACGACATGCGTACACGCTCGAGGTCGAGATCAACGATTTGAAAACCTTCGGGGATTGGGCAAGCAAGCGTCGGGCCTCGCTCACCGCCAACCGTCGGCCACGTCGGCCACGTTCCACCTCGCGGTTTGAGGAGTGGAGCCCGACGCCGTCGATCGAACGAATGCTGGACCTCTCGGTCGGCCGGTTGCCGAGGGGGGATTACTGGGTCCGGGTGGTCATCCAGGATCTGACTTCCGGTCGGAAAACACATGGCGAGGGGGCGTTTCGTATCGTCACCTCGAAGCTGGAGAAGGGCTGGGCGACGCCATGATCGGGCGTCCCTCCGGCTCGATGCCGTGGCTGGTGTTTGGCGCGGCGGGGGCCGCCATGCTCGGAATCGTCCTTCTGCTTCCGGAAGGTCGTGAGCCACGACGGGAGCCGCTCGCCGAGCGGACGCCGGCCATGGCGGCGCGTGAGGCGGCGCATGAGGCGGCGCGTGAGGCGCCGGCATCGCAGGTCGGGATCGCCGCCCTGCCGATCGGGGGCCCGGAGCTGGTCGATTCGAGCAACACGCCGCCGGCCCTGCTGGCCTCTCTGGTTTTAACCGGCGCCGGCGACCCCATGGCCGATCAGGTGGACATCGACATCCCGGTTCCTTCGCCCCGGCCCGAGACGCCGGCCGTGGCGGAATCAAGAGTGAGCGAACCCGGGCCGCCGGCGCCACCGGACACAACAACGCCACCGCCGTCGGCTGGCCTCGGCAAATCGGATGTCGCGTCGGTTGATTCACCGGCAAAAGGGGAGAAATTGGCAGAGGCCGCGATGGCCCCGGAGCCGGATGCCGGCGGTGGCAATCGTCTGCTCATTCCGCCGGTCGTGCTGAAGGCGGCCTGGCTCGACTATCCACGCGAGGCGCGCAAGCGGAAGAGCGAGGGAGATGTCGAGGTGCGGATACTGGTTGACGATGCGGGTGGCGTCTCGGCGGTCGAAATCGAGAGGGGCACCAGTGACGAGAGCCTGAACCAGGCCGCGCTTGCCGCGGCTCGCTTGATGCGTTTTCGCGCGGCGCGGCAGGGGGACCGGCCGGTGGCCGTCTGGTTCAACTACCTGTTTTCTTTCCGCCTGCCGTCGTGACACGGCCGTCGTAACAACATCTCGACGGCTCGTCATGGCCGGGCATTGATGCCGCGCGCGCGATTGCGGCTTGACAGTGATTTGTTTGGCTCTCTAAAGTGCCCCGATGCGCGGACTGGATCCGCGTCGATTCGCGTCCCACACCCTCCCAACAGGCCCATTGCCCATGAACCTGAGTGAAGTTCTCGACGAGCGTGCCATCAACCTGGCCCTCGACGGCACCTCCCTGGAGGAGATCGTCGGCGGGCTGGTTGATCTGCTGGCCGCGACCGATGTCATCATCGACAGGGAAACCGTGATACGGGATATCATGAGGCGGGAAGAGGTCATGTCCACCGGTATCGGCGGCGGGATCGCCATTCCGCATGCCCAGAGCAAGGGGGCCTCCCGACTGGCCGTGGCACTGGGGCGAAGCCGGGGCGAGGTCGACTTCAATTCACTCGATGGTCGGCCGGTGCAGCTCTTTTTCCTTGTGGTGGGTCCGGAAGAGCGTGGGGGATATATCCGGGTGCTGGCGCGGATCTCGCGGCTCCTGTACAGCGGTGAATTGCAACGCCGCCTGGGGCAGGCAAGGCACGCCGCCGACGCAATGGCACTGGTCCGCGCCGAGGAAGAACGGGTGACCCACCCGGCCTGAGCCGGGCGGGCGCCGATCGGATCAGGGGGACGATCAGCCCTGGCCGCTCTCCATCTTTTCCTTGAGGGGCCGGAGGAGCTCGGCCAGCGGGTTCATGTTTGGCTGCTCCGAACGCTGCGGCTGGCTTCTCTTGAAGTCCTCAAGATCACGGCGCTCATTGCTTGAGGTGTGGGCCGCCATGGAGAGCTTGATCCGTCCCTGTTCGTCAACCTGGATAATCTCCGCCTTGATCGGTGAGCCGACCGGGAAACGCTTGGCCAGGTCGGCCCCGCGAGACTCGCCGGTTTCGATGCGCGGCACGAGCCCGCTGACACGCGGCCCGATGGAGGGGAGGTTCACGAAGATGCCGTAGTTCTTGACGCTGGCCACGGTTCCTTCAACCGACTGGCCGACGTTGATCTCGGGCATTGGTTCCGGTGGTGGCGCCGGCATCAGGGCCTTGAGCGACAGGCTGATCCGCTTGCGGTCGGGTTCGATGCGCAGGACGCGGGCCGTGACACGGTCGCCGGTGGTGACAGCGTCACGCGGGTGAGCCACCGAGCCGTGTCCGAGTTCGGTCAGATGGATCAGGCCGTCGATGCCGGGCGCCAGTTCGACGAAGGCGCCGAAGTCGGCCAGGCGAACGACATTTCCTTCGACGACATCGCCCTCATGAAACTCGTTGGCGACACTCGACCATGGATCGGATTCGAGCGCCTTCAGCGACAGGCTGATGCGCTCCTTCGCGCCGCCGAGATCCTCGATCTTGATGACACGAACCGTGACGGCCTGGCCTTCCTTGAGCACATCCGAGGGGTTGGCCACGCGGGCGCGGGAAAGTTCCGACACGTGAGCGAGCCCCTCGACACCGCCCAGGTCGATAAACGCGCCAAAAGCCGCCAGGCGTCGGACCACGCCCTCGACATCCTGGCCGGTGGCCAGGCGGCCCCGGGTTTCGCCACCCTTCTTCTCGCGCTCTTCCGCAAGGAGGGCTCGCCGGGAGACGACCAGGTTTTTCTTTTCGGCATCCCACTGCGTGATACGAAACATCAACTGCCGCCCCACCCAGGCCGACGGATCGGAAACGTATGCGATGTCGAGTTGAGCCACCGGACAGAAAGCCCGGATGCCGGCGATATCGACAACGACGCCGCCCTTGTTGACGGCCTTGATCGACCCCTCGAGCGGGGTTTCGTTCTGGAAGGCGGCATCGATGAGGGAGTGGTCGACCGGGGTGCCCTTTCCCTTTCCCAGGGTGAGCGTGATCCCCTCGGCGGCCTGAGACACCGTGGCTTCCAGCTTGTCCCCTTCCTTGACGGTCAGGGTGCCGTCTTCGCCGCGGAGCTCCGCCGTCTCGATCGATCCTTCACTGCGGCCGCCAAAGTCGACGAAGCTGGTCATCTCGCCGATCCTGACGACGGTTCCCGTGACCCGTTCGCCCGCGGCGACCTCGCGCGGGGACTCGATACTGCCGGCCTCGAATTCGGGGTCGGGGGGAATTTCCTGGGTCTCGGGAGTGTCGTCGTTGAACATCATGTCAATTTCTCCGTCACAATTCGTCATGTCGTTCGCCCAGGCGTTTGCGACCCCGAATCCGCTGGGCTGGCGGGGATCGGGTTCGGCTGAACGACCCCGACGGGCGGGGCACGGCGGGCATTGAACGGAACCGGAGATCACCAGGACAACCTGAGCGAACCCTGAGGGTCTGTTACGGGGCCACGTTCCGTGTCCATCGTTCCCGGGCGGGAACGATCGATAACGACAGCGGCCGAAGCCTACCAGATGGGGACGAGGCGAAACAAGCAACGAACCACGACAACGGGTCCGGCGATGGCTTGACGCAGGCGTTCATCCCCGAATGAACTCGACGTCAGGGAAATGGAAAGGCGTCCATCACCAGGAGGCGAAGCGAATTCCCAAAGAGGGAGAACCCGAGCAGGAAGAGCGCGAGAAGGCGACCGGACCAGTTCACCTCGCAGCGGGCGGCGTTCGACGTCGAACCGAGGTACCAGCGGATGGCCGCCAGGATGGAAAGACCCCACAGAATCGAACCGACCGCGGCCAGCCACCAGGCGGGTCCTGTGCGGGCGCTCTCGAAGAGATCCCATCGCCCGATGAAACCGATGGTGCCGGGTGAGCCGGCCAGGGAGAGCAGTGCCGCAAGGCCGGCCAGGCGCGCGGTGATGACGGCGAGGTCGGTGCGTTGATCGCCGGTTACAACGGATGCGGCGGCGGGTCGAAAGACGAAAGCTCCGAAGAAACCGGTGACCAGTGCCACGAGCACGGCGCGCGCGCCGACGATCGAGCCCTGGGCGGCGCCGGACAGGAGCCATCCCGCCTGCGCGAGCAAGAGGCCGGCCACGACTTCCGCCGTGTGACGAGCCCGAAGCGCGTCAAGCGTTCCCTTGAACATGGCTCCGAGCGCGATGAGGCCGACCACCAGGCGCCAGGGAATGGTCGTGATCACGGCGTCCACTGTCGAACCGACTTGACTGGCGAGACCGCTGCCGGTTGTGCGCAGAAGGAGAAGGAGAAGTCCCGCCGGGATGATCGTCGCCACGGCCGAGCGCGTGACGGAAGGGACTTCGGCCGGGCGGCCACCGGATTGTTGGGGCGGGGAGCTGTCCGTGAACAGCGCATCGAACGACGGTGTTCCCACCGCGCCCTCTGCGATGACCAGAACGGGGAGGAGCGCCGCGCCGGCCAGGAGTCCGCTGAATGTCGTCTGGTGGGCGAGGCTGATGCCGATCGGAACGAATGAGGCCTCCGCCGTCATGCCGATGAGGCAGGCAAACCCGACGGCGGCGACGGCGCCCCGGCCGGCACTCCGTGCGAGGAATCGCGAGGCCGCTCCCCGCGACGCGCCGGATCGAACCGCGAGGAACACGAGAGCGAGAGCCAGGAACTGGAGGGCCATGAGAGCCGAGAGCGCATCCGAGGCGCGCGCCGCCAGACAACCGGCAAGGGAGACGTAAATTAACTCGCTCCGACCACCCAGCAGGAGGGAGGCCAGGGTTGTCGCCAGAATGACGCGGATGACAAGGAGCGTCGGGGCATCGGAACGAAAAAAATCGCCGGCCAGGGCAGCCGGTTCGAACGGCACGGCGAAGCTGGCGGCGAGTGCGATCAGCGCGGTGATCGGCGCGAACCGCCGGGCCGTGAGCCAGGAGACGTCCCGACTCCGTTCCAGGAGAAGAATGAGGATTCCGCCGATGATCAGAACCAGTTCCGGCCAGAGCCATCGGAGGGACGCGGCAACAGGAAGCGGCTCAAGCATCGGGGCCGCTTCCCAGGCGCTGACACACGGCGGCGGTGGCCAGGCCGATGGCGACCAGGAGGACGGCCGCCGCCGGCCCTGAGGGACCGATTCCCGCCTGCTTTGCGGCAATGACGAAAGCCGCCCCGGCAATCAGCGAGGCGCCGAGCACGACCGCGGCCGGCGAGTTGATCCGGCGAAGCGAGGCCAGCGGGTCCGGTGACTGGAGTAACTCCGGCCTATTTGATGCCGAAGGCAAGCACTGCCAGGCGATGGCCAGGGTGATGGCCGACCATTCGAATGCGAAGAGATAGCGCGTCAGGACCAGTCGTGCGATTTCCTGGCGGGACGGCTCTGTTGCGTTGCCTCCCGGGATCAGGTGCCAGACGGCCGTTATGGCGAGCAGGAAAAGAAGGACGCCGAGGAGCGCGAGGGCGGGGCGGGGGCGTGGCACGGGTTCTGCGATCAGGCCCGGGGCCAGGAGCAACAGAAACGCCGCGAGACTGGCGGCATAGGACAGGAGGCGCCCGCGCCCTGGCACTTCGAACAGCTGCCAGAAGGCTTGCATCAACAGAAGCAACAACGCGGCGGTGAGCAGGGTGTCGCCGGTGCGATCGCCATGTTTCGGAGTCATTCGGTACCCTTAGGCATGGTTGGGTGTTGAATCGCAGCGGCTGGATGGCCGCCGGAAGCGGCCGACCCACCTTGCGCTGATCGAGCGCGCCTCCGTATCATAGAAACCGCGTCGGACAGCGTCAATGAAAGTCCCGGCGGCCCCGCCGTCGGCCGTGGGCCGCAGTACGGCGCCCGACCGCTGGGTGGTACATGTATATCCTTGGATCGATACTTCGTTGGGCCGTGCTGGCCGGCTATCTCGTCAGCGCCGTGCTGTACATTGCCCGTCTGCGCGGGCGTCATCCCCGGCATGCGGACGTGGCGGCAGCCCTCCTGCTTGCCACCCTGACCCTTCACACGCTCCTCCTTGGCGAGACGTTCCTGGAAACCGGTCGTCTGCAATTTCTCCGGTCGGGACTGTCGGCCATGACTCTCCTCGCGCTGGCCCTTTCGGCCATCACGCTGATCCTGTCGGCCCGATTGAAGAACGCCTCCCTCGGGGCATTCACGGTGCCGCTGGCCGCTCTCTTCCAGGTCCTGTCCCTGGTTGATCGACCCAGCCGTGTCGGCATCGATCCGCTGCTCGATTCCTACTGGTTCGAGGTACACCTGACGAGCGCCTTTCTTGGCTATGCGGCATTCGGCCTGGCATTCGCGGCGGGCATCATGTACCTGGCGCTGGCCGGCTCGATCCGTTCGCGCCGAATTGGAAACCTGTTCGAGCGTCTCCCGTCGCTGACCACTCTCGATCGGCTCGGCTCGATCGCCGCGCTGACGGGACTCCTGTTTTTCACGATCGGACTCATTTCGGGGGCCGTCTGGTCCTCGTCCGCCACCGGCCGGCCGGTCAGCGGCGAGCCCAAGGAACTGCTGGCCCTCATCACCTGGCTGCTCTTCGCGGGGCAGGTTTTCCTGCGGTGGCGATCCGGCTGGCATGGGCGGCGGTCCGCCCTGCTCTCGATCGCCGGCTTCGTGGCCGCCCTGGTGACGATCCTCGGCGGCGGGTCCGGGAGACATCCGTTGTGAGCGGGCTTCCCGGCATTCGGGTGACCGGCCTCTCGCATCATACGGCCCCGCTTGAACTGCGCGAACGCCTCACCCTCCCGATTTCCGAGTACGGGCCGCTCGTCCGGCAAATTGTCAATGAGGATGGATGGCTCGAGGGGGTCGTCATTTCAACCTGCAACCGGACCGAGTTGATCGCGGTGACATCGGCGGCGGGCGCCTCCATTCGCCATGAGGCCTTTTCGCGCTTTCTCTCCGGCCGGGCCGGGGAATCGATCGATCGATACCTGTACCGTTTCGAGTCGGCGGCGGCGGTGGAACATCTCTTTCGCGTGGCGGCCAGCCTCGACAGCCTGGTGCTGGGTGAAGCGCAGATTCTCGGCCAGATCAACGAGGCGTTTGGCTCGGCGGCCGAGGCCGGCACCGTCGGACCGATTCTGGATCGCCTCTTTTCTCGCGCCCGACAGGCGGCCAAGCGGGTACGTCACGAAACCGGCATCGGCGAAGGACATGTTTCCCTGGCCTCGGTGGCCGTCGAACTGGCGGAGAAAATCTTCGGCCGGCTGGCCGGTCGTTCGGCCATGGTCATCGGCGCGGGCGATATCGCCCTGCTCACGCTTCGCCACCTGGCCGCGGCCGGCGTGCGCCGCGTGTCGGTCACCAATCGCACCGGCGAACGGGCGATCGACCTGGCGGCCCGGATGGGCGGGGTGCCGATCGACTTCGAGCGACGCTTCGACGCATTGACCGACGTTGATATCGTCCTGTCGACCACGGCGTCACCGGCCCCGATCATGACCCGCACCGACCTGGCTCCGGTGATGGCGCGCCGCCGGCACCGCCCGATCTTCCTCATCGATCTGGCACTCCCGCGGGACATCGATCCCGCGGTGGCTGATCTGGAAAACGTCTTTCTCTACAACATCGATGATCTCGGCAACGTGGTCGAACGAAACCGGTCGGAGCGGCGGGGCGAGGCGGACCGGGCCCGGGTCATCGTGGCGGACGAGGCGGGGCGCTTCGTCGATTGGCTGGCCACGCAGCATGCAGTGCCGACCGTCGTGGCCCTGCGCGAACGTCTCGATTCGATCCGCCTGGTGGAGGAAAACCGGCTGCTCGATCGACTTGGCCATTTGTCCGAGAGGGACAAGGAAGCGGTGCGGGCGTTCGCCGGAAACCTGGTGGGCAAGATCCTGCACGAGCCGAGCGTGCGACTGCGTGACGCACGTGACCCGCGCGAGACGGCGCGATTGATCGAGGCGGCCCGCCTCTTGTTCGCGCTCGACGAATCGAACGACGGCGACCAGTCCAACGGACACGATCGACGGAATGATTGACGTCCGCAGCCGCCGCGCTGCAGGCGCCGCGGTCGTGGTCCTGACCCTCGGCATCGTGGTGGCGGCACTTCTGTTGTCCGATCCATCGCGCCGGGACACCCGTGTCGTGCTTCTCGGTATCGGGGAGGAGCTGGTGCTCGATCCCTCCGGCGGGAATCGCCTGCGCCTGGTGACCGTGACCACCGAGGCGGATGGGCATCACACGCTCTTTCTCGAATCATCCCCGCTTGGAGCATCAGCCACCCCGGTCCGGTTGACCAGCCGGGAGCCTCTCCTCCTGGCCCATCATTCCCTCCGCCTCCTTTCCGTTCGTCCGGACGAGGCGCGGGGGGCGGCCGTGCAACTGCAATGGATTCCCAGGAACTCCGACGCGCCGAGGCCCCTTTTTTCGGTGGGGGAGGAGGTGGTGCGGTTGCCGGTCAGCGGCCACTCGCTCGAAATTCGGGTGATCGGCGACGTCCCGCCACCGGGCCGGGGGCCACTCGACATCGAGGTGGCCGGACTCCCCGAGGGGCCCACCCGGGTTCGCCTTGCGTGGAGCGGAACTGCTCCGGTGGGTTCTCTTGCCGAGCTCCGCTGGATCGGCACCCGCGAACGGCTGCTGGCCCGAATCGAGGTCCGCTAGCCCGTTCCACCTGCTCGTGGCATACTTCCCCGCTCTTGAACCCTTGGTCGGTGGGTACGACATCCATTTCGAGGTACGCCGGGGCGGGAGCGGGGGTACGTTGAACTGGATTCGCCGGCTCGAAGATTGGTCGCCACTTGTCCTTTACACCGCACTCATGGCCGCTGTCTCCACGATTCCGACCCTGACGCCCCCGGGCGACGGGCCATTCTCAGACAAGGTGTGGCATGTCGGCGAGTATGTCGTCTGGACGCTGCTCATTCGGCGGGCCATCGACCGGAGTCGATCCGACACGTCACGCCGGCCGTTCAAGATGGCGGCCACGTTTGTCCTTGGCTGTATTCTGGCCGTGGCGGACGAGAATATTCAGCGGCTGGCCGGTCGGCATTATGCCGTCGACGACATGGTGGCGGACGGGGCCGGGTTGGCTCTTGGACTCCCGATCTATGAACTGATTGCATACCGCGTCCGAGCGGCCCGGCGGGAAACGAGCCGGAGCCCGGCGGACCCGTCCCGAGAGGGGTCGACACGATGAAATTCCAGGCACCGCGCGGAACGCAGGACATCTTCTCGCCGGCCGTCCTTGCGTGGCAATCGCTCGAGGCCACCGCGCGTCGCGTCATGGGGCGCTACGGTTATGCCGAGATTCGAACGCCGATCTTCGAATCCACCGAGCTGTTCACCCGCGGCATCGGCGAAGCCACCGACATCGTCCAGAAGGAGATGTACACATTCTCCGACCGGAAGGGGCGGAGCCTGACCCTGCGTCCCGAGGGGACGGCGCCGGCGGTGCGCGCCTATATCGAACACAACCTGGGTGCCCGGCGGATGCCCTGTCGCGCCTGGTATCACGGCCCGATCTTTCGCTACGAGCGGCCTCAGGCCGGCCGTTATCGGCAGCACCACCAGGTGGGCGCCGAGCTGCTAGGCTCGCCCGCGCCCGAGGCCGATTTCGAGGTCATCGACCTCTTCGTCCGCCTGCTCCTGGAACTGGGCCTGGCCGATGTGACCGTGCGATTGAACTCCGTCGGCGATGAGAACAGCCGCCCCGCCTTCCGCCTGGTGCTGGAGGAGGCGCTCCGCCCGCGCCTCTCTGAACTGTGCGAGGACTGCCGGCGCCGATTCGATCTCAACATCCTTCGCATCTTCGATTGCAAGGTGCCGAATGACCGGGCCATCGTGGCCTCGCTGCCGGTGATGATCGACCATCTCGATCCGGCGTCCAAATCCCACCACGACCGGTTGCGCTCGCTGCTCGACGGGGCCGGCATCCGTTACGAGGAAGACCCGCGCCTCGTTCGCGGGCTCGATTACTACACCCGCACCGTGTTCGAGGTGCATCACCCGAAACTCGGCGCCCAGAGCGCCGTGGGCGGCGGCGGGCGATACGACAATCTGGTGTCCGAGTGCGGCGGCCCGCCCACGCCGGCCGTCGGTTTCTCCTCCGGGATCGAGCGCCTTCTCATGGCTTTGGAGGCCGAAGGATGCGCGCAGGGGGCCGTCGTACCGCCGGATGTCATGGTGGTCGGCACGGACCGTCTGGCCACCGCCGTCCTGGCCGCGACGCTGCGTCGTCACCACCGCGTGGATGTGGACCTGATGGAACGCTCCTTCGGCAGCCAGATGAAGCAGGCTGACCGAAGCTCAGCCCGCTTTGCCCTGATCCTGGGCGAGGATGAAATGGCCGGCGATTTCGTGACCCTGCGCGACATGACGGCGGGCACGGAATCCCGGATCCCGCGGGACCGGCTGGAGGCCGAACTCGCCACACGATTGACTGAACCGGCCCCCAACGCGGCGCCGAAGGAGCAATAGGCATGGACACGATGGGAAACTTGAAACGAACTCACCACGCCGGCCATGTTTCCGCCGACCTGACAGGACAGACGGTCACGGTGGCCGGCTGGGTCGACCGGCTGCGCGATCATGGCGGTGTTTACTTTGTCGACCTGCGCGATTGGACCGGCATCGTCCAGGTGGTCTTTCACCCGGAAAACCTGCCGGCGGAGGCGCTGGCTGCGGCGTACGACCTGGGGCGCGAGTATGTCGTTGCCGTTTCCGGCGTGGTGACGCCGCGCCCGCCGGAAATGGTCAATTCGAAGCTGGCGACGGGAGCCATCGAGATCGATGCGCGGGAAATTCGCGTGCTGAACGTTTCCCGCACGCCACCTTTCGCCATCGTCGACGACACCGACGCGTCCGAGGATCTGCGTCTCAAGTTCCGCTACCTGGACCTTCGTCGACCGACACTCCAGGAGTCGTTGCGACTGCGCAACCGGGTCACCCTGTCGGTGCGGCACCACCTGAACGAACAGGGGTTCTGCGAGGTCGAAACGCCGATGCTGGTTCGCCCGACGCCCGAGGGTGCCCGGGACTATCTCGTGCCGGCCCGGCTGCATCGTGGCAAGTTCTACGCTTTGCCGCAGAGTCCCCAGCTCTACAAGCAGATCCTCATGGTCGCCGGCATCGACAAGTACTTTCAGATCGCCCGTTGCCTGCGCGACGAGGATCTGCGGGCCGACCGCCAGCCGGAACACACCCAGATCGATATCGAGATGTCGTTCGTGACCGAGGATGACGTGTTCCGTCTCATCGAGGGAATGATGGGGCAGGTATTCCGCGAAGTCCTTGGCATCTCCCTGCCGGCGGAGTTTCCGCGCCTGACATATCGCGAGGCGATGGACCGCTTCGGCAGCGACAAGCCCGACACGCGCTACGGCCTCGAGATGGTTGACCTGACGTTGATGGGAAAAACGAGCGAATTCGGTGTCTTCCGCTCCGCCGTGGATGCCGGGGGCGCCGTTCGGGCCCTGTGCGTTCCCGGTGGGGCCTCGATGAGCCGCAAGGAAATCGACGACCTGACCGAAAAGGCTAAATTGTACGGAGCCAAGGGGCTGGCGTGGGTCAAAGTGGCCGAGGCAGGTCTCGAAGGGGGCTCGGCCAAATTTCTGGACGGACCGGCTGTCACGACGGCGCTGGGCGGCAAGCCGGGTGATCTTCTTCTCTTCGTGGCCGACGCGCGCCTCGACGTGGCCTGTCGGAGTCTCGGCGCCGTGCGCAGCGTCCTTGGCGAGCCGCTCATCAAGGGGCGCGAGATGGAGTTCAATTTCACCTGGGTCCGCGAGTTTCCACTCTTCGAGCCGACCGACAACGGCGGCTGGGCGCCGGCGCATCACATCTTCTCGATGCCGCTGGAGGAACACGTCGAGCTGCTCGAATCGGACCCCGGCCGGGTGCACGCGCAGCTATACGACCTGGTGTGCAACGGCGTGGAACTGGCCTCCGGCTCGATCCGGATTCACCGCCGCGACATCCAGGAGCGGGTGATGAAGGTGATCGGCCTCTCGATCGAAGAGGCGGAATCCCGGTTCGGATTTCTGCTCGAGGCCTTTCAGTACGGCGCCCCGCCGCATGGCGGCATCGCGCCCGGGCTGGACCGGTTGATCATGGTGATGACCGGCCGCCGTTCGATCCGCGACGTCATCGCTTTTCCCAAGACGCAGAGTGCCACCAGTCTCATGGACGGCTGTCCGGCCCAGGTCGACGAGCGGGATGTTCGGGACCTGCACCTGAAAATCACGGCGGAGTGAGGGGAGAGCTTCCCGACATGGCTTTCCTGTCGGTAAAATTTACAAAAACGCATAACTGGTTAAATTGTAGACAATTATGGTCTGAAGGCAGCCATCCCGGTTGACACGAACCGTCGGACGGCGCTAGCGTTCTAATCAAACCTTTCGGAGGCGAATGAAGGCGCAACGAATCGAGACCATTGACCTGGAATCCATCGATCCACTTCACCTCTTCGGCGAGCGTGACAGTCATCTTCGATGGATCGAGCAGCGATACGAGGTGGAAGCCACCCTCCGTGGCCGCAAATTGGCTGTGGCCGGCAGTGATGGCCCGGTCGAGTCTGCGGCGAACCTGTTCCGCGAACTCATCAGCATGGTGAAACGAGGCCAGTTGTTGACATCCGTGGAGCTCGATTTTGCCGCCAGCCGCCTCGATGGGGGCGCCCCGGCCGGCCAGGCCGAATCTTCCGGCGACCAGATCCTTCAATTCGAGCGACGGTCCATCTATCTCAAGTCGCCGGGCCAGCGCCACTATGTGGAAGCGGTTCGCAAGAACGATATCGTGTTCGGGATCGGGCCTGCCGGCACGGGGAAGACCTTCCTGGCGGTGGCCATGGCCGTCTCCGCACTCAAGGATCGGCAGGTCGAGCGAATCGTCCTGGTTCGTCCGGCGGTGGAGGCCGGGGAAAGCCTTGGATTCCTGCCCGGAAGCTACGAGGAAAAGGTCGATCCCTACCTGCGTCCTCTCTACGATGCCCTGCGCGATCTGATCGGGCACGAAAAGGTCCGGCGCTTCATGGAGACCGGCGTAATCGAGATTGCGCCGCTGGCCTACATGCGTGGCCGAACCCTCAGCCGCTCGTTCGTCATCCTGGATGAGGCGCAGAACACGACGGTCAAGCAGATGAAGATGTTCCTGACCCGGCTCGGCCCCGATTCCCGGGCGGTCATCACCGGGGACGTGACCCAGATCGATCTCGAGAAGCCGGAAACCTCAGGCCTGGTGCAGATTCAATCGATCCTCATCGGTATTGCCGACATTCGCTTCTGCTATTTCGAGGAGCGGGACGTCGTTCGGCACCGCCTGGTGCGCGACATCCTGCGGGCATTCAACACCCACGAGAACCGCGAGAAACAGGGGTCATGATTCTCAAACGGCTCATGAACGCAAGCTCATGACCTCCGGTTCATGATTTTCAAACGGCGCGAGGGTCCGGTGAACGGCCGCCCCAGGAACCGGCCCCGTACCGATCGATCCACGCCGGTCTGGCTCCGACGCCTGACCAAGATCGGGCTGGCGCTCTCGGTCATCCTGGTCACCGTGCCGCTCTTTCCACTCCAACGGCGTGTTGATCCGCCCCACTATCAGGTTGGCCAGGTGATCGACGAGGAAATCCTGGCACCATTCTCCTTCGACATCCTGCGCGGCGAGGAAGACATCGACCGCGATCGGATCGACGCGGTGCGATCGGTGGCGCCGATTTTCACGGTTGACGACACGCGCGCCGAGGCCACCCTGCGGCGATTGACCCGGTTCGGACAGGACGTCCGGCGGGTGGCCACCTCGCCTCAATTGAAGCGCAGCGAGCGGGTGGAAACCGTCGGCCAGCTCGGCGTGCCGCTGACGCCGGGGACGCGCCGTGCATTGGCCGATCCGGATACGGCCGGAATGATTGTCGAGGAAGTCAGCCGATTGATGGTGCAGTCCTACCAGGTGGGGCTCGTCGATATATCCGACATGGCCCTGTACGACAATCGCCTCAAGGTGAAGCTTCGCCGGGACGGAGAGGAAACGGTGAACCCGTCATTCCAGCTCTTCGATCGGCGCCGCATCCAGGAAGTGGCGAACGAACGAGCCGTCCAGCTTTTCCCTCCCGGGAGCGAGGCGATCCAGGCCATGGTCGAGGTGGCCGGCCGTTTCGCGGAGGCGAACCTCATCTATGAAAAGGTCGAGACGACACGCCTCGAGGCGGCCGCGCGGAACGCGGTACCAACCATCGCCGGCCGGGTGGAGATGGGGGAACGCATCATCGACAGCCACACCAAGATCACCGCCGAGGAGTACGAAAAACTTCGATCGCTGGAGGCGGCCACCAACCGGTTGAGTCACCAGCCCGGGTCGACCGGCTGGTTCATGCCGCTGGTCGGCCGGGCCCTCCTCGTCTTCATGCTGGTGGTGATCTTCGCGGTCTTCCTCAAGCTCCACCGGCCCCGGCTGTATGACGACCTCACCACGCTGACCTTTCTGACCAGCCTCAGCATCCTGGTGCTACTCGTCGCGGCCCTGGTGATCCGTTTCGCGCCGGAGGCCTCCCCCTATCTCATTCCCGTGGGCCTGGCGTCGATCCTGATCACGTTGCTTCTCGATGACCAGCTGGCCGGCGCGGTCAGCGTGGCCATTTCCATTCTCATCGGCATCGTCGGGGGGCTTGGTCTCCCCTTCGTCATCGTGTCGATCGTCGGCAGCCTGGCGGCCAGCTATGCGGTCGCCGGCATCCGGCACCGCTGGGAGTTCTATCGGGCCATGATCTTCATGTCGCTGGCCTACGCCGTGACGATCCTGGCCGTCGAGCTGATCACCTCGAGCTCTCCCTTCCAGGTGGCGATGAAGGATTCGCTCTGGGGTGTCATCAACGCGGTATCGGCCACGACGGCCGCCATCGTGTTGCTGCCGGTGTTCGAGCGCAGCTTCGGTTTGTGCACCGACATCACGCTGATCGAACTCGCCGACCTCAACCGGCCGATCTTCAAGCGGATGATGCTGGAGGCCAACGGTACCTACCATCACACCATGGTCATCGGGAGCCTGTCGGAGGCGGCGGCCACCGCGGTGGGAGCCAATCCGCTCCTGGCCCGTGTCGGTGCCTACTACCACGACATCGGCAAGGTGCCCAAGGCCGAGTACTTCGGGGAGAATCTCAAGCCGGGGATGAAGAATCCGCACGAGCGGTTGACCCCGACGATGTCGTGCCTGATCCTGGAAAGCCATGTCCGCGAGGGGCAGGAAATGGCCCGCGAGATGAAGCTCCCCAAGCGGGTGGCCGACTTCATTCCCGAGCACCAGGGAACAACCCTGATGAGCTATTTCTTCCACAAGGCGCTCGAGATGGACCCCGGTGTCGAGGAGCGCGACTACCGCTATCCTGGTCCGAAGCCGCAGTCGAAGGAGACGGCGCTTGTCATGCTGGCCGATTCCGTGGAGGCCACCGCCCGCTCGCTGGCCGATCCGTCTCCCAGCCGCATCAAGGCGGTGGTGAAGCGGATAATCGACCAGCGCGCGGCGGACGGGCAGCTCGACGAGTGCAACCTGTCATTACAAGAGTTGGCCCGGGCGCGCGACGCCTTCGTACCGGTACTGGTTGGTCTCTTCCACGGCCGCATTCAGTACCAGTGGCAGAAGACTCCCGATGGCGGATTTCCGGATGCCGGTGGGGGCCGGCGGGCTGAGGCCGGAGGGGGCCTGAATCCCCGCGGTGATGTCGGCGCCCGTTCCGAACCGGGTGGTCCAACGAGCGGCCGTGTCGATCGCGATCCTCTGGAAAAAGAATCCCGTTGACCGAGTCCGGCTGGCCCGTCTCGTCCGCCTTGTTCTGGCGGGCGAGGGGCGGCGGGGCGCGCGCGTGGGCATCGTGCTGACCGACAACGAGGAACTCCGCCGCCTCAATGCCGCGTATCGCGGCCGGGATTTGGTTACCGACGTGCTGTCCTTCCCCGCCGAGGCGACGGACTCCGAGGACGGCCGCTATCTCGGCGACATCGCCATCTCGCTCGAGAGGGCCGGTGAGCAGGCGCCCCGATTCGGCAACGAATTTCCGGACGAGGTCGACCGACTGCTGGTTCACGGCCTCCTGCACCTGTGCGGCCACGATCATCATGCACCGGCTGACGGGCGCCGGATGAAGGCACGCGAGCGGGCGTATCTCGATCCAGCTTCTCGATGACCTGGATTTTTCTCCCGCTGGCCCTGTCGTCCGGCCTGGTCGCCACTTTCCTGGCCTTCGCGCAGCATGCGCTGCTGTCGGCGGTTGCCGAGCGGGATCTGGAGGGTCCCCGGGGTGAGGACTATGCGGACCAGGCGATGGTCACCCGCCTGATGGAGCGGCCCCGTTCGGTTTATCTCCAGCTGTCGGCGCTGCGCAATGCGCTCCGATGGCTTGCCATTGCCGCGGCGGCGGCGCTCGGCGTGCCGGCCGGCACCTATGGAGTTCTGGGCGCGGCGCTTCTCGCGGCAGCGATCCTGGTTCTGCTCGAGGAGGAACTGCCGCTCCGACTGGTGCTGCGCGATCCCATCGGCTGGGCCCTGCGGCTCCTGCCGCCACTGGAGCTTCCCCTTCGGGCGCTCCGCTCCCTCGGCTGGCTGTTCGAGGGAATCTACACTGGTTGCCGACTCCTGGTCCGTACCAGCCACCGCCGCGAGCCGCCACTCTCGGTCGAGGAGTTGACCATGATGGCCGCCTCGGGCGGTGCCGATCTCGGCATCGAGGAGCGGCGAATTCTGCGGGGCATCTTTCGATCGAGCGGTATCCTGGTGGCCGACATCATGACGCCGCGGGATCGTGTCCAGGCCCTCGACGCGGCCGGCAATGTCGGGCGGGCTCTCGAAATGTTTCGTTCGTCCCGCCACTCAAGGGTGCCGGTATACGAGGACTCCATGGACCGCGTTGTCGGCGTGGCCCATGCCAAGGACTTTCTCCGGCTGACCTACGACGCCACCGCCCAGGCCGCCCCGCTCCAAGATTTCCTGCGCGCCGCCTATTTCGTGCGTCAGGATCGGCGGATCCACGAACTGTTCGAGGAATTGCGCGAGGGACGCATCCACCTGGCTGTTGTGGTCGACCGACTCGGCCGCACGACGGGCATCGTCAGCCTGGACGACATCCTGGAAGAGATCGTCGGCGAACTGCACGATGACCTGGAAACGGCGGCCCGATGATGTGGAGCCGAGCCCGATGATACTGTGGCTGGTCGTGCTGCTCCTCCTGCTCCTGGCTCTTGCACTGCGCTCCGCCGCGGGGGGGCTCACGGCGATGGATCCCTCGCGCCTGGCGCCGACCGAGGAGGCGGCTGGCCTGGCCGCGCCGCCCCGGCTCGAACAGGCCGTCGCCGTCGCGCAATTCGGGTCCGCCCTGTCGGCGGCCGGGTCGGCAGCCCTGGCTTCCGGCGCCGCCATGGAACGATTCGGCTGGGGGGGCTTCGCTGCCGTCTGGGTGGCAGCCGGCGTCCTTGCCTACCCCTTGCTTGAAATATTCCCCTTCCTTTACCTGACGCCACGCGGCGGGCGACGGATGGCGGCGGGGCTCCTGGCCTACTGGCCGCTCTCACTGCCGCTCGGCGCAATTCGGAGCGCACTCCGCTGGGTCATCGAACGGATCATCCCCGGTCCCGGCCCGAACTCGTCGGTCGTGATGGCCGTCCGGCGGGAGACGCTTGCTGCACTCTCCGACGAGCGGGGAGAGGCCCGCACCTTGCGTCAGGCGCAGAAGCAGCTGGTGACACAGGTCTACGAGTTCAGCGAATCAACCGTGGCGGAGGTGATGGTGCCGCGGAGCCGCGTGGTGGGGCTTCCGGCCGAGTCGACGGTGGGGGATGCCGTGGCGCTTGAGGCCGAGCATCAATTCAGCCGGTACCCGGTCTTTCGCGGAACGCTCGATCAGATTGACGGCGTGCTGCATATCCACGATCTCCTTTCCGCGCCGGACCTCGCGTCTTCCATCACGCCGCACCTTCGGTCAATCCCGTTCGCGCCGGAGGCCAAGAAGTGCGATGAACTCCTGTCAGAACTCCGGCGCGGGCATCACCACGCCGCCATCGTCGTGGACGAATTCGGTGGTACCGCCGGCTGGGTCACGGTGGAGGATCTGCTCGAGGAACTCGTCGGCGAGATTCGGGACGAGCATGATATCGAGGAGGAGGCGGTCCGCTCCATTGGCCGCCGGACCTGGATGGTGGATGCCAGCATCCGGATCGACGACCTGAATCGATCCCTTCATCTGGAGATTCCCGACGGGGACTACGAGACGCTGGCCGGCTATCTCCTGGAGGAGATGCAGCGGATTCCCCGGCGGGGCGAGGCACTGCTGATCGAGGGGGTTCGCTTCGTGATGGCCGAGGTGGACTCGCGGCGCATCCTGAAGGTGCGTGTCGAGCGGGTTGACTGAGTCCGGCTTTTCGGCGAAAGATGCGATCCCATGGCCATCGAGAAGAGTGAAGCGCTGGTCCTCCGGGCCATCAAGTATGGCGAGACCAGCAAGATTCTGACGTTGCTCACCCGGGATTTCGGACTCCTCAAGGCGATCGCCAAGGGAGTGCGAGGCAGCCGCCCGAAGTTCGGCAGCGCCCTCGAGTCATTTGCCTGCTGCGAGATCGTCGTCTACCGCCGCCGCGATCGCGACCTTCATCTGATCGGTTCGGCCGATCTGATCGAGGCCCACCTCCCGCTCGGGGCGAGTCTTTCCCGCTATGCGTTTGCCTCGGCCATTGTGGAGTTCATTCCGCGGGTGGTGACCGGTGAGGTGAGTGAGGTGGGCGCTGTGCCGGACCCGGTTCCGCTGTCGGAGTCCGCCGCGCTGTACCAGGAGGCTCGCTGGGCGATCGGTCTCATGACCCTGGCTCCGCTCGACACGCTGCCATATGTTCTGCGGGCCTTCCAGTTGCGATTCGTTTCGCTCCTCGGGCACGGCATGGAGCTGCACACCTGTCTCAACTGCGGGCGTGAGATCGGCGAGGCCGGCGGCCGGGGCCTTGGTCCCGCCGCCGGCGCACTGGCCCTTTCCGCCGGGCAGGGGGGCCTGTACTGCGTCGAATGCGCCCATGACACCTCGGGGACGGTGGCCGTGAGCCCCGCGGCCCTGGCTGTCCTGCGGGCCTACGTGGAAAACGACCTGGCCGTGGCTGCCCGCCAAAATTTACAACCGATGGTGCGCGCAGAAGTTGGGCGTGTCATGGAAGCCTTCCTGACCGCACAGTTCGACGGCTACCGCGGATTGCGCTCGCTGAAGCTCGCGGCCAGCGTGGGTGGGTAGGGGAGCTGGGCCGAACTCGCACCGGTGCGAGTTCGGGCGAAAAAGGCCGGCTCAACTCGCACCGGTGCGAGTTCGGTTAGACATGTCTAACTCAAATCGGCCCCGGAGCAGGGCCGGCTACTCGCGATTGACTCGATGCGGTGCGGTCGGGGCCCCGATTCCCTATCGAACAACCATGAGGCGTCGGACTGCCACGCCCGGGGAATTGCCGGAACGGGCGAAGTAGTGCCCCGGAGATGCAAGAGTCCCGTGAGCCGTTCGGCCATCCCATTCGAACTCAATTGACCCCTCCGCTTCCCCACCTCGCCGGTTGGAACGGCGTCCGATGAGATCCGCCACCCGCCGGCCGGTGATGTCGACGATGGAGACCGTCACGAAGTCTTCCGCCTTTAAGCTCGTGACCTGGCGCGCCCCCGTTTTTTCCGTCGTCGTCGTCGAAAGGACAATGCGAACCGGATCACCGGAGTTGACGAGAACCATTGGCATCGCCGGTGGTGCGGGCGTCACCGTAATCTCCGGAACCTCTGGCGCCGCCATCACCACCGGAGCCTCCGGTGCCACCGTCATCACCGAAACGTCGGCGGCGCCCTCGGGGTTAACCGGAAACGGGGTGTAACAGAAATAGGGCCAGCCCCGCAGGAATTGGGGCACCCGCCGGCCCAGATGCGCCAGCGAAAAGAGCGTGCCGTGGCCCCTGAAGTCGATATCGCCGAGTGAAATTACACTTCCCGTTATGATCCAGTTGCTGGACGAGAAGTCAAACGTGCCGGTCGAATAGATTCCGATCGGATAATTCCCGCTCCCGATGGCTACCGGTCCCGATGAGATGAGATGCTTGACTGCGAGGCCGAGACCCGCCACCGGTTCCATCTGGACCCGTCCCTTGAGAATGGTCGTGCCCCCAATCCAGTAGAATTGACTGAGCCGGTCATTTGGGGTGGCGCCGACGAAACGGGTGTTGATCAGCGTGGCTCGAATCGGCGGTCCGCCGGCACCGATCGTGAGGTTCGTGACCCCGTAAACGAACGGTGTGGCAGCAGCGAAGTTGCCGATCACTGCCGAATCACCGGCCGTCGGCGGAAATATGCCGGTGGCGGCGTCAAACGGCCACCCGGATCGGCACTCGATCTCGAGAAGATTTCCAGGTGTAAGCTTCCACACGATGTCCGGGTGGGGAGAGGTCCCATCCGGCCAACTTTCGAGAGTGAGGCCATGGCGGTCACGCAATTCCAGGATCGGCGCGCCGGCAATGCGGCGGGCCAGGACCTCATAGCAGGTGCTTCCGGGGAACGAGTCGGGTTCGGTGTAGAGCGGTGGCGGGAAAATCGTGTAACTGGTGCCGGCAAGACCGCCACACCGAACTCGCCGCGCACCGTCAAGATCACCATTCGCGTGAAGGCTGGCGTTGGCGCACAGTTGTCCGCTGATCCGAATGTTGCTGACGCCGAGAACGCCATTGAGATGGCAGCTTGGCTGCCCAAGCGCCGTCGGCGGTTGAACCAGCCCGAAGGGCGCGGTCATGATGGCCACCAGGCAGACGATCGCCACCCGCCGCCCGATCATCACCCTCGCGCCCATCGCCATCCGCCGAACAAGGAACATCGATCCGTTCCGCATCACGCGATCCTCTCGATTCTCAGTTGACCACCACGACCCGCTCGGTCGAGCGGCCCACGGACGATTCCAGTGAAAGATAGAAGACACCGGAGGAAGCGCCGCGTCGCCCGGATCTCGCGCCCCCGCCTCCACCGGACGGGCTCCCACCCCCTGAAGC
>Ga0163152_10002408_pt1 | contig 26756 bp, 17 predicted proteins | sample OliLakLV19MP8IB2_FD_148635 | JGI IMG/M metagenome (GOLD analysis project Ga0163152, IMG submission 148635) | Freshwater microbial mat bacterial communities from Lake Vanda, McMurdo Dry Valleys, Antarctica - Oligotrophic Lake LV.19.MP8.IB-2 | ecosystem: Environmental > Aquatic > Freshwater >...
GCTGGGATCGCTGCCCATGTCGCCGAGCAGAATGGTAACGTAGGAACGCGCGACGTAAACGGGCAGGCAAACCCAGAAAAAACTCCGCAAGCTCAGGCCCGCGAGGACGAGCAGGTAATTGCGAATGAAGTACGGTGGCCCCGGCACCAGGGCACCGATCAGGGCCACGGGCACATGTTCATCCGGCGGAACCTGCGGCAGGTGCGAGTGGCGACGCTCGATGAAGCGCTCCAACGGACCACGCAGGAAACTGCGCCCCACGGCGTACGTGCCGAGCAAATGCACGGCGGTGACACCGGCGACCACCGCACCGCCCCACCACGGCCCGAAGCGCAGTCCGGCAAACAGATAAACGACCGAGATCGGAAAGCCAAATATCGGCAGCACCGCCATAATCGGCAGCACCGCCCATGGATTCAGGCGGTGGAGGGCGTCAATGATCATGCTCCATTCAAGGTCCGAATAAAAAATAACCAAACCCACGGCGACCGCGATCAGGACCAACCCTAAAGCGAAAAGCGCCGCCGCGCGCTTCTGTTTCGGACCTACTCCGAATAACAACATGTGACGCGCACTGCGATGCCCACGAGGCGACGCGGCTGGAGGAAGACCAGGCGCCTGCGTCTTCGGAGGGGGATCGGACTCAGTGCTGTACATTATTGAAGGAAACTCAAATGTCGGGACCGGACGCGGCGCTCTGCGTCGGAGTTCGCCTCGCAGTCGGCTAAACCGCGGCGGGCGCATCCTAACTCAGACCGCATCGCTGGTTGGAGGTGACGCCCAATTCGCATCCGGGAACCACACGTAGTCCGATGGGTCCAGATCGTATCCCATGCCGTTGCTCGCAAAATTTCGCAGCCTCGGGAGACAGGAACGCTCGGACACTGAACGTCGCAATCCTGTCCCTAAAAAGAATTCCAAGTGGATCTGGCTCTCCATCGCGCTCACCGTGATCGCCGTTCTGGGATTCTATTTTTGGAAGACCTCCGCGCGGTTGCTCGGCGAGCCCATCACGGTCAATTATGGACCAGCTGACCCACCATTTATCAACGCAATGGGGGCGCTCGTGGGCGCTGAATTCACGTCAGGTAACTCCGTTGAGCTTCAGGTCAACGGTGACGCCTTCTTTCCGTCGATGTTGGACGCGATTCGCCGCGCGAAACAAACCATCACCCTGGAAACGTATATCTGGACGCCAGGGCACATCAGCGAACAATTCATTTTCGCGCTGATGGACCGGGCCCGAGCTGGGGTTAAAGTGCACATCCTCGTCGACGGGATGGGCACGCTCAAATTCAAGGACGATGATCGGGATCGGCTCCAGGAAGCGGGCGTCGAAATCTACAAATACGGCCGCCAGCATTGGTGGGAGGTGAAGCCTAACATCAACCATCGCACTCACCGCAAGATTCTGGTGGTCGACGGCAAGGTTGGGTTTACCGGCGGCATGTGCATCGACGACAGCTGGGAAGGCAATGCCGAGAACGAAAAGGTCTGGCGCGAAACGCAGGTCCGGGTTGAAGGACCGGCCGTTCGCCAACTGCAATCCGCCTTTGCGTCCAACTGGCTCCAAACCACCTCGGGCGTGTTGCTCGGTGAAGACTACTATCCCAAGGTCGGATCCTCCGGATCAAAACTTGCCCAAGTGTACAAGAGTGGTCCGTCGGATGCACCGGAAGCCGCCCGCATCGGTTACCTCTTCGCGATCGCGGCCGCGCGCAAATCGATTGACATCGCACAGGCCTATTTTGTCCCCGACGAGCTCGCCACCCAATCCCTGATCGCTGCCCGCGAGCGCGGCGTGCGGGTTCGGATCATTGTGGCCGCGATCAACGACTCGAAATTTGGGCGCGCTGTGTCTCGTTCTCGCTGGCAACCGCTGCTCGAAGCCGGCGTTGAAATGTATCAATATCTCCCGTCGATGTACCACCCGAAGACCATGGCGGTGGACGATCTCCTGGTCACCGTGGGTTCGGCCAATTTCGACAACCGCAGCTTCCGGATCAATGACGAGGTGCTCCTCAACTCTCTCGATCGGAGCGTCGCCGCCGAGCACAAACGAATCTTTGAAACCGATTTGAAACGTTCCAAGCAAGTCACGTTGGAAGAGCATCTGAATCGTCCATTTTATATTAAGGCGGTCGACTGGTTCGCCGGATTATTCCGCTCCCAGTTTTAGTGACACCTGGGATCTGGGACCTGGGACCTGGGACTTGGGACTTGGGATCCGGCACCTGGGACCGCGGCCGCCCCCGGCCGCAGTTTTTCACGGAACGGCACATCGGTATTCGGATCGGACTGCCTTGGTAGAATGCGGCCGAGGGCGGCCGCGGTCCCAACGAACATCCAACCCGTCCGCTTCGATCAACTCGAGGCCAAGCGCCCGGCTACACGAACAAGCTCCGCTGCGACTCCATTCGCCGCTTTCTGCGCGCGCTCATCTTTCAATTTACCCTCCGCATCGAAGGCCGCGTCAGCCTTTGGAAGTACGCACTGGGTTGCAACCACCAGACAGCCGAGATGCGTCAACAGCTGGCGCGCGAGCGTCATGGAGCGAATCGCCCCGAATGCGCTGGGCGACGCCGACACCACCGCCGCCACTTTTCCCGGAAACGGATTGTCGTCTCCCCGCGTGCACCAATCGATGGTGTTCTTCAGGAGTGGCGTCATCTGCGAATTATATTCCGGTGACGCAATCAACAGGCCGTGATGCTGCGTGATCAATGTGATCATTTTCGTCGCATTTTCCGGCAGGCCTTTTTCATCCTCGAGGTCGCCGTGATAGAGCGGAAGCACGTACTCGTTGAGGTCCACGAGCGTGACTTCCCCACCGGCCGCCCGCGTGGCTTCGACGACGGCGTTGAGCAATTTGCGATTGAGCGATTCACGTCGGGCACTGCCGGAGAACGCCAGGATACGAGGAGAAATGGGCATCGCGGAAGCGAATCGATTTCCGGGCCTTCAGCAAGCGGCGCCGCCACCATCCTAAATTCCGCAGAAGGAGTAACCACTGATGGGCACTAATAAACACTGATCCAATAGATCCAGATTGATGGGATAGAACGTTTCCTTCACTTACCGGGTGAACAGCCTCCATCCCGCGACTCTGTTTGCATCAGTGGTCATCCGTGAAAATCAGTGGTTCAACTGCGTTTTTTAAGATCATGCGGACGGGCTGCGCTGCGCCCTCAGCAGGAGACGGAGCGTGAGACGTGAGGGTCAGGGCGCACGCCGGCGCGACCGGAATCTTCGCAGGCCGCGATCAGCCCAGCGCCTGGTGCAAACGCTCCAACTCCGTGCGCTTCGCCTTCTGCTCGGCCAACTGACGACGGGCGCCGTCGAGGACCGCGGGCGGGGCTTTGCTGACAAACGCTTCGTTCGACAACCGCGCTTCCGTCCCTGCGATGTGTTTGGAGATCTGGTCGAGTTCCTTGTTCAAGCGCACCTTCTCCGCGCCTACATCCACCGTGCTCGCGAGATCCAGGTACACCGTTCCGAGTGGGGTCACGACCGCGGGCGCACCGTCCACGTGGTCGCGTCGCGAAATCTCCGTCGCGCCAGCCATGCGGGTGAGCTTGGCCAGATTAGCCGCCACGATCGTCCAATCGCTCTCGACCGCAGTAACGAAGAACGTCACATCCCGGCGACTCGCCAGATTGTGCTCCGCTTTGAGCGCGCGCACTTGAGAAACAAACGCCTTCAGCTTACCGACGGAAGCGATGGCTACCGGGTCACGGTGCCAGCCGCGAGCGTTGGCCGCGGTCTCGATTTCAGCCGCCGTCTTGAGGCGGGAGTCCTCGATGAACTTCCCCGTCGTGCCGTATCCGAGTTGGCCCCACAGCTCCTCCGTAATGAACGGAATGAACGGGTGCAGTAGCAACAGCGTCTCGCGCAAAACCAGATCCTGAATCGCGAGGCAGTTCGCCTTCATGGTCGGATCCTGGAGCTTCGATTTCGAGACTTCGACATACCAGTCGCAGAAGTCATTCCAGAAAAATCCGTATAAGGCCTGGGCCGCGGCGCTGAATTCAAACTCGCCGAAGCAGCGCTCCACTTCCTGGGTGGTCGCCAGCATCCGGTCCATGATCGCATGGTCGTCCGCGTCGAACTTGGCCGGCTCTAATCGCGCGATGATGGCGGGCAGCGTCGTGTTGTCGCCGGATTCGCCGCTCATCTGGCGGAAGCGGCAGGCGTTCCAAAGCTTGTTGCAGAAATTCTTGCCGCTCTCGATTCGGTCTTCCTGGAAACGAATGTCCTGGCCCTGGGGCGCGATCGCCACGATGCCGAAACGAAGTCCGTCCGCGCCGTACTTCGCGATGAGGTCGAGCGGGTCAGGCGAGTTGCCCAGCGACTTCGACATTTTGCGTCCCTGCGCATCGCGAATGATGCCGGTGAAGTACACGTGCTTGAACGGAATTCGACGCTCAATCGGCTCGCCCGGGCGCATGAATTCCAAGCCCGCCATGATCATGCGCGCGACCCAGAAGAAGATGATATCCGGCCCGGTCACGAGTGACGTCGTGGGATAGAAATAATCCAATCCCGCTTTCGCCTCCTGCGCGCGATCCGGCCAGCCCAGCGTGGCAAACGGCCACAACCACGACGACGCCCACGTATCGAGGACGTCGTCTTCTTGAATCCAGTTCTGCGGATCCGCCGGACCTTCCAGCGAAACGTGCACCTGGTTCGGATCCCGCAGATCCGCCTCGGTCAGTTTCTCTTTGTCCAAGCCAATCCGATACCACACGGGAATCCGGTGCCCCCACCAGAGCTGCCGGCTGATGCACCAGTCCTGAATGTTCTCCAGCCAGTGCAGGTAAACTTTGCTCCAGCGTTCCGGGTGAAACTTGATGTGTCCGTCCCGCACCGCCGCCTTGGCTTCCTCGACGCGCGGGTACTTCAGCCACCACTGCCACGTGAGCCGCGGCTCGATGGGCACATCGGCGCGTTCCGAGTAGCCGACGTTGTTGGCATACGCTTCCTCGGCGACGAGGGCGCCGCGCTCTTTCAGCAGTTCCGCCGCTTTCTTGCGGCCGGCAAAACGATCCATCCCTGCGAGCTCCGGACCGGCGAGTTCGTTCAAGGTCCCGCCCGCATCGAGCACATCGATGATGGGCAGCTGGTGGCGTCCGCCGATTTCGAAGTCCGCTTTGTCGTGCGCCGGGGTGATCTTGAGCGCACCGGTGCCAAATTCCCGGTCGACGGCCGCATCGGCCACGATCGGAATCTCCGCGGCGGGCCCGAGGGCGCGACGCACTTTTTTGCCGATCCAGTCGGCGTACCGGGGATCTTCCGGATGCACGGCGATCGCGGTGTCACCGGGAATGGTCTCGGGCCGCGTCGTCTTGACTTCGATGAATTGACCCGGGGCGTCGACTCGCTCGTAACGCACGCGGTACATCACGCCGTTCGCCGGTTTCATGATGACTTCTTCGTCGGACAACGCCGTCTGCGTCGCCGGACACCAGTTCACCATGCGTTTGCCGCGGTAGATGTTTCCCTTGTGGAAGAGATCAACGAAGACGCTCAGCACCGCCCGGGAGTAATGCGGGTCCATGGTGAACTGGGTGCGATCCCAGTCGCAGGAGGCGCCCAACGCGCGCAGCTGCTGCAGAATCATGCCACCCTTTTCATCCCGCCACTGCCACACCTTCTCGAGAAACTTTTCCCGGCCCAAGTCGCGGCGATGCACCTTGGTTTTGCGCAGTTCGCGTTCGACGACGGCCTGCGTCGCGATGCCGGCGTGATCCGTGCCCGGCAGCCAGAGCGCGGACTTGCCTTCGAGCCGCGCGCGGCGGGTTAGAATGTCCTGCAACGTGTTGTTCAACACATGACCCATCGTCAGCACGCCGGTGACGTTCGGCGGCGGGATCACGATCGAGTACGGCTCCAGGCCCGGCGTTACCCGGCCGGCAAACGCGTGCGCGTCCATCCAGGCGGCGTACCATTTTTTCTCAATATCGTGCGATTCGTAGCTCTTGGTGATCTCGGCCATCGGGTCAGTTGGGAATTAGAACCGAAGACAGAACCGTCCGGCGTTAGCCGAGGCAAGTGGTTTAACCGGCGGCCGGGAGCGGAGAGCGCATCATCCGGTTGGCGGTTCCGGCTCCGGCGCGGAGCGGAGTCCGCGCCCTACCTTTTTCAAAGGTCACAATAGGTAGGGCGGCGAGTCCCTTCGCCGCCTTTTTCCAAAATCACGATCGGTAGGGCGGCGAGTCCCGTCGCCGCCGCGGTGGCTTCCGCCGCCAACGAACAGACGCGCCCGGGAGCGGCCGCGGTCCCAGGTTCAATCTACTCTCAACGCCGACCGTGGGGTTATTCACTGCCGATTAGCAGCGAACCCGTGTCATTTTATAAAGTTGGCCCGGCCTTTGCACCCCTTTCATTTCTCCCTAACACCACGAAGGCACCGATACTGCACCGCCCGGACAGATGAACGTTGAAACCTCGCCACTGCCTGTTCGAAGCTCAGCGTTCTCCGTTTCCCTGATGCCCGCCAACATTCCGCAACGCGCTCGCGAACAATTGTCCTTCCCGGGCGACGTTCCTGTCGTCCAGCGTCTCGCCGCGTGCAAGGAATTCCTCCGCACCGAAATGCAGTCGCTGCGCGAACGCCACAACCGCGGTAGCTCGGGGCTCACCCTCTGTCACGAGCGCTCGCTGCTGATCGACGTGCTCCTGACTCATTTGATGGATTACGCCTTGGGCGCCTATGCGCGCAAGGTCGGCCCGGTGCCTGCTCCGGTCACGATCGTCGCGCTCGGTGGCTATGGCCGGGCTGAGCTTTCGCCGTGGAGCGACGTGGATATCATGTTTCTCTTCCCCACGAAGACGAAACCCGCTGAAGCCAAGCCCCTGCAAGAATACCTCACCAACGAGATTCTCTACATTCTCTGGGACTGCGGCCTCAAAGTCGGCCACTCCACCCGCACGATCGACGACGCCTTCGCCGAAGCCCGCGCCGATATCCAAAGCAAAACGTCCATGCTGGAAGCGCGTCGGGTCACCGGGTCAGAGAAACTCTACGACACCTTTGCGCAGGCGTACCGGAGTTACTACATCAGCGAGAATCCGAAAGAGTACATTGCCGCCCGCCTGGATGACCAGGCGAACCGCCGCACCAAGTTTGCCAATACCGTTTTCAATCAGGAGCCCGACATCAAGAACGGCGTCGGCGGGCTGCGCGATTACCAGAACGCGCTGTGGATGGCGCGCGTAAAACTCGACATCACGAACCTTGATGAGCTCGCGACGCAAAACTACCTGCGGGGCGAAGATATCGCGGCCTTTCGCCGCTCCTACGATTTCCTGCTGCGCGTCCGCAACGAGCTCCATTTCATGAGCACCCGCTCGACGGATATCATGAACCTGGATACGCAGCCCCGCATCGCGGAAAACCTCGGCTACACGGAGCCCGAGATGCTGCCCCGCGTGGAGCATTTCATGCAGGATTACTACCGTTGCGCGCAGACGATCTTCCGCGTCTCCAAGCTGGTGGAAGACCGTCTCGCGCTTAGCATCGGCCGCAACGGCAACGGCGACAAACGTTCCATTCGCGAAAGCTTGCTGGCTTCACGTTTCGTCCGCGCCAAACGGATCGACGGCTTCATTCTCCGCGGGCGCGAGCTGGCGGCGGAGAAGCCCGACGTATTTCGCGATGATCCGGTGCGCCTCGTGCGGGTGTTCCGCCACCTTCAGACCCTGGGTGTCACGCTGGATTTCCATCTGGCCGACCTGATTCGCCAATCGCTCCCGCTCCTGACGCCCCAAGTCGCCCAATCGCACGACGCCACGGTCTCATTCCGCGCGATCCTCTCCGAAGTCGGCGACGTGTATCCCATTCTGGCGAACATGCACGAGCTCGGCGTGCTGGGGACCTTCATCCCCGAATTCGACGGGCTCACGTGCCTGGTGCAGCACGAGTATTATCACCGTTATACCGCTGATGTGCACACCCTCAGTGCGATCCGCGAACTGGATCGCGTTTTCACCGAAGCCGAGCCGATCACGATGAAGTATCGGGCTGCGCTGCACGAGTGTAGCGACGCCGGCCTGCTCTACCTGACATTGCTGCTCCACGACATCGGTAAGGCCGAAGGAATTCGAGGCCACGCCGAAAGTGGCATGCGCCTCGCGGCGCCGCTCTTGGAACGTTTCGGCGTGCCTGCCGCCAGCCGCGAACTCGTTCTCTTCGTCATCAAAAATCATCTCGCCATGGCACGATTCTGGCAGAAGCGAGATGTTGATGACCCCAACACCGCTTCCGCCTTTGCCGAACTCGTCGGTGACGCTGAGCGTTTGCGGCATCTGTATGTCCACACTTTCTGCGACGCCCGCGGCACGGCCGCCGATCTTTGGAACAGCTACAAGGATACGTTGCACACCAGCCTTTACCGCGCCACTCTGGAACGGCTGAAACATGGCGCTGCCCTAGACGCCAGCCTTCAGGAAAAGAAACAAATGACCCAACAGGAACTGATCGAAAAAACCATCCCCGGCATCAGTGCGGATGAGATTAACGCGCATTTCGGCCTCCTGCCCGATCGGTACTTCGTTCACACCGATTCGGACGAAATCGCGTTGCACATCCAAATGGTGAATCGCCTGCTTCAGTCGATTACCACGGCCGATTCCGTGGGATCGCTGCGGCCTATCATCGAATGGAAAGATGACCTCAATCGATCCCTGACCGTCGTCAACGTGGTCACGTGGGACCGCGCCGGGCTCTTCTACAAACTGGCCGGAGCTTTCAGCGTCGCCGGCCTGAGCATCCTCGGCTCCAAGGTCATCTCCCGCACCGACCACATTGCCATCGACACCTTCTACGTCGTCGAACCCGGCCGCGGCCCCGTGCAGAGCGCCAGCGCCCAGGAAAAATTTGCCAAGACCATCGAAGATGCCCTGATCGCTAATCGGGAACTTCTGCCGGACATCCTCGCGCAAGCCAAAAAAATCGCCGCGACCCGCTACTTGTCGACGACCACGGGCGAAGCGTTGCACAGCTCGTTTCCTCCGACGGTCGACGTTTATCACGAGCTGTCGATGGAACGTACGATCGTCGAGATCCAGGCCCGGGATCAAATCGGCCTACTCTATCGACTGGCGAAAACCATCAGCGATCATGGCTTCGACATCACGTTCGCGCGCATCGGCACGGAACGCGGCGTCGCCATCGACACCTTCTACATCGAGAGTGCCAATCATGAGGCAATGGAGGGCACCGAGCGTCTCGTTGGTTTGCGGGATGCGCTCAACGAGATCATCTCGTTCACCCCGGCCGCTCCCGCCACCACGGCCCGCTAAGCCGGAGCGTCGCCGATTAGACTCGATGGGGCGGCCAATCGCCGCGGAGATTGGGCTCGGTGGGACCGCGGCCGCCCTCGGCCGCAGTTTTTCCGGATGCGGCCGAGGGCGGCCGCGGTCCCAACGGAGCCACTCCCGCGCCCAACCACTCCGCGCGGCTGGCGCGCCCGGTACCTGCCCGCCGCGTTCCTGAAATCCTCGCCGTCCGCGCCGACTTCGTTCACACCCGAAACCTGTGGCCGACTCTCCCAACCAACTTTCGAGCCCTCCCATTTCTGCCAAGGCACCGATGTCCATTCCCGAGGTGCTTTATCGGGTTTCGTCTCTCGCCACACGCACCGACGATCCGCAGTTCGCATTGCGAGAAATGCTGGATCTATGCGTCGCGACGTTCAAGGCCGACGCCGGCTCCATCGGTCTCCTCAGCCCGGATACGGGCCGGCTGGAAACGGAAGTGCAGACGGGCGAAACGACAAATTCAGTCGCGTCGCACGGGCTCAAGCTCGGTCACGGTATCACGGGCTGGTGCGTGCTCAATCAGCGCCCGCTCCTTGTGGCAGACGTCACCATCGAGCCCCGGTACATTGCGGTGCGGCCCACCGCCCGGTGCGAAATGGCGGCGCCGATTCAGGACAACGATCAAATCATCGGCGTCATCGACCTCGAGAGTGACCGCGTCGGCGGCTTTACGCCCGACGATCTCAAATTGCTGGAAAGCTTCGCCGCGGAAGCGGGTCGCGTTTTGCACCGGCTCTGGCAGCTCGGCCACCTGAAATCCAAGGCTCGCCAGCTCGAGTCATTGATCACCGCGGGGCAATCGCTCGTCACCAAGCTCGAGCAACAGGAACTGTTTAACACCCTGACACGGGAGGCTCGCCACACGCTGGAGGCCCGCGCATGTGCCCTGTACATTTATAACGTTGAGAAACGCACGGTGCGTTGCGCGTCACTCTCCAACGGCATTCCGACGCCGCTGCCCGCGGGCGAACTTCCCTTGGATTCGTGCCTCGCCGGCTCGCCCATCCATACCCGGCGGCAGGTCGCGTTTCCCGACATTCAGTCCCCTGAGTTTCTCGAACTGCTCGATCTTCCCGCGGATCCCACCCTGCGTTCGGTGCTCGCCACGCCGATGATGTTCGAAGGCGAAGTCCTGGGGGTCGTGGCTATTTTCACCGATCACCTGCACCGCTTCGACAATGACGAGAAACGGCTTTCTGCCGCGTTAGCCAGTCTGGCCGCCGTGGCGCTGCAAAATGCCCGGCTCTACGCCCGCGTGTTCCGAAGCGAAGACGTTTTGCGCAAAAATGAGCGGCTCACGACGCTCGGTCTGCTCGCCGCGGAAATCGCGCACGAGATCCGCAATCCGCTGACGGTGCTTAAACTCCTGCACGGCGGCTTGGGCGTCGACTTCGCCGAAGGTGATCCCCGACGCACCGACATGCGCGTCATCGGCGAGAAACTTGATCAGCTCGAGTCAATTGTCACCCGCGTGCTCAGTTTCGCCAAGGCGCCATCCAGTCTGCATTCGCGCTGGCTGCTGGCGGACATCATTGAAGACACGTTGGTCCTGGTCCGGCTGAAACTCGCCCAACACAAGGTGACGGTGCGGTTTGAAGCTCCCACCCGCCCGTTTTTCGTCGATGCGCACAAGGGCCAGATTCAACAAGTGCTGCTGAATCTCCTGCTCAACTCCACCCACGCCATGCCCGACGGCGGGACGATAACCCTGACCACCGTCCCCGACGATCGGCCGGGGCTTCACCAAGTCAATTTGGACATCACCGACACCGGCACCGGTGTTGATCCTGCAATCCGCGAACGCATCTTCGATTCATTCCTCTCCAGCCGCGCCGATGGCACCGGACTCGGTCTCGCCATCGCGAAACGCATCCTCGTGAGCCACCACGGTGACATTCAATTACGTGAGACCAGTCCGTCGGGCACGGTCATGCGACTGACCCTGCCGCTCGCGAAATAACGTTATTCGACTTAGAAAACGCAGTTGAACCACTGATTTTCACTGATGACCACTGATGCAAAGAGTGGTGCGCGATAGAGGCCGTTTACCCGGTAAGTGACAGGAAAGTTCTATCCCCATCGATGAGGATCTATTTGATCAGTGTACATTAGTGCTCATCAGTGGTTACTCGTTCGGCGGAATTTAGGTTCAATGCCGCACCCGGTCGTTGAATTTGAGATTTGAGATTGAAGATCCGAAATCCAAATTTCCCGTTCCGATGAACGAAGCCCCGAAGAAGGAACCGCCGATGAATTCAGCCCCGGACCGCGTCGCGCACGAACGCGCCCGCCTCAAACGCACGGTTCTAATCCTGGCGCCCGTGCTCATCCTCGGCGGCATCGCGGTCCTTTTTTTCCTCGAGCGAATGCCGCTTCCGTTGCGCTTCCTCGTCGGCCTCGGCGACATCGTCGTGGGCTTGGTGCTATTGGTTCTGCTTAAGCCAAAGTACTTCGAGAAATAGCTGCCGGGGGGTGATACCAATCGCCCGTAAAATTTAGACGACTGTCATCGCGAGGTGCGCGAAGCGCGCCGTGGCGATCCAGCTCGATTGCTTCGTCGCTTCGCTTCTCCTAATGAACACCTACAATTTGTCATTGCGAAGGAGCCTAAGCGACTGCGGCAATCCACGCGTCCCGGTGGATTGCCACGCTCGGCAAGCCTCGCTCGCAATGACAATCGGGGGTGTTCATTGGCGATTCCACCCAACGTCGGGTTGGTCCAGCTCTCGCAATGACAGTCCAAAAATCACGAGCGATTGGGTATGAATTTGAGATTAGAAGGGAATCTGAAATCTCAAATCTCACATTTGAGATCACCCATCCCGCCTCACACCGGCGCGAGCTTCACATCGACCATAAGGTCCGAAGCAAGTTTCTCCAAATCCGCCCTCACCGCCGAGAGCTTCACATTGCCGGGCACGAACACCGTTGCCTTCGCCTGAAAAAGTACGCCGCCATCCATCGGCGCGTTGACTCGCTCCGAGGCGAGTTCCTCGACGTTCACCCCATGCGCCGCAAAGACCCCTGACACGCTGCGCAATATACCGGGGCGGTCATTGCCGACCAACTCCATGGTGACGAGCGAGCCGCCGGCCGACGCCGCGGGGCCGGGCGCAAAGACGTCGCCGTCCGCGTGCATGATCACGCGCAACCCATCGACCTCGAGCGTCCGCAACGCGTTCACGAGTTCGTCGCGACGTTCCTTCGCCACCTCGACCCGCAGAATGCCGGCAAACTGCCCGCCCAGGCGGCACATCCGGCTCTCGAGCCAGTTACCGCCGTGGTCAGCCACGCGGGACGCCACCAATTGCACCAGACCGGGCCGATCGGCACCGATCACCGTCATCACCAAAGTCGCGAGCATAGTCTCGCCACCGTGGCCCGCCTGCGCTGTCGCGGCAATCTTCGAATACCCCGGGCAAACCGCTAATGGACGCTGAAGGCCGCTAATAAAAAGCCGCCCAATGGGCGGAAAACATCTCAAAACTGGTCTTCATAGCCCAGCTCACGTCTCCGCCATCTGCTTTATCCGTCCTCCCCCGCCATTGGCGGGTCTGTGATTAGCGACCATCAGCGCTCATTAGCGGTTTCTCACCCCTGCGATCGATTCCGACCGTTCTCACTCCTCGAGTTCCACATTCCAGTAAGCGACATCGAGAAAATCTTTCCAGTGCTCATGCCGCTGCTTACCGAGCACCAACGAGATCACCGGTCGCCACTTCGGTCGCACCGGCTTCCGAATGAGCCGCATGTGCGCTTCGTGCGGCAGACGATTCGCTTTCCGGGTGTTACACTTGATGCAGGAGCAAACGATGTTCTCCCACGTGGTCTTCCCGCCGTAATCGCGCGGAATGACATGGTCCAAATTGAGCTGCTCGCGCGGCAGGGGCCGCGAACAGTACTGGCACGTGTTCTTGTCGCGCTCGAAGACGTTGTTGCGCGTCAGCTTGAGCTCCTTGCACGGCAGTTTGTCGAAAAACGTCAGCAGAATCACGCGCGGTAACCGGATCACCCGTGTCGGCGTGTGCACGCTTTCCAATGCGCCAATCGGGGGGTTGCTGACGGAAAAATCAATCCAATCCAGCATCGAGAACGTGCGGAAATCATCCTCATGATGATGCACGACTTGGGCATGCCCGCGGGCCAACAGGCCGAAGGCTCGGCGAGCACCAATGACATTAACCGCCTGCCAGAGGCGGTTAAGCACGAGGACCGGTTGGTCTAGCGCAGCTTCCATACGGGGACACGCCAATAACGTCGGCCCTGTTCGACTGTCAAGGGCGCGAGACGATCTGCTCAGACGATCTGCTCGCGCCCCCGGCTCACTCCTGCACCTCGCTGCCGGCGCGCGCCGGAGCCAGCGCGATCCCCTTCAACCGAATGCCGGTCAGTTTCTTCACGATGAAGTCAGCCTCGGCTTCAGCCACGTCCGCGAGCGTGTGGCGCTGATGGATATCAATCGCACCGACCACATTGGCCGGGAGCCGCGTGACGCCTGCAATTTTCCCGACGATGTCTGCCGCGGTGACGAGCTGTTTGCGTCCAATGTTGAGAAACACGGTCGCCATCCCCGGCTCTTTGCCGGTTCGCGCTGGGCGATTAAATTTCGGATCCCGTCCGCCTTCTCCCTCCCCCGGGGTAGAATCGGACGCGTCGTCGCGCTGGGTTTCCACGGGACGGCTGCGCGCCACGGTCGGTTCGGCGCGTTGTGCCACCGCGACGTCAACTGCGGTCGGCCGGGCCGGCGACGCTGGCTTGCGCGCGCTCTCCTGCGGCACCCAACCGGGCGCGGATTTGACGGCCGGGGCGGCTGGCGTAGGCCGGTTGGTTCCCGCCGGACCTGCGCTCTTGGCCGTCGCCGGAGCGGCACCCGCTCCGCCTTGCAGCAAATGAATCAACGCCGAACAGATGTCGGTGCTCGCGTACCCTTGATCCAGCAACCGATCGATCATGCGATCATGCGGCTTGAACTCCTTCGCCTCAAGCGCCGAGCGGATCCGTTCGAAAAACACATTCGCCCGCGCCTCCTCCACTTCATCCAGGGACGGCAGGCGTTCCCGCCGAATCATCAGCTTCGTGAACCGCATCATGTACTGCAGCCGGTAAATTTCCTGCCCGGAAACGAACGTAAACGCGCGTCCGGATTTCCCCGCGCGACCCGTCCGGCCGATGCGATGAGTATAATCCTCCCCGTCGTTCGGAAGGTCGAAATTGAAGACCACTTCAAGGTCATCCACATCCAACCCGCGCGCCGCCACGTCGGTCGCAATGAGGAACTCGAATTTCCGCTCGCGGAATTTTTCCATCACGCGATTACGCTGCGTCTGCGTAATGTCGCCATGCAGCCGATCGCACGCGTAGCCCCGGGCGTGCATCTGCTCGTCGAGCTCATCGACCATGATTTTCGTGCTGCAGAAAACAATGCCGTAGCGAAAATCATACACGTCGATGAGTCGCGTCAGCGCCTCGATCTTCGAGCGGCGATCCACTTCGAAATAAACCTGATCCACCTGCGGGGCGTTCTGGGCCACCGACTCGATCTTCAGCCAGGCTGGATCCTTGCTGTAGCGCTTGATCAGATCCTGAATTGCCCGCGGCATCGTGGCGGAGAAGAAAAACAGCTGCCGCTGCGCCGGCACCGCCGACAAAATTTTCTCGATGTCATCGCGGAAACCCATGTCGAGCATCCGATCCGCCTCATCGAGGACCACCATCTTCAAGGAGTCCAGGCGCAGAGTCCCGCGCTCCATGTGATCCATCACGCGACCGGGCGTCCCGATTACAATCTGCACGCCCGATTCCAGCGCGCGAAACTGGCGGTCATAACTTTGACCGCCGTAAATCGGCACTTCGCGAATGCCTTTTTTGAAGAACGCCAGCTTCCCGATTTCTTCGGCGACCTGCACCGCGAGCTCGCGCGTCGGACACAAAATCAGGACCTGCACCGCGCGTTTGGCGGGATCAACTTTCTCGATCGCTGGAATGCCAAACGCGGCGGTCTTGCCGGAGCCCGTCGACGACTGCCCCACAATATCGCGACCCGTCAGGCCCACGGGAATTACCGCAGTTTGGATGGGTGAAGCTTCCTCAAACCCCATCTTCGCGACGGCTTTCAGGATCTCGGGCGATACACCCAGCTGATCAAAGGGACGTTTTTCCATTCCACACGATGGCGGCATCCGGCTCGCGCTGCCAGCCCTCATTCACAAATCGCTGCCCGCCCCGAAACCGCCCGCGGGCATCGCAAAAAAAGTTTCACAACCCGACATCCAAGGCGCGGCTTCGCTCGTTCTAAGTGAGATAACGCGGACCAGTCCGCCCTTGGAAACCTCTATAGTTCACCTATGAATCATAAAGTCCTGATTGCATCCTTCCTCAGCCTGCTGGTCACCGTGGCCTCGGCCCAAAACAGCAGTGTGGTCAACAGTTCCACCCGCGGCGTCGCCGGTAGCGGCGCCAACACCATGATCAGCGGATTCGTGGTCAACGCTCCCGCCGGACAGCTTCGCTGGCTGCTCATTCGCGGCGTCGGCCCGAGTCTCGCCACCTACGGCGTCACCGGCGCTCTGGCCGATCCTGCAATCCAACTGCGCGCCGGTAACGGCACGGTCGTGGGCGTAAACGACAACGTCGCCACCGCCCCGAATCTCCAACTTCTGAATACGGTCACGGTTGCAGCGGGCGCCTTCCCGCTCACCAGCGCCAACGATGCGGCGTTGTTGGTTGGTCTCCCCGCTGGAGCGTACACCGCGCAGATCCAGACCACCGCCACCACGCCGGCCCCCGCCTTGCTCGAGGTGTATGAATTCGGCGCCGTCGCGGCCGGCCAGGTCAGCCAGACGATCAGCGGCCTCGCCGCCGCCAACCCCAACCTGACCACGCTCGCCACGGCACTCCGGCTGACGGGGCTCGACGCGACCCTTGCGGCGGGCGGACCGTTCACGGTATTCGCGCCGACCGATGCTGCCTTCGCCGCCCTGCCGGCCGGCACCCTCAACACGCTCATCGCGAATCCCGCCCAGCTCGCGCAGGTGCTGTTGTTCCACGTCGCCAGCGGCCAGGTGCTCTCCACCCAGCTCACAAACGGCCAGAACATCACCACCCTTCGCGCCGGGGCGCGCCCACTCGTGGTCAACCTTACGGGAGGAGCGAAGATCGACAGTTCCAACGTTGCCGCCGCGGATGTCCGCGCGCAAAACGGCGTGGTCCACGTGATCGACGCAGTCCTGCTCCCGTGACTACAGTTGCGCCCGGGGAACTGACCGCCCCGGGCGCATTTCTCCGAGTTGGCCCTCAACCGGGGGCCCTCGCTCCTAACCCGCTCGCGCCCGACGTCACGTTGGGACGCGAGCGGTTTTCTCGCTAGATGGAACCGCTTCCTGGCGGTAGGGGCTGCGTCTCCCGGCTACCGCCCCTCTGACCCGAATATTTCACACCTACTCGTAAACACGCAGCAGACTGTATTTCATTTGTCTTTGCGAGAAGCGCAGCGACGAAGCAATCCATCTAGCTGGATTGCCGCGCCCTCGTTCCTCGGGCTCGCAATGACAAAGGGGATGGTGTTAAATTTCCGGGCAAACCCTAATAGCCGATCACAAGCAGCGCGATCAGAGGAAACCAAATCAGCACGTTTCCCTCCCCGCGGACGGACCTGTCTTCGGCTTATTCATGCCGTCTTAAGCCAATAGCGACGCTTCTGGATCACCTGATCAGGATCAGCGGTTATGCTTTCGAGTACCCCACCGCATCGTTCAATCACCGTGCTCGATGCCACATTGCCTACATCGCACGTAATCAAGGCGTGCGCGATTCCTCGAGCTGCGCAGAGCGGAATCGCCTGCTGCAGCATCTCCGTCGCATAGCCGCGTCGGCGTTGCGAGGGCCGGACTCCGAAACCGATGTGTCCGCCGATCCGGGCCAGGAATTCATTCAACTCATGGCGCAACGAGACTCGGCCAACCACGACGTTGGCCACGACGCCCACGTAGAAGCTCGCAGGCACGAACCCCGCCGGCACGTCCTCACCGCGCGAAACCGCATCAAGGCGTCGCAGATACTTGGCGAATCCGAGCGCCTCATCGAACCCAAGAGCAAAATCCCACGCCGGTTGCTCCGACCGAAACTCCCTCACCGCTTCCATGAATGACGCCTCGTCGTCGGCGCGAAGCGAACGCAGTACCAGAGGCGCGGGGTTCATTTTGATGAGATCGATGGCAGAGGGCCCGGGACGGTTTCGTCCGCGCCAGTCGGATTAAACCAAGGCGCGTTGAGCCGCTCCCGACAAACCAAAACAAAGCGGTCGAAACGGCGGACCGTCCCATCGGACCAAGCTGTCGGCGTGAATCCGATGACGTCTGATTCCCTGCCGTGATTGCGAGGCGATTCACGGGCGGGACCGGGTGGGACGCCACTCTGCCACCCCGAGAGAATGAGCCCGAGCCCCATGACGTGGTACGCCCACTGCTGCTGGGTCCGACGCTCCGGCCGGACTGCATCGGACATTATCACACACTAAAGATCGCGAAAATCCTCGAATCATCCGCGGAAATGCCACGTCATTCGCACGACAATGAATTCCCTACCCCCCGGAACAGTACCCACTGGACCCGCCGCATCCGGTCTCAATCGCACCGAGTGGCTGATCTGTATCATTGCCGCGATCGGATTCGCCTTCGATATTTATGAATTGCTGATGTTGCCCCTGATCGTGGGGCCCGCCCTGCAGGAGCTCCTCGGAGTGGCTCCAGGCTCCCCTGAATTCCAAACCTGGGTCGGCCGTTTGTTTTACATTCCGGCGATTGCGGGAGGCATCTTCGGCCTGCTCGGTGGTTACCTCACCGATCGTCTCGGTCGCCGACGCGTGCTGACGTGGAGCATTCTCGTTTACGCTTTCTCCGCTTTCGCCGCGGGCTTCTCGACCAGCGTCTGGATGCTGCTCTTCTTCCGCTGCCTCGTATTTATCGGCGTGTGCGTCGAGTTTGTGGCCGCCGTTGCCTGGCTCGCCGAGTTGTTCCCCGAATACAAACGCCGCGAAAAAGTCCTCGGTTACACCCAGGCGTTTTCGTCGATCGGGGGCTTCATGGTGGCCGTCGCGAATGGCTGGTTCATCGCCCACAGCGCGAATCTTCCCGCAATCGCCTTACCGGAAAGCTTCAACATTTTCGGGGGAGCGATCCAGGACTCCCATGCGGCCTGGCGTTACACGCTGATGTCCGGCGTCATCCCGGCCATTCCGCTCATCATTATTCGCCCATTCCTCCCGGAATCACCGATCTGGTCCCAACGTAAAGCCGCCGGCACCCTCAAGCGGCCCAGCATCGGTCAACTGTTCTCCCCGGAACTACGGAAGACCACCATTGTGACTACGCTCATGTTTGCCTGCGCCTACGGAGCGGCATTCGGCGCCATTCAGCATATCCCACGCATTGTCCCCGGGCTGGCTGAAGTCAGCGCGAAAGCGGACGCCGCCGTCGCCGCCGCGATCAAGGATAAACCTCCGGCGGACCAGAAGAAAATCGCCGCCCAAACCCGGTCCCGGGTGAACCAATCTGCCGCGGCCGATGTCACCAAGGTCCAGGAAGTCGGCGGTTTGGTCGGCCGCTTTCTCCTCGCCGTTCTGGCCGTCTATATTGTCAGTCGGCGAACCCTGGTTCGGCTTTTCCAAGTTCCCGGTCTGATCGTGATGCCCGTGGTCTTTGCGATCTTCGCGACGCAAAATCTCCAGTGGCTGTACATCGGAATTTTCTTCGCGGGATTGCTGACGGTTGCGCAATTCAGCTTCTGGGGAAACTACCTGCCTCGGGCCTATCCGTTGCATCTGCGCGGCACCGGCGAGAGTTTCGCCGCCAATATTGGCGGACGCCTGATCGGCACATCGTTTGCTTGGGTAACCGTGACGCTCGCCACGACCACTGACATTGCGCTTGCTCCCACCAAGCTCGCCTACACGGCGGCGGGCGTGGCATTTGCCGCTTACCTCGGTGGTTTCATCCTGTCGTTCTTCCTGCCTGAGCCGAAATCCGAAGACTTGAACGAATAAGCTTATACCCCCGACTGCTTATCGAAGCCAAAATCTGGATACACGCGATCCGGCGGCCCGGCTGCTGCCTGAACGGCAAGCCGCCCGGGTGGGGTGATGAACGCTGAGCCCGCGGAATTCGGCGTGCTCCAGGGGGCGGTAGAATCGGGTCCGCCAACGGGTCGGCGCGCCTAGATTTTAAAAAACGGCATGAGTTATTCCCTTCTTTTTGCCTCCGCCGCCAGCGGAACCGTCCCCGAGATTCCGCTCTGGCTGGTCTCGCCGTTCGTCCTGCTGCTCTTGCTGATTGCGGTGATGCCATTGACCTCCGCGGCCATGAAGCACGTGTGGGAGCATTATTATCCTCACGTCTCAGTCGCACTGGGACTTTGCGTTGTCGTTTACTACCTGGCGAAAGTTCCGCAAGGGGGAGAAGTGGTGATCCACACCGCGCACGAATACATTTCGTTCATTTCGTTGATTGGGTCCCTCTTCGTGGTCGCGGGCGGAATCCATATCAAAGTGAAAGGCGAATCCACTCCCGCGATCAACGTGGCGTTCCTGGCCATAGGCGCCATCGCAGCCAACTTCATTGGCACCACCGGCGCCTCCATGGTGCTGATCCGCCCCTGGATCCGGATGAACAAGATTCGAATCAGCGCCTTCCACGTCGTGTTCTTCATCTTTGTGGTATCGAACATCGGCGGCGCCATCACCCCGATCGGCGATCCACCGCTGTTCCTCGGTTACCTTCGCGGAGTGCCGTTCTTCTGGCTCATCGACCGCGTCATGCTGCAGTGGATATTCACCCTCGGGCTGGTGCTGGCCGTTTTCTATCTGTTCGACCGCCGCAGCTTCAAACTCATGCCCGCGCGACTGCAGCACCAAGCGGCCGTTGAACCGGAAACCTGGCGTTTCGATGGCTTCGTCAACGTCCTCTTTCTTCTGGTGATCATCGCCGCGGTTTTCCTCCCCGACGCCTTTTTCATTCGTGAACTCACCATGCTCGGCGCGGCCGTGGCCAGCTACGTGCTCACGCCAAAAATGGTGCACGAGGAAAACGCGTTCTCGTTCGGGCCCATCAAGGAAGTCGCATTTCTCTTCGTCGGCATCTTTGCGACGATGATTCCCGCGCTCGGATACCTCGCGCAAAACGGCTCGGAACTGGGAATGCACCACCCGCTCCAGTACTACTTCGCTTCCGGCTTCCTCTCGGCGGTGCTCGATAATGCACCGACGTACGTGAACTTCCTCCAGCTCGCCCACACAACGGCCATCAGCGAAAACCCGTTGCCGTTTGTCGGTCTGACCGGCGCGGAATCGGTCCGCGCCTTACTGGGCCAGAAACCGCTGCTCGTGGTCGCCGTGAGCCTGGGTTCAGTCTTTTTCGGGGCGATGACTTACATCGGAAACGGCCCGAACTTCATGGTAAAATCGATCTCGCACGATTCCGGCGTCCACTGCCCAACCTTCTTCGGCTACGTGCTGCGTTTCAGCCTGCCCATTCTACTGCCAATCCTGGCCTTGGGCGGTTGGCTGTTCTTGTGAGTGCTCCGTCGTAGGTGCTTGGCGGACGCGTTTCGCACGCTAACTCCATCGCTCGAACCAGCGGCTTCGGGACAAGCCGCTCCACCTGGGAGCAGTCGTTTGGGGTGGAGCGTGTTGTCCCCAACGCGCTTGGCTCTTTGGCAGGTTTCGTTCGGATCGTCCCGATCGACTCACGCATCCGACTTTTCCTAAATTCCGAAGAAGAAGTAACCACTGATGAGCACTCATAAACACCGATCAAATAAATCCGGAGCGATGCGATAGAACTTTCCCTTCACTTACCGGGTGAAGGGCCTCAATCGCGCAACTCTGTTTGCATCAGTGGTCATCAGTGAAAATCAGTGGTTCACCTGTGCTTTTTAGAATGATGAACCACCGCTTTCTTGCCGATCGTAACCCAGATGGCTTTCCTATCTTGCCTCTCATTTCGGCTCCTTCAAAAGTCACCGACTACCCCTCATGACCCAGGCATTATCGTCCGCGACCACCCCCAACCGAACCCTCCGCATGCTCGGCTGGAGCCTCGTCGGAATCGTCGGCGCCGGCTCCGTGGCGGTGCTCGCGTTTGCCCGCGGCGAACCCGTCAACGCGCTCTGGATGGTCGTCGCGGCCCTGTGCGTGTTTGCGATTAGTTACCGGTTCCATTCGGCCTGGTTGATGGCCAAGGTCCTCACGCTCGATGACCTCCGGGCCACTCCCGCCGAGGTGCGCAGTGACGGCCGGGACTTTGTTAAGACCAACAAGTGGGTGGTATTCGGCCATCATTTTGCCGCCATCGCCGGTCCCGGTCCCCTGGTGGGTCCCGTGCTCGCCGCGCAATTTGGTTATTTGCCCGGCATGCTGTGGATGCTGGTCGGCGCCACCTTGGGCGGCGCCGTCCATGATTCGGTGATACTCTTTTGCTCCATCCGGCGCGGTGGAAAATCGCTCGGCCGGATGGTGCGGGATGAAGTGGGTCCGTTCGCCGGCGGCGTCGCTTTGGTGAGCATCGTAGCCATCATGACCATCCTGCTCGCGGTCCTCGCGCTGGTCGTCGTCAAAGCGCTCGCGGAGAGCCCGTGGGGCCTGTTCACCATCGCCGCCACGATGCCGATCGCGATCATCATGGGCGTGGCCATGAAAAACACCGGCCATAGCGGACGCGCCCTCTTTTGGATCAGCGCCTTCGGGGTGATCGCCCTGCTCGCCGCGGTCTGGGGCGGACAATTCCTCCACGGCACGTCACTCGAAAAAACCCTCACGTTGCACGGCACCACGTTGGCGTGGTGGATCATGGGATACGGCTTTCTCGCCTCCGTCCTGCCGGTCTGGCTGCTTCTGGCGCCGCGCGACTACCTGAGCACGTTCATGAAGATCGGCACGCTCGTCGCGCTGGGTATCGCCGTCGCGGTGCTCGCGCCGACGCTTAAGATGCCGGCCCTCACGAAGTTCATCGATGGCTCGGGCCCGGTCTTCGCCGGCCCGGTTTTCCCCTTCTGCTTCATCACCATCGCATGTGGCGCGATCTCCGGTTTTCACTCGCTCATATCCTCCGGCACCACGCCCAAGCTGCTGGCTCGAGAATCGCATATTCGGGTTGTGGGCTATGGAGCGATGGTCACCGAAATGTGCGTTGGAATCATGGCGCTGATCGCCGCCTGTGCCATGGAGCCCGGCCAATATTTTGCCATTAACATGGCCGGTACGCCTGAAGCCGTGACCGCCAAAGTAACCGCCCTGGGATTCCCGGTAACCACCGGCGAGATGCAGGCGCTGGCGGAAAGTGTTGGCGAAAAAAACATGGTCGGCCGCACCGGCGGGGCACCTACGTTCGCCGTCGGCATGGCGCATATGTTCGCCGGCGTCGTCGGCAGCAAGGGCGCCATGGCGCTGTGGTATCACTTCGCCATCATGTTCGAAGCGCTGTTCATTCTGACGACGATCGACGCCGGCACCCGGGTCGGCCGCTTCCTCGTCCAGGATCTGCTCGGCTACGTTTATAAGCCATTCCGTGACACCCGCTCCATCCTGAGCGGCACCGTCGCCACGGCGCTCTTCGTTGCCGCTTGGGGCTGGTTCCTCTACCAAGGCGTCGTCGATCCGCTCGGCGGCATCAACTCACTCTGGCCGATCTTCGGCATCGCCAACCAGCTCCTCGCCGTCATCGCCCTCGCACTCGGCACCACGGTTCTGATCAAGATGGGTCGCATCCGCTACATCTGGGTCACGATCGCGCCGCTGGCCTGGTTGCTCTGTGTCACCATCACCGCCGGGTTGATGAAGATCTTTAGCCCGGCTCCGCTCGGTTTCCTGGATCTTGCGAAAGGCTTTGCAGCCAAACTCGCTGCCGGCGGGACCGCGACGGAAATGAATGTGTGGACGCATCAGCGCTTCAACAATCTGGTCGATGCCGGAGTAACGGCGGTTTTCCTCGTCCTGGTCGCGATCGTGGTGCTTGCGAATGCCCGGGTCTGGTGGCAGCTCTTGTCGGGCCGGAACACCATCAAGCTCCAGGAAGAGCCGTACGTTCCCGCGCCGGCCGTGGAGATGCCGGAGTTGGTTGAACGTTAAAAATCAGGTTCGCTTTTCCGAGCGATCCCAACGACGGAAATGTGATACAGGCATTCCTGCCTGTTCTGACCCTCGGTTGCCCAACTCCGTGGCCTCCCCCGTTCGCTCCGTGCCCTCGGTGGCTTCTCCGAATTAGTTAGCGCCCCAGGCGCCATCACACTTTCCAAGTCTGCAGGATCCGAATGTAATTCGCGCGCTCAAACGCCGCCGGATCTGGACAACGCTTCAGGTTCATTGCGCCGCGGAGCTGGCCCACGCTATCGTAACCATGCTCGTCCAGCCACTGGGTCAGTCCTGCCAGCAAACTGGCGACCACCCGGGGACCGTGGCGCAGCAGGACCGAAACCAACTGCACCACCTGTGCTCCCGCCATCAGGCCTTTGATCATGTCGTCCACCGTGTGCACGCCGCCGCTCAGCGCGAGCGAGTGCTTGAGCTGCGGCGAAAGGATCGCGAGCCAGCGCAACCGCAGGAGCAACTCAGATGAATCGGAGAGCCGCAGCTGCGGCACCACTTCCAATTCCTCGATCTGAATATCAGGTTGATAGAAGCGGTTGAAAACGACCACGCCCTTCGCGCCCGCACTTTCCAGCGCGAGCGTGAAATGGGCCAGCGAGGTGTGAAACGGAGATATCTTCACGGCCACGGGAATCTGCACGGAGCCAACCACATCGCTGACCGTCGCCAGCATCGCCGCCTCCACCATGTCCCCGGCCACTTCCGGATCGGTGGCGAGCTGGTACAAGTTCAGCTCCAACGCATCCGCTCCGGCCGACTCGATGCGCCGGGCATAGTCGGTCCACCCACCCGGCCGGGTGCCATTGAGCGACGCAATCACCGGGATCGAGAGGGTCTGCTTCAACTGCGCAATCTGGCGGAGATAGTGATCGGGCGTGAGTTGGTAATCCGAGTAACCAGGGAAATAGGACGTCGCCTCAGCGTGACCTTCCGCCGTCGTCTCCAAGTTGTGCAGAAGCGCGCGCTGCTCCGCATCGATCTGCTCCTCAAACAGCGACCGCATCACGATCGCGGATACGCCTGCGTCCTGCAGTTGCCGCGCCATATGCGGTACGTCACCGAAGGGAGAAGCGCCCACCATCAGCGGATTCGCCAGCGTGAGGCCCAGGTAATTTGTCGTGAGTTTCATGCTGCGTGGCCTCCGTTATTCGCACCCGGCGCTTTGCCCACGGCGGGAGCCGCCGCGGGCGCGACCACCCCGGCAGATGCGGCCACCGGCGGCGGTGGTGAAACCGCGCCACTTCCATGCGCCATGGCGAGATGCTGGTACATCGCAAAATGCCGCCGTACCTGCGTCTGGGCTTGCGCGGCAAGTTGCTCCGCACGCTCGGGCGCCACATTCCGCAGGATGCCGAACCGGGTCTCGTTCGCCATGAACTTGGCCAGCTCGATTTTCGGCGCCGCCGAATCCAGCTTCAACGCTACCTCGCCTTTCGCCGCCAGTCGTGGGTCGTGGCGGAACAGCGGCCAGTAGCCGGAATCAACCGCCAGCTTCTGCTGCTCGAGTCCGTGCTGCAGCGGGAACCCATGCGCAATACAATGCGAGTAGGCAATCACGAGCGCCGGTCCGTCATACGCTTCGGCCTCGCGGATCGCCGTCACGGTCTGGCTATCCTTCGCGCCGAATGCCACCTTCGCCACATAAACGTGCCCGTACTGCATGGCGATCAGCGCGAGGTCTTTTTTCGCCACGCCCTTGCCGCCCGCCGCAAACTTCGCCACGGCGCCCATCGGCGTCGACTTCGAGGCCTGTCCGCCCGTGTTGGAATAAACCTCGGTATCAAGCACGAGCACCTTCACGTTGGCGCCCGACGCGAGCACATGGTCAAGACCACCGTAACCGATATCGTACGCCCAGCCATCCCCGCCCACGATCCAAACCACCTTCTTCACCAAATCATCGGCCACGGCCAGTAGCCGCACCGCATCCGGCAAATCGATCCTGCGCAGCATCGTCTTCAGTTGCGCGACCCGTTCCCGCTGACTCGCAATTCCAACTTCATGGGACTGATCCGCGCTCAGGAGCGCGGCGATCAGATCAGGTGTGACGCGTGCCGTCAGCCGCCCCAGCAGTTCGCGCGCGGTCCGGGCGCGCTGCTCAACCGCCAGGTGCAGGCCCAACCCGAACTCAGCGTTGTCTTCAAAGAGTGAATTCGCCCACGTGGGACCGCGACCGTCTCCATTTGAGCAATACGGCGTGGTGGGCAGGTTTCCGCCATAGATCGACGAGCAGCCCGTGGCATTCGCGATCACCATGCGGTCGCCAAACAGCTGGGTCAGCAGCTTGATATACGGAGTTTCGCCACAGCCCGCGCACGCGCCCGAGAACTCGAAGAGCGGCTGCAGAAACTGGGTGCCCTTTACCGTGCTAAGATCTAGTTGCTTCCGGTCCGGCTCAGGCAGGGTCAGGAAATAATCCCAGTTCACTTTATCCTGCTCGATTCGCTCCGCCTGCGGCACCATGTCGAGGGCCTTGTGGCGGGGATTGGTTTTGTCCTTGGCCGGACACACCTGCACACAGAGCGAGCAACCCGTACAATCCTCCGGCGCGATCTGCAGCGTATACCGCTGACCAGGAAATTCATTGGAGCGGAAGGGCGCCGAGGCAAACCCGGTGGGCGCGCCCGCGAGTTCCTCCGGCGCGCAGAACTTCGCCCGGATCACCGCGTGCGGACACACCATCACGCACTTGTTGCACTGAATACAAATGCTCGCGTCCCATGAGGGAAGCTCCAGCGCGATATTGCGCTTCTCCACTTTCGCGGTGCCCGTCGGCCAGCAGCCGTCGAGCGGGATCGCGCTCACCGGCATCAAATCACCTTCGTTTGCCAGCAACCGCGCCGTCACCTTCTGCACAAACTCCGGCGCATTCGAGTACGTGGGTGGCACGGTAGCCACCGCGTCCAGGTCGACGTCAGCCGGAATCGTGACTTCCTGCAAACCCGCCAGCGCCGCGTCAACGGCTGCATAGTTGAGCTGCACGATCTGCTCACCCTTGCGCCCGTAGGTCTTCACGATCGCGTGCTTGATTTGCTCAATCGCTTCCGCCTGCGGCAACACTCCGGACAGAGCGAAGAAACAGGTCTGCAACACGGTGTTGGTCCGCCGCCCCATCCCACTCGCCTGCGCTACCCGCGTGGCATCGATGACAAAAAGCCGGAGCTTTTTAGTCACCAGGGTCCGCTGCCATTCCAACGGAAGTTTCCGCCAGGTCTGGTCCGGGGCATAGGGCGAATTCAGCAGTACCGTCGCTCCGGGGGCAGCATACCCGAGGACATCGGTGCGACCAACGAAGTTGAAC
>Ga0163152_10002409_pt1 | contig 26752 bp, 34 predicted proteins | sample OliLakLV19MP8IB2_FD_148635 | JGI IMG/M metagenome (GOLD analysis project Ga0163152, IMG submission 148635) | Freshwater microbial mat bacterial communities from Lake Vanda, McMurdo Dry Valleys, Antarctica - Oligotrophic Lake LV.19.MP8.IB-2 | ecosystem: Environmental > Aquatic > Freshwater >...
TATATATATATATATATAAATGAATCATATTATATTTAAAGGTGTATCTGTTGTATCTTATGGCTTATCATAAGTCCCAAACGAATTTGTCTAAAGCTGTATCAGCTGTATCAGAACTCGTCATAATGGTCTAAAAAAGGTGTATCAGCTGTATCAGATGTCTGTTTTGATGGAAAAAGGTGCAATTTTGGGTAGTATTAGCATTTAGTCACCTTCGTCAGTTTGACTGTTTTAAGGTCAGATAAGTCATTGTTTGTTGCCTCTAGTGGTGTATGTGATACAATAAAATTATGGGAAAAGCTCACAGCGATGCAAATAAAAAACGATGGGCCTCAATGTCTTCAGAGGAAAGGTCAAAGAAGGCAAGTATACTTGTGAGCAAAAGGTGGAAAAATACGAGCATTGAAGATCGTAAGGAGTATGGTAAGATGTTAGTAGCAGCTAGAACTAAGAAATAGTTTTCAGCTTTTTAATCCAATGTCAGCACCATCACACATAGCTAGAGAAAATGGAAGGAAGGGTGGAAGGCCTAAAGGTAGTAAAGCATCGCATACTCTTCAAATTCAATGGGCTAAAAAACAGCTTATTAAAACGTATATAGAAAATATACGTCCGATAAACAAAGCTCTTATTGATAAAGCGCTTACTGGAGATATTGCAGCTATTCGTGAATTGAATGACCGTGTGTACGGAAAAGCGTCACAGCCTATTGAGGGAAGTTTAATGGGAAATGTAAACATAACTTTCGATAAAACATTCAATGTCTCATCCGATACTTCACGATAAACAAAAGGAAATAATTTTATCAAAGGCTCGTTTCAAAGTTGTAAGAGCTGGACGAAGAAGCGGTAAAACGACTCTTGAGACAGAAGATATGGCATTTAGTGCTATATCTAAAAAAGACAGACCTATTTTTTATATTGCTCCAACACAGACCCAAGCGAGGGATATTGTTTGGGAGATAATGCGTAAGCGTTTACATGGTGTCGCACAGTTCAACGAGCAACGTCTTGAAATTCGTGTACCGACTATTGATAAAGGTTTCTCAACAATTAAATTAGCAGGTTGGGAGACGAGAGAAAACTTTCGAGGTAAGCCAGCATACAAGATTGTTTTTGATGAGGTGGATACCATGAAGGATTTTTTTATCGGGTGGCAGGAGATTTTTAGACCAGCACTGATTGATTACAGCGGGTCAGCGACGTTTATTGGTACACCAAAAAAAGAAAATCCAAATCTCCGGAGACTAGAAAAAATGGCAACGATTGATAAAGATTATTCTTGCTTTCATTTTACGTCTTTGGATAACCCATACTTGCCACAGGGTGAAAAGGATAAAGCAAGAGTTGAGTTAGATTTTGAATCATACAAGCAGGAAATTCTTGCAGAATATATTGATAATGCTGGAGCGTTATTTAAGTATGATGCACTCATTGACGTATTTTCAAACACGATTGTAAAAAATAATGAGAAGTATTTAAGTGTGGACATTGCAGATGATGGTTCGGACAAAACTATCTTTTCTTTTTGGGAAGGTTTAGAAGAATATAAGCGAGAAGAGTTTGAGAGATTAAATACCGAAAACATTATTGTAAAAATACGTGAGTACGCTTCTGTTGATAGAATCCCCTACTCACATATTGTGGTTGATGCAATAGGTGTCGGGGCGGGTGTTGCCTCGTCTTCTTTACTTGATGGAATAATCGGTTTTAAGTCTTCATACGTTCCTATAAAGACTGACATGAACATTGTGAGACTGCCAAATGTTTCATACACAAAGGATGCACCGCTTGTATCAGACTATCGCAACTTGAGATCGCAATGTGTGTTTACACTTGCTGATTTAGTAAACAATCACGGCATTGCTTCACGTGTTACGGGTATGCAAAAGGAGTCTATCATTGAGGAGTTGCCAACGTATCAAGATGCTTCAACAGGAGATGGGAAACGTATGGCAACACAAAAAGAAAGGGTTAAAGAGATAATAGGTCATTGCCCTGATGCTTCTGACACATGGATAATGCGCATGTTTTTTGTCATTATGTCAAGGATAGCACCAGAACAATCAGAGAGTAGAGCATTAGTTTCAGACAAACAACTATCACGTTTTAGGTCAAATACAAATCATGCTGGAAAGAATAGTACGAAGTAAAATAGTGTGGTATTATTAAAGCAGTTTTTATACTAGACGGTGGGTTATTATTAATAGCAATATTATGAAAAAGATTTTAGCGTCAATTGTAGGCGTTTCAGTAGTGGTTTTGTTTTTAGGATTCGTGATTGTAAATGATAGAGCTTCATTGGCCGATGCAAGTGTCAGTCGTTCACATGAATATCAAGCAACAACAACTTCAACGGGTAGATTCTCGACAGGCCCACAAACACTTCAGACATATCCAGGAGCGTTTGGGTCAGTAATTATTACAGGTGCTGCAGCTGGAGTTATGAATTTTTATGATGCAACAACTACAAACTCCTCATTGAGGGACAGTAGTCAAGCAACATCATCACTTCTTATTGCATCATTTCCAACGAGTGCGGCTGTTGGTGTATACACGTTTGATCAAATAGTTAAGCGTGGACTTGTTGTAGATATTATTGGAACAATGCCAACAACAACTATTACTTACAGGTAATATTAGATCGGTGGGTCTATTAAATGCCATATAAAAACAAAGAGAAAGTAGAGGATGAACTGTGTGGAATTGTTAGGAAGTTAGAATCGGACTACACATCTGGGAACGGTGTTGTACTTTCAAAGTATGTCACTGTAGATATGTACGAGGATATAAATAAAATCCAAGCGTATCTGAACTCAAAGCATACATCAGGTGAAACAGATGCCCTCGGCAGAGAAAAACCATTTTTCAATATCGTAGTGGCTGCTTCAAATATTTGGTATCGGGCGACAGAGATAAGACAAAACAAAATAAAAGTCAGACCGTCAAAGTCCAAGGATACTATTGACTCATTGCTTGCTTCTATACACTTACAGGATTGGATGAAGCGAGAAAACTATGGTTTATTTCTTAGTCAGTGGGGCAGAACTCTTGCACGATATGGATCGGCGGTAGTTAAATATGTAGAGAAAGAAGGGAAACTTATTCCTTCAGTCATTCCGTGGGATAGGTTGATTGTTGATTCCGTAGACTTTGATAAGAATATAAAAATAGAAGTGTTAGAACTTACCGAGTCAGAATTATACCAACGGAAGGGATACGATATGACTATGGTTCAAAAGCTGTGTGACGCAAAGTCTACACGAAAGACACTTGATAGAACACAGGTTGATACAAAGAGTGAATATATTCGTGTGTATGAAGTACACGGTAATTTACCTCTACGTTACATTACGGGGAAAAATAAAGATGATGACACCTATGTAGACCAAATGCACGTGATATCATTTTTGGCTTCTAAAGAGAAAGGTTCGTATGATGATTTCACACTGTATTCAGGTCGTGAGAATGGTTGTCCTCTAATGATAACGCACCTGATTCCAGAGGACGGCATGACGTTGTCTACGGGTTCAGTTAAGTATTTGTTTGACTCTCAATGGATGGTAAACCACGGTGTGAAGTCTACAAAAGACCAGCTAGACCTCGCTTCAAAACTTATCTTTCAGACTTCCGATCCGTCATTTCAGGGTCAGAACGCTCTTGCTGCGATTGAAACTGGAGATATATTAGTCCACTTACCTAATCAACCTATTACACAAGTCAATAACGCTTCTCATGATATAACGTCACAACAGTCTTTCGGTAATCAATGGAAAGCACTTGGCAACGAATTGACTGGGATATCAGAGTCAATGCTTGGAAATACTGCACCATCAGGAACGGCTTGGAGACAAGTTGAAGCATTGTTGCAACAAAATCAAACACTCTTTGAAGTAATGAAGGAAAATAAAAAGTGGTATCTTATCAATCAGTTGCGAACGTATGTATTACCATTCTTGAAAAAGAAAATGGATACTTCAAAGGAAGTTTCTGCAACGCTTGAGGCGTACGATATTGATAATATAGATAGGAAGTACATAAAAAATAAATCTATTGAAATTGTAAACAAGAAAATGATTAAAGATGTACTAGCTAGTGGTGATGTTCCTACTCCAGAGCAACAAACGGAAATGACACAGTTAGTGGGTCAAGGTATTCAGCAAGGACTATCAGAACAGGGCAACCAACGTTTCTTTATACCATCAGATGTTGATGACACGACATGGAAAGAACAGTTTAAAAACTTGGAATGGGAACTTGATATTGATGTGAAAGATGAGCAAGTCAATAACGATGCTGCAACGACTCTCACAACATTGTTTAAAATGCTCGGTGGGCTACAGGGTAGACCGCTTACTCCAGATGAGAAAATGGTGATGAATAAAATTCTATCTCTTACTGGTACAGTTAGTCCGCTTGAGTTGGCAAGTAATTCTACACAACCTCTACCGCCTCCACAGCCTTCACCTGTTTCTCCACTAGCACCACAGCCAGTTACATAGGTCGATATACTATTGCGGTGGGAGATATTATAAATAAATAAAAATTATGAGACAAAAAGATCAGGTGATGATGTTTAGCGATACCGAGATTAGTTTAATCAAGGCGGTATTTGCTGATAATGATGACTTAATTTATGCAATACGTGGTGTATTGTTGCAATTTGAGTTGTCAAAAGAGGAAAAAAAGTCAGTAAAGGATTCTATGACCCCCGAAGTATGGGCAGTAGTTAAGAAAAGAATTCACCCAGAGGTAAGTAATGAAGTACCTCTAACACAGGTTGGTGATATATATCAGACACTTACTGTTCAACTAAATAGTAACGGTGTTGATGATATGTATCCGCTTTTTTTAGCAAAAATACTAGAGTCAACATACCTTACACAACGTTTAGAAGTGCTACGGGGTAATGAAGTAGAGGATGAACTAATGATAGATGACTGGAAAAACCTAGACGGAAAAACAGCTCTAAATATGTACATTCAGACTACAGCCCGTAACTTCATTTTAGGTTATGTTGATTCGATGCTCACGCACCTAAAGAACATGGCGGGTCAAAAAACAGAGACTCTAGAACAGGCAAAGAAAAGGCTTGAAAGAAATTCGACAAAATAGTTGCACTACATTTTATAAGTGGTATTATTATAAGTAATTGAGACAATGTCTCGAAAATCTATCCAATGGATAAAAACAATGTGTCAGCGGAGGAGTTAGCAGCCGAACAGGTGGCAACTCAAGAGGTTGTAGTGGCGGATGTCAGAGCAGAAATCGTCAATGAATATGGATTTGATGATATAAACGACTCGGACAAAATTGACAGACTTGTTGAAAGAGAGTTAGACAACCGAAAAAAACTCTCATCAGCGATAGGTCAAAAAATTAAGCTCAGAAACGAAAGAGATGCGCTTAAAAATACTCCCCCACAAAAAATAGAGGTAGTTGAGAAGAGTGGAGATTTGTCTTCAAAAGATTTAATTGCACTTATTAGTGCAAAAATTCCAGAAGATGATGTTGATGAAGTTGTTGAATACTCAAGGTTTAAGAAAATCTCAATAGGAGAGGCTCTAAAATCTAGTGTTATAAGAGCTTCACTTGCAGAAAGAGCAGAACAACGCACAACTGCTGCTGCAACTAACACAGCTCCTTCTCGCAGAGGCCCAACGCAGCTTTCAGATGAAGCAAGACTTGAAAGTATCAAAGATGGAAAGTTTCCGGAAAGTGATGCTGATATTCAAAAGCTCATGGAGGCTAAAATAAATTTGTTGCGTAAAAAGTAGATCGGTGGGTTAACAATAATTTAACCCTAATTCATGGCAAACACATTTGGTACGTCAACACTCAGTAAAGCGTTACGAGATAAATATCGCTCAGCTCAGGTTGATCTTGCCCTTAGAAATGCACTTGTAGCAGAAAAAGTATGTATTGTAGATCGTTCAGATTTGAATAGTATCTCATCACCATACCTTACATCTGTCACATCAACAGTTCAGGCTAAAGCAGGTACATACACAACTGGAGACAACCTAACAACTACGGATCAGAATCTTATAGTTGGGGACGAAGTTATCGCAGTTACACACATCTATGATTTTGAAGCTGTTACATCAAACTTTGATTTGTTCTACACAGCACATCAGGCTATTACAAACTCAATGGTTACGACTATTGATAAGTGGGTAGTTAACAACCTATGTGAGGATGGTGTTGGAGCATATACAACTCCAGCAGGAGGTTTCACAACTTCAGCGAATGTTGTGACAATTCTTGCAGCTATTATCGCAAAGGTTTCAGGATACGCAGACGCAATGAATGGTATGTATGTAATCGTTGAAAACACTGACCTTACAGGTATCATTGCCGCACAAGCTAGTTCAGGTTACTCATACTCAGACGCAGCACTTAATAACGGATTTGTTACAAGTATGCTTGGAGTAGATATTTACGTTGTCCGCTCTGGTACATTCGTAGACGCTACAACAACTGGAGCATCAGGTTCAAAAACTTGGACAAATTCAGGTCACCGAGTTGGTGGTGTTAAGAACGTTTCAACTTACGCTTCTCCACGAGGTGTTCACTTTGAGGAAAAGGGTGTCACACAGAAAACTGGTAAAGAAGTAGTAGGAATTGGTTATATCGGCTTCAAACAGTGGAAAACTACTGAAGATTTGACTATCGATATTACTCTAGCCTAGATTACTAACTCTCCTTTTTGGGGGGTTATGGTGTAGGGTTTTCCCACCGATCTCCCTATATCATAACGCCCCTGAAAGGAATAAATAAAAAATAATGTCACGAATAAGAAATGAGGATGTTGAGACTGAGGTAGAGGTGGAGGAGACTAAGGGAAAAAAAAGTCCTGCACAAGTTGCTTTTATAAAAATAATTGAGGCGTACAAGAAATCTAACCCAGCAAAATACGAGCTCAAGAAGGATGAACTTGCTTCAAAGTTGGCAGAGATTAGCTAGGTCGTGTTTATTAAAATAATTATTATCAAAATGGATAAATCTAAAGTAACAATAGGAATATTTATTGTTACTGTTCTAGTACTTGTTGGGTTCATTTTCAAAGGCAATAAAGGCATTGAAACGGGGCCATCAGATAGTGTACGACTATCTACGAATGTTGGTGCTGTAGCAAGCCCTGATATTCAGTCTAACTATCTTCGTGTAGGAGGTGTACTAACCTTCTATAGTCATCAGGATATGAATACTGCCACAACTACTGTGTGTGCGATGCAATCACCAGCCGCAACGTCTTCTGTTGCATTTATTGGAGTAGACTTTGTTGTGAGTACAACAACTGCAACTACTATTCACATAGCTAGTGCATCATCAGCTTACGCAACGACTACATTGTTAGTCCCAGCACAGAGTATTGCAAGTGGAGGTAAAGCTACCTACGCTACAACAACCCCTGGTACAGTTATTGGTCCAAATACGTATGTCGTAGTTGGTATGCAAGGAGGTGTTGGAAGATTCAGTCCAACAGGCACATGTTCAGCTCAATTTAAAACAGCTCTATAGTGTTTGTTTACCCAGTCCCTTGTTTAAGGGGTTGGGATAAGTAAATAACAAAATGTCACTACAATTTAACGATGAGACAAATTACAGAGGACTAGTACAAGTGTACGAAAAAGAGGCTAGTTATAATCGTGGAGATGTGAGCGGCAGCACTGACTTGTTAAAGGAGTTCGCAGCAGATTCAAACCTTGCCTTAGATGACTTATTTACTATTGGATTTAAAGCAGGCGGTACATGGCAGCCAGATGATAGCGGACACGCTAAGTATCCAAGTATTAGTACAAACCTTGTTTCAGGTCAGAGAGACTATACGTTTATACTAGATGAACAGGGTAATTTAATACTAGATATATACCGTGTCATGGTCGCCACACCTAGTGGTGTCTTTGTTGAAATATCACCAGTGGATCAGCAGACTAGAAATAGTAACAATACAAATACAGATACACTTATAAATGGAAAGAATACTACAGGTACTCCAACACGATATGATAAAACCGCTAATGGCATTCTGTTAGATTTAATACCTAGTTACAATTATACCCGTGGATTAAAAGTGTTCATAAACCGTGAACCTTCATACTTTATATATAGTGACACTACTAAAAAAGCTGGAGTACCAGGCAACCTTCACAGATATTTAGCACTAAAACCAGCACTTGATTATGCTCGCAGAAACGGCCTGAAAACATATAATGCCTTAGCTATTGAGGTACAACGATACGAGCAGTTAATAATTCCTGAAACGTTTGGTAGAAGGGAACGTGATATACCAAGAAGGTTAGTACCTAATTATCAAAATAACAAATAAAACACAATGGCTTCACTTATCTACAATAGTTTCAAAGTTAAAATAATGAATGGGTCTATAGACCTTGACACAGATACAATTAAAGTAGCGTTAGTAACCGCATCTTACACAGCTGACCAAGACGCTCATGATTTCTTTGATGATGTAACAAATGAGATATCGGGAACTGGATATACTGCGGGTGGTGCAACATTATCCGGAGTTACTATTACTCAAGACAATACCAATAATCTTGCGTACTTAGATGCAACAGACACTAGTTGGACAATTTCATCACTTACCGCAAGAGGAGCTGTAATTTATAAGTCAACGGGTACACCTAGCACTTCACCTCTTGTTGCTTATATTGATTTTTCTTCAGATAAATCTTCAGCTTCATCAACCTTTACGATTCAGTGGAGTGCGAGTGGAATATTACAATTAGCATAAAAACAAATGGCCTGGGTAGCTCTACAAGACTTTAACGAAACATCAAACGGAAACCTCTCTGGAAATACTGGAGGATCTGGTTGGTCTGTTGGCTGGGCTGGAGCAGGTACAACTAATTTAAATACAAGCGAATTTCAAGTAGATACCGTTGCTCCATCAGAAGGTGTGCGTTCTGTGCATGTTGATTGCGCTTCGGTTTCTGCGTATATTGAAAGGTTGCTCACTACTGCTGTCACAGCAGGAACTGTATACATGCAAGTTAGATGTGCTCAAACTAACAAAGTTTTGATTTTAAACTTAAATAAGACTACAGGATCTAATACCATGTTGGTAAAATTTGATTCTGATGGAAACATAAAATACTACAATGATACTTCGGGTGCTTATGTGACTATTCAAGCATATTCTGCCGATACCTATTACACTGTTGCTTTTGACTTTGATACTGTGGCACAGGCTAATAAGTACCGAGTAAAAATAAACGCTGGCACATATTCAAGCTATGTAGTAGTAAACGCTGGAACGTTCTCAAGTATCACAGCGGTTTCTTTTGAGCATGCAGCTTCCTCAGGTGCAGACTTTTATATTGATTACATAACTACGTCTGACCCATATGTTATAAACACTCCAGCAGTTTTAGAAGGTACTTTTGCATTGCTCACTTCATCTGTTGTAAACCAAGTACCTGTTTCGGTGCTTAGTTTAACAGGGGCGTTACTTGCTTCCACTCCGTACCTTTCTGCGGTCGTAACTAATGAAACTAAAAATACCTCAACGTGGGTTAATGAAACAAAAACATGAACGAAATTGAACTATTAAAAACCAGAGTAGCTGAATTGGAAAATTTTGTATCTCTTTTAAAGAATTCTTCAACTATTCCACTTGAAATTGACCAGTCTTTTAAAGATAGGTTTGCAACAGGATTACTTAAATTTACTGGAACAGGTGTCGCCACAACTCAAAATATCAATCTTAGCGGAGACCCTCAATTAATTACTGTACCAGCTCAACCTACTGGAACTGTAGGTATTCTAGTGGGGGGAGCAGCATATAACATACTTTACAAATGATAGTCCCAAGTAACAGAAACTGGACAACCCAAAACCTCGAATCAAAGGGAGATTTTTTCTATACACGAAACATCAATTTTGATAACGAGGGCTACGCTACTTTATCAAAACGCTCTACCGCGTTACTCTATAACCCTGATGCAAGTTTTAGTACCATTACTTCAATTTTAAATTTGGGTGGTGTAACTTACTATGCTGTTTCTGGAACAAGCTTAACCGCAGGCAAGGTGTTTAGTTTCGATTTGTCTGGCACAACAGTGACTGAAATTACTGGCGTTACCCCAACATATAATAGTGATGGTGTTGTGTGGCAAAATCTATTGTTTGTTTCTGGTAGAAGCAACATCGCATCTTCTTCGGGTGCAGCTTTTACGAGTAGAATTACTGGTCTCTCGGATGATATTCCACATCCACTATGTTCTTTTGAAAGCTTAAACTTTCTAGCCGTTGGAAACGGGAAAACAGTACAGACTTATAATACGAGCTATGCATTACAAGCTACTTGTACTATACCGGCGGAATTTGAAGTCCGTTGGATACGATATAAAGATTCAAATATTTATATAGGTACTAAGCACACAGGTGGCGGTGACGCAAAGATGTTTATTTGGAATGGTTCAGGGTCTGCTCCACAGGCAGCATACGCCCCAGGAGGTTCATGGATATTTTCAGGAGAAATATTTAAAACGTCAGTCGTGGTCTTAGCTTCGACAGGGCAACTTATGCAGTTCAATGGAGGTGGATTTTCTGAACTTGCCAATTTACCTGTTTATTATTCAAACAAAGATTGGTTAGGTGGTAATACATATGTAAATGGTAAGGTGGCTCAACGTGGTATGAAAACTGATGGAGGTATTTTATATATTAATCTTGATGGCTCATTATCTTCAAATGACACTTTACCACAGCAGCCTTCAGGTTTATGGGTATACGATCCCAAAATAGGACTTTATAACAAAGCGGGATGGAGTAACACTAAACTTCAATCAAGATTCGTGACGGCATTAAACCTCACTACAAGTACCTTCACTTGTAGTTCGTATAGTGCAATAACAGGTACACCCGTTCTGTATGCTCTTGGTGTAGCTGGAGGATTCACTGCAAATCAAATTTACTATCTCATCCGAGTTAGTTCAACGACATTCAGACTCGCTCTTACTCATGAGAGGGCCGTTGCAGGGACTGCGATAGTTGCCACATCAACAGGGAGTTTGTCACCCGCTGAAATAATTTGGTACCATGACGATTTTGAGTTTGGACAAACCGCAGCAACAAGTAATCGAGCATATGCCATAGCACTAGTATCTAACTATGATTATAATTCAAGTACCTATAAGGAACTTACTGGGTCACAGGTATTATTTGGAGCACTGGTATCAAATGATGGCACTGGGGGTACTTATGCAGCAGTTCAAACATTACAGACTCTTACAGGAGGATTAAACAAGGGTCATATAGTAACTTCTAAAATACCAACTGGAAATATTAAACAGTCTTGGCAAGATATTGTAACGAAGTACGAAAACCTATTTATGTCAGTTGATAAAATAATTATTTCATACAGAACAAAAAACCGAGAAGTACTCTACGTAAGTGATGGTTTTGGGGTTCGTGTTTCTTGGCTCACAACGACACAGTTTTCAGTACCTAGAGTTGTCTTGGGAATTGAGGTTGGAGATATGGTTGAGATTGTTGGTATGGCAGGCTCAGGCAATACTTCATTCGTCACAAAAATTGATAGTCGTGGTGACGGCACAACACGTTTTACTATTGCGGACACTCAAAATATTACTGTAGCAGACGAGTCAAGTATTTATATAACCAATTATAAAAAACTTGGGGTTACTTCGTATTTAGATGTCGACAGGTTTCTTCAGACAAACATCGGTAAGTCTTCAAAGTGGGTACAATTTCATATCGAACTTCAAGGTCAATCAAGTCCTTACCTTGAGGAATTAAACCTAGCTAATACAATTAATAGATAACACCATGGCAACTAATCCTTATAACACATCTGGGCAAATAACACAGGGTCAGAACTTCTACCAGAACGGTCAAAACGTTGGTACTGTTCAATTTGATCCGAATACTGGTCAAAGACTTTCTCAAGGGCAGATTACTAATACGATCGGCTCCAATGTTTTAAATAGTAATCAGACACCCCTTAAAACACCACCCAGTGTAGTCAATACGGGTGCTGCGGGTATTGTAGGGTCAGCAGATGCCTATTCACAGCAACAGGCTGCTATAGACGCTCTTAAATCTAAGGACACAGGTTATTCATCAGATATCAAAGCGTTATTTGAAAAGCTAGGTTTACAGGGGGATTATACTAATCAAGCTTATGCAGCCGAGGGGGTCGATACATTAAAGTCTCAAGTAACTATGGTAAATGATCAGCTACTTCAAGAGCAAAGAGCTTTAATAAAGCAACAGGAAGCAATCAGGAATAACTCTACCGGTGCTCTTGAAAGTGGTGTGAATGTACAACTTGATAAAGTTAGTAGAGACAGTGCTTCAAAACAGGCTGACTTGCTTGTATCTTCAAATCTATTACAAGGAAAATACAAGGACGCGATTGATATTGCGGATCGAAAAATACAAATGCAGTTTGAACCTCTTAAAACTAAACTAGATGCTTTAAAGTTTTTTTATTCAGAGAACAAGGATTCTTTGACTAAACTTGAGACAAGGCAATACGAAGAAAAATATAAGAAGGATTTTGCAAACTATGGAGCAGTTATGGATTTGACTAGGGAACTCACATCCAAACTAATTGAAAATGGTGCTCCATCAAGTACCTATACTGCTATGAATGGTATTGTCAGTGAATTCAATGCTGGAAAAATTACTGCTCAAGAGGCACAAAGTAAGATGGCAGTTGCGGTTGGGACGTATGCGGCAAAGCCTGTGATGTTTAAAGACGGAGGAGGTAGTTCTCGAGGAGCAGGCAATAGTGGCGGAGGAGGTAGTTCTCGAGGAGCAGGCAATAGTGGCGGAGGAGGTACATATGCGAATGATTTGGACGCAATAGTTGGGTCAGTTCTTTCTACTATTCCTTCTAAGTTTGGTCAGGAGACTTTTAGAAATCAAATAGCCAACGCAAGAAATGATGCAGATAAAATGAATCTTGTGGCTTCACAAGTATTGAAAGGGCAACCAGCAGAATTTAAGAATGATTTTAGGAATCAGGCTATTGGTGTCTCTATGCTTGATAAAGCGATCGCCGAACTTGATAATGATGCAAAAACTGGAGTAATAAATAATGCAACACAATACGCATTTAACCTTGTAGGTAAAGATTTTGATCCTAAATTGGCTAAGATTAATGGTTATATTACATCAGCTATTCAACCATACCGAAATTCAATTACAGGTGCTGCGTGGGGAGACCAAGAAGATGCTGAATATCAACAGTTATTCGGTTCTACTAAATATTCTCCTGTTGAATTGAGGCAAAGGCTTGTGCAGACAAAAGAACTTCTAAAGTCTAAGTCAGCATCAGGACTTAACTCTTTTGTTAATCCACTAGACTATTACAATAATCCGTTTAACAGTGGGGGGTTAGCGCCCGCAAATTCAGTTACAACCGTTCAGCCAACAGCCAAAGGAAAGAGAGGCTTCTGGTCATCAGTGGGTAATTGGTTATGGGGTAATTAATAAAACATATGGGAATTTTACAAAAAACAGGTAACTTTTTGGGAATAAGTAAGTTTGGACAAGGTCTTGCTACAGCAGGGCGTGTCCTTACAGGTGAAGTAGATCAGGATATTCAACGACAAAACCAAAACACTGAACAAGTTGGAAAAATAATCTACGCAGCGAAACAAGAGCAAGATCCAATAAGGAAAAGAAAACTCTTGCAAATAGCCGCAAGTATGGGAACCGGAACGTCAGCGGCAGAGATTGATCCTGGACTTAACTTAAGTAATAAGGAAATTCTAGGAAGTGCTGCCAATGTTGCATTGAATATGGCAACTCCAGGAGCTTTTAAGGGAGGCAAAGTTGCTATTATTGGTAAGAACGCTGCCCTTGGTAGTGCTTTTGGAACGGCATCAGGATTAGAGAAAGATCGAACAGTTGGTGGTATTGTAGGTTCAGCTGTTGGTGGGGCAGTTATCGGTGGAGCGATTGGAGCCGCGGGAATTGGTTTGAAAGCTCTCAAAGATTTTACTTCAATAACCACCCCTAAATGGCTAATGGACAAAGCTGTCAAACCAACCCTTGATGAGGCCAGAAAAACTATAAAATACGGCCAACAGTCTCTAGGAGATGAGTTACTTAAAGAAGGTGTACGGGGTGGGCCACAAAAACTATTACAAATTGCAGATGACAGGCTTTCAAGTCTTGAAGATGAACTACAATCAATTATTAGTCACCCAAGTCTTAGTGAAGCGAGAATTGGACGAGAGAAATTAACAGGACATTTAAAAGACTTACTAGAAGCTAAAGCGGGAACACCTGGACTAAAAGGAGATGTTCAGAGAATCAAAAATATAGTTGATGATATTCCTGAACAAATGACTTTGCCAGAAGCAAATCAAATGAAAAGACGAATCTATCATGAGTTAAGAGATGTTGCATATAAATTAGATGCAAAATTAAGTGTAAAAGGTGCTACTTTAAAACAGATTGCAAAAGCTCTTAAGATAGAAGTTGAAAACGCTGTAGGTGGCACTGTTGTGTCTGACATCAATAAAAAATTGTCCTTGTACGGCAGACTTGAAAATAGAATTGTTGATCAGATGGCACGAAGCATGAGAAACAATTCATTTGGTTTAACCGATGCAATACTTACATCAGGAGGAATAGCAACTTTGAATCCTTTAGGTGTTCTTGCTGGACTTGGTTCAGCAGGAGTGAAACACGCGGCGGGTTCCACGGCATTTAGGACTGCTGCTGCTCAAGGTCTTTCAAAACTCCAAAATGTTGGAACAGGAGTTATAGGAAAAACAGTAAAAGGCACGATTAAGCGTGGAGCGCTGAATTTGCCTTAGTTATTTTGAGATAAACCAAGTACTAATCCTACTAGCAATATTGATACGAATATAAGCATGAATAGCACAGTACCATACATACTAAAATAAAGCAATATGACCACTCAAAAACCACAACTCTCACCATACCAAGCAAATACACTTCAGAAACTAGCCAAGGTTTTAAAAGGCGGGAATGTTGGTATTTTTGAGTACCTTGTTGAGATTGAAAAACGTCTTGATGAGGAGTTACCCGCTCTTAAAAACATAATTGAAAAGATAAAAGGAGCACCAGGTGACACCCCATCAGAAGAATATTTAATTTCTCTTATAGGGTCTCTTATACCTGAGGTTTCTGATGGGCATACTCACACAGATCAAGAACTTTTAAGTCTCATTCAACCCCTTATACCTAAAGTCAAAAATGGAGAAACCCCCTCAGATTCAAAACTTTTAAGTCTCATTCAGCCTCTTATACCAAAGTCTATAGATACAGATTTACTAGCAATTGAAGCATCACAATTAGCGGTGAATGAAATATCTCCTTTAATTCCTACAATAGAAGACCTCGAAAAAGACATCCCAAAACTTGGGGTCGAAATAAGAGATTCACTTGAGTTACTAGGTAAGGGCTATAGGTTAGACGCACAATACATTGACGGATTAGAGGAGTTCATTAGAGAACTGATAAAGAAGTACGCACCATCTTCACCAAGTCGTATAATGGTGGGAGGGTCAAAGACTACTACTTCAACTGGAGGAGGCTACACTGTAGAAACACCTGTAGGAGCTGTAGACAGCCTAAACATGACTTACACAGTAGGAGCAGAGCCTGTGTACATAGTAGTTGATGACGTTACGAGGCTTGTAGCTGGAGGTGCTTACACATATTCCGCAGGTACAATAACAATGACGTATCCACCTGAAAATTATATTCGCTCATTCCATTTATAATATGAAAAAAATACTACTCACATTGTTTGCTCTCGTAACCTTTTTGACAGCTCCGACTTTAATTCAGGCGGCACTTGTCACTACTCCTTGGAGATATAATACTACTACTCAATCAATCTATCCTTACCCTTTAAGTGTACAAAAGGTGGGTATCGGTACCACCACTCCAGGTCAAACACTCTCAGTCGGCGGAGATATTTTAGGCAACAACATTATCGGCTCATATTTCACAGCAACATCAACAACAGCCACATCAACGTTTTCAGGAAATCTAACTGTCGGAGGTTCAACTGTGTTTGCAAACAATAACTCTATTGCGGTGGGTAATAGTTCTGTTACTGCTACAGGAAATGGCTCTGCGGCTTTTGGGTATCGAGAAACGGCGATTGGTCCTGGTACAGCAAAATTAACAGCTTCGGGATTTGGCTCACTTGCTACTGGGCATGTTATTCTCCTGTTAGGAGATAGTGAAATCACTTCAAGTGGTGGTGGCTCTGTCGCTCATGGATATGCTTCAGGAAATGGTAAAATTATTTCATCAGGCTCCGGCTCATTCGCAGGAGGGTATACAACCAGTGGGAGCATTACATCTTCAAACAATGGTTCATTTGCTTGGGGAGGCACAAGTCTTGGAGCCACTGCCTCACTCTCCACTGCTTTTGGTACAGGCTTTACAAACTCCACTGCCAACACATTTATGGTGGGTTATTCTTCTACACCAACACTTACAGTGAATAGTACTGGGCTTGGGATAGGTACTACTTCACCTCGAGCAAAACTCGACGTAGCTGGAACAAACAACGGCACAACGCCACTCTTTCAAGTTTCAAGCGTGGCTTCTTTTGCAACTACAACTCGCTTTATTATTGATTCAGGTGGAAATGTCGGTATCGGCACAGCTGCTCCAACAACAGGTGTTCATGTTTTAAACAGAAGTATGGCCGTTGAAAATGGAACACTTATTGTAGCAAACGCGGGTCAATCATACTTTTCATATCTTGGAGTAAACATTCTAGGCATTAATGACGCTGGTCTTTATACTTCTGGCGATAGTGCAATAGCAGTAAATGTAGGTAATAATTATTATTACGGAGCAGGGTTGTTGAGAGTAAGGTCAGACACAGGACGACTCGGCATCGGCAGTACAACTCCAGGCACGATTCTATCCATAGGAGATACAGGCGCAAACACCATCAACATCTCTGCCACAGCCACATCAACCTTTGGAAGCGGTCTAAACATACGCACGGGTTGCTTCGCAATCAACGGCACATGTCTATCTACAGGAGGTAGCAGTGGTAGTTCATACCCATTCAATCTCACTGGAAACGCCACATCAACACTCACTCAATTCAACGGAGGTCTCACTGCTTATGCATCTACTACTATTGGTGACGGTACATCAATCGGTGGTCTCACTATCTCAGGCAACTCTACGACAACTGGCACTGCGTATTTTGCGGGGAGTGTCGGCATCGGAACAACAAGCCCTTGGGGTAAACTCTCTGTTGCCAATAGTTCTCTATCAGCTCTGCCAGCTTTTGTAGTTTCAACTTCAACCGCAAGTGCCACGTCTACCGCGTTTATTGTTGGAGCAAATGGAAATGTAGGTATCGGTAGCACCACTCCAAACTATGCCCTTTCTATATCAAATACCATGTTCTATAACGCTACTTCTCAGTTTCTAAGAGTGGGAGATTCAGGTGGTTCGACATACTTAGGTAAATACCCTGGCGGTTTCGGACTAGGCGGTCTTTGGCACGGAGGTTCAACACCTACAGGTGCAAACTACTCTTTCATCACAGACGGTCTTGACTCATATTTCAATGCTCCACGAATCATTTATTTCCGAATTAATAATAATACCAGTGGTTTAGGAATGGCAATAGCAAGCAATTCAAATGTTGGTATCGCTACAACATCCCCATTAGGACGGCTCAGTGTTGAAATGGACACTACAAATCCTTCATTTATAATCAGTAATCAAGGAAGCTCAACACCAGCATTTGTTGTTGGTGGTGTGAATCAAAATGGCAACGTCGGCATTGGCACCACTTCACCAGGTCAAAAACTCTCAGTAGCAGGTGATATTTTAGGAAACAACATTATCGGTTCAAACTTCACAGCTACATCTTCAACTGCAACTAACTATTTTGCAGGCAACGTCGGACTAGCCACAACTTCACCAGGTGCAAGACTTGGTATCCAGTCAAATTCTCCTGATGGATACTTTGAAGTATTCAGAGGAAATAAAACAACCCTTGCGCTACCAGGAGAAGACTTATTTGCCTTTACCATAAAAAGTATTGTTACAGGTAAAAACGCCTTTAGAATAAACAATGAAAGTCCTTACAGTGTTCTTCTAGGAGAGAATGGATTCGGTAAGGTGGGGGTTAGTACATCAAGCCCTTGGGCGGTATTCTCAGTAGATTCAGCTTTAATTGACCCACTCGATAAAACATTGCCAGCATTTGTTATTGCTTCCTCAACTACCTCAAACCTCATTGTTACTTATAGCGGAAACGTTGGTGTAGGTACAACGTCACCGTGGAGAAAGTTATCTGTTACGGGTACTGCCGCTATAAGTGGCCTCACCGCTTTTGCTTCTGGTGATTCTGCTGTTTGTCAGCGTGCTGGTGGTGAAATCACCGCAAACAGTGGTGTTACATCATGTATCGTTTCAAGCAAGTTCGTCAAAGACCCTCAAGGTGACATCTCATACCAAAAAGCCTTTGACCGAATAACTCGCTTACAGCCAGTGATGTTTAAGTATAAAGATGGAGGTAAGGAAGACTTAGGACTCTATGCCGAAGATGTAGCAAAGGTAGATGCTCGATATGCTCAATACACCACACAAGAAAAAGAAGTGAACGGCCATCATTTCAATGTTGGAGACCCTTCTGCAATCAATTGGGCTGCGATAAATGCTGATATGATAGTGGTACTGCAACATCAAACATTGAGTGGTCGAGCAATGAGGACAGCAGAGAATAATTGGCAGTGGATTGCCCTAGTTATTCTTGGGTTGATAGTGGCAAAGCAACAGTTAGATATTAAAAAACTAAATAGGGAATAAAAAACAAATATGGAAACAACAGTATCAGTAGAATATAAGAGTAATGGTATATATCTTGAGACTATCACGACTACAGTTACGGTTGATACTCAAAAGACAACACTCAATGACTTGAGGGCTATTAAAAAAGCCAAACAGGCGGCCTTGATTGAAATGGAAAAAAAACAAATTGAGGCTGGAGAGTATCTACAAAAAGTTTTGAATGAGTCACAAGACGAAATAGAAAAAGCCCAGAAAGAAATTGACGAAGCTATAGCAAAAGGTGTAGAGGAAGAAGGTGGCCCAACAGATGCAACCATTAACGGATAAACTATGATAAAAAACATCTTAATGTATTCAGTACCAGCAGTTTCACTTATTGTCGCAGGCTTCTTTGTGTATCAGTTTTATACATTGAGAAATAACATCATTCAAAATACCGCAGTAATACAACAGCTAATTTCAGTGGACTCAACAGGTGCAACTGGTTTTGATAAAGCGGTAATTCAGACGCTTAACAAAATCCAAGCAGCTAACAAAAATGACCAAGCGCCAAAGTAAAACAGAATACACTTGGTACTGCACAAACCACGAACAAGGTGGCATAAAAGATGGCTCACATTGTTCAGATTGTTTCCGAGAATGGTGTGACAACTTTTATTTTATGCCTGGAATTAAATTAACAGAAATAGAATGACTATAGAAATAGTTTCAGCCTCTTTAACAGTCCTAGTCCTTGTTTTTCTGGCATGGAAAGAGATGCGTTCTGGTACATCAAATCTAAGAAGTGACATCAACAATGACTACAAAGAAAGGAATGCTCAGCTTGAAGAAAAACTAAGAGCGGTTGAGGAAAAATTACAAATAATGTCTCTCCAGATAGCCAAACTTGAGACAACTATCAATGAAAAAGACAAACACATAGAGAACCTTACCAAACTTATTGAGAATCGAAACCCTGAACTGGTTATACTCCTCACTGAAATTAAAGGATTCCTAGCTAATCTCCAAGGTCTAGCTGTTGAGACAAAACTTACATCAGAAAACAATCAAAAAGAACTTGAGTATCAAACACAGATTCTCAATAGACAAAATTCAAGGAATAAAAACATAGATAGTGCAAGCAGTGAACATGTGGGTGACCCATTAAGAATTAAAAAATAATATGTCAACAATAATTGAAAACAAGCGAGTATCGCAAAACTTCATACCACCTGAAACTATTGAGCTTGAGGAGTATGTATTGGGTGATGGAAACCTTGCAGAAGAAATAGTGCTGTCGGGGGGAAACTGGGCAAACTATCTACCCCTAGGTGAAGACCAAGCCAAGAATGGCATTGACCCTAGAAGCTGTACTGCCGCAGGAACTCTAAACGCTTTAGAAGCAATAGGTAAACTCAAATATGGCGCATCATTTCAAAGTGACCTTTCAGAGCGGTATCTTTCAGTAATGGGTGGTATGAATGGCCAAGGCGGCAATCCCCATTTTATTGCTGAAGAATTACGAACAAGAGCTGGTTCAGTACCCGAAGTATTTTTACCATTTGGCAAGTCAGTCACCACACTGCAAAAATACTTCTCTCCTAACCCAATGTCATATTACCTTTTCAAGGTTGGTCGGCATTGGAACCAAAAATACATTTTTAAACATCAGTGGGTATTCGCCGAAGGCACTATCGCACAAAAACAAAACGCTCTAAAAGAAGGATTAAGATATTCCCCCATAGGAGTATCTGGTTATGCGTGGAGTCTTCATAGTGACGGAAAGTACTACAAAGACGGGCCAGATATTCACTGGTTTATTGTCTACGGTTATGTAGAAGGGGAATACTGGCTAGCCTTTGATACTTACTTTCCTTATGTAAAACGTCTTGATTGGAATTACGACTTTGGTTATGCAAAATCATACACACTTAATAAAAGACTTGGAGTAAATGGAGATTGGAATGAATCCGAAGTGCCAGAAAAATGTAGGTTTGAGTATATAAAGTATTTATTTAATCACTTTTTTAAATGAGAACACTTATAAAATGGCTGAAAATATTGTGGGAAGTGCTACAAAATCCAGTACCTATGGAGCTTGAGTACATTCCACCTTTAAAAGACTATAATCCAAAACCTATGCCTGAACCTATTGTAGTAGTAACGCCCCCTCAAAGGCTCTACAACAGCGCTGTAGCCCTGTTAAACACCGATGCCTCCCCAAAGGACTATGCACCTGATGAATACGGCTGTGTGGAGAGTTTCTGTGAGGTGTATAAGCACGCTTTTGGTACTTATCCTGACGGCACTACGGCCATGCCAGACTTATCAACTATCGTAATCAACAAGGTATTCCGCGCACACAAAGAACGCTTTAAGCCAACACTAGATTTTAAAGCAGGCAATATCATTATCTCGGTTACGGGAACTGGTAGTGGGGCAATCTCAAACGGCCATATTGGTATTTGCGGAGAGAATGAGCAGATTATATCCAACAATTCCAACACTGGAAAATGGTCACTTGGTTTCACCTTTAAAACTTGGGTTGGTCGATATAGAACTAAAGGTGGTATGCAAGTATTTTTATTCGAAGTAATTTAAAAAACAAATGTCACAAACTTTTTTGTCAGTTTTTATCGGCGCACTAGCGTTGTTTCTTCCTAAGATTGGAGTAGTAGTTGGTACAGAAGAACTTACAGGAGCTATTCAAACAATCGTACTTGTAGTAAGCGGTATCTGGGTACTTATCAGACGACATCAACAGGGTGATGTCACAGTTTTGGGAGTGCGAAAATAGAACGTATTCTGTACCCCTTTATGGGGGTACTACAATGCGCTCAATGTGTTGAGGCAGTGTTCTTTGACAAAGAGAGGAGCTTCATATGAAGCCAAATCCGTTTCTTGGTAAGAAGGACGGCCTCGTTGGTCGCCCTATCCGTTTGAACCGTCAAAACCTTGAGTGTAAAAATGGTTATGCTGAGGTGATGTTTATTGGCGACGTGCATTTTGGGTCTCCCCAATGCGATGTTGAACGTTTCATTGCGAATCTCACTTATGCCCTGAAGAACCGCATCTATGTGTTTTTGATGGGTGATATGTGTGAGATTTCCACACGCCACTCTGTTGGTGCTGGTGTGTATGAGCAAGACAAAACGGCTGATGAGCAACATGAACAGATGGTCAAGTGGCTCACACCTCTAGCAGATATGGGCTTGATAATTGGGAATTTGAGAGGCAATTAACAAAAGTGGTTGCCTCCTCTAGCGATAGAGGTAAAAAAAATCTGGCTATATGCTGGAATAACCTTAGAGCCTTAACTACGAAACAGTAATCCGAAAGGATAAGCTGAAAGTGAAAATGTTAAGGATTGGTCAATCAGCAGGAAAGACTCCGCATGTCCGCATGGGAGAATCCTCAACGACTACACGCCAGACACTTGTGCATAATCACGAAGATGGAGTGGGTTACACACTCTGAAAATTCAAGACGAGGCTCTGTCAGCCAGCACAAGTTGAAGATATAGTCTGAACTGCATGGAGACATGCAGATTAACAAAATTACACGAGGAAAGAATCTATAAGGACTCAGGTTTTGATGTTTCAAAAGCCTTATCGCGTGAGCTTTGTATTCCGTTTCTTGGTGATGCCTGTTGGAATCAGTTTGCCGTTGGCACACAGATGTATACCATCTATTCACTACACGGCAGAACTGGCTCTCGCTTCGATGGTACTGCATTACTCGCTGTTGAACGTATTTCAACTTCGTTTTATTGTGACCTTGTAGTCCACGGGCATACGCACAAATGCATTAATTCAATCGTGTTGATGCAGCGTGTAGTTAGTGGTCAAGTTACAGAGCACAAGAAACACTTACTTATTACTGGGCATTATCTTCGTTACGACAAAGGTTATGGACAGACGCTTGGATTGCCAATTTCAAAACTTGGCTCTCCAAAGGTTAAGTTTTTTAACAAGAAGCACGACATAGTCGTGTCTTGGTGAGGAGTTATCATGCGTCCAAAACGAGACGACAGGCGTTTGTTGTTTGACACCCGCAGGGTCATGCAAGCAACAGCGTATCGAACAGTGATTGAAGTTGCTATCCAATTCCAGTCACAATATTCCACAGCCAAGAATGTTGTCGAAGCTGAGACTGATATACTTTTAGAGATTTTTAATGAAACGGGGGTTGTTCCAGAGTACATTGTAGACTTTTGTCTTGATGTCCAAACTGGAAAAATCCCCATTGTGAACTCTAGAGGTGATGTCATCAATAAAAAAAGGAGATAGCTTGTACACTGACTATGAAATCCTTGAAGTCGTGAGACAGGCTCTCTCACCCAACAATCGGTACTACTGTGCCGAAAAATTGGGTAGAGAGCCTACGGTTATTGAATTGGTTGAACACTACCTACGATTTGCGCCACCTGTTGTACATGTGGTACAGTTCGATGTAGACGATGACCAGTTCCCTCTGTTCGTTTAGCGGAGCTAGACGTACTAGCCATGGATGGCGATTAATTTCTCTACTCTCCCCTCCGAAGCAGGCGCACCAAGTGTGTGACCTGCTTTTTTTTATTCAAAACAGCCCTAAAGAAGGCTGTTTAAATGAGGGTTGTTATACGATGCCCGCAAACGCTTGATTTGTGTTAAACAAAATTACGGCGGGCAGAATTTAATATACATATATTTTCAAAGAACACCCATAGCAATACTACACTAACAACATTATCTTTAGATTAAGACCACTTGTAGCCCTAAATGAAAGTGGTATTATTAAGCTATCAGTCCATGGCATGAGATGAGTTCTCGCAGAATGGCATAAGTCTGGTATGACCTTAGTCGGGCATTACAAAGATTGAGAAACGGCTGGAATCTGATTTAATTATAAATCATTGAAGTACGCAATATGGTATCTCTTTTTTATTTTAATAGTCCCCCGCATAGTAATAGCTCATGACCCCCCGAAAGACAACAGTCGTGTTCTTCACTACAGTTCTACTTCTGGTTATATTGATAGACTTGATAGCGTTCGTAATAGCGCTTTACAAGCTCCAGTAGTTCCGTATATACCCCAAGTTGAGAAATTGGAAAACGTCATACGAAGGGAATTCAGTCCTAAGATGGTTGCGATAATTAAGTGTGAAAGTGGGTTCAGACAATTTAAGCACGGTACTACTACCCTTATAAGTCCTACAAGGGATGTTGGAGTTATGCAGATAAATCTAAAAACATGGCACAAAAAGTCCAAGGAAATGGGGCTTGATATATTTGGTTCTACTGAAGACAACATCACTATGGGGAAATATATTTTGAAAGTTCAGGGGGAATCTGCGTGGACCTGTTCTAAAAAAGTTTAACTGACATCACTGATATGTCTCTAGCCCTTGCCGAAGTGAGAGATTTCTTTTTGTGTGTATTTTTTTCATGGAGCAGATTGCCTATGGTAATAATCTCAAAGGAGCGTGGATAATGTATCACAATATAAGCAGGTGCATTACGAAGGTATACATAGTCGGGCGCTCCTATTGTACCCTTCTCAATTCGAATTAAATTACCCTTCTCACTTTCAGTCCGAAGTGCGTGTGCCACCTGATCTTCAACTATCTCTGCGAAATTTATGTAGTCCTTACCACGGCTATCTTTCAACTCAAAGGTGCATGATAGGAATCTAACTGTGGTGAGCCACTGTCTGAACTTGAGCCCGAAATCTGCTTCTTTCTTTTTATTCTTCTTTGGCAAATCGGGTAAGATATTCACTTGGGATGAAGTCTTTTCCTTTTTCAACGTTCTCATATATTGCTTTATCACATCTACCAGCTAATAAATAATAATATTTGACAGTATGTAAGTTATGAATCCTGCGTACACGAAATTTCATCTGGATAAAATCTCGGACAGCGTATGACATTGATACAAATATAACACATGAGAAGCTATCTGCGTCAAATCCTGATCCAAGTGAGGCTTGGCAAATAAGAAAACACTCATCAACCTCGTTAGCCTTTTTCAATATATCCTCTTGATTTTTCGTACCACCATATACTGCGTAGGTAAGACGATCCTTTGATAGTGACTTCTCTAACTGTTCAATTTGTTCTCGGTAATATGCTACAACAAGCACTTTGCGGTATTCTTTTCCAATCTCAAGGACATGCTTGGGCTTATTCTGTTGCTCATGTCGATGTTCACTGAAAAAGACTTTATCGTCAGGTTGTCTTTTATACTTTATGGTGGCTACAGATATAACTTCCTCAAGGACAGGTGGCAGGTCTACGCAGTCTTTTAAAAGGACAATGTCAGAGTACCTTTCCAGAGTATGTGTTATGTCAGTCCTCCATGTGTCCTTTGGAATGTACGCAGGGCGTGTAAGATACCGGTACTGGCCTCCAGGATATTTTAAATCAAAAAATCTTTCTCGCCATACTTTCCAGTCTATGTACTTTCCATAAAAAATAAGCAACGTGTGCAAATTCCATGGGCTAGAGCGTATCGGAGTAGCAGTAAGAAGTAGCGTAGGCATATCAGGGTATGCCTTTGTGAGGTCGTAGAGATGTGTAGATAGAGCCGACCGATTCTTAGCTACAAATAATGGTGAAGCAAATTCATCAGCTTCGTCTATTACCTTTGCTGACCACTCTTTTATTGGCAAATTCTTGAATTCTTCTTTAGAAACTACAGTAGCATGTGTACCCCATGTAATTAGGGTAGTCTGCCACTTCCTGACGATTTTCTTAGGGCAAACCACTAAAGCATCCCTGTCACGCCCATCAGCTAACCAAACGCAGGCACAAACTGTCTTTCCCGATCCGCCTTCGTGTACAAGGAGTCCTTTATCTGGGTATCCCTTAGAATACTTTAATTGGTGGTTTAATAAAGTCATGGCGTTTAAATGGGCACCTCTCTTGCTTCTCGTTGGTCTTTATATACTTTACACCACACGAACAGGTGTGTATTTTAGACAGTGTTTTTCTATTTAGATTTACTTTCCATGCTTCTAGTTTTCTGTCGGTCATATTTTTTTTTAGTTGTTTGGCACACTTGGCATACGTTTACTTTGCCATAGCCCTTTTTTCTTTTGGCCTTTTCAAGTGGGCATAAGCATCTATCGCAGATTGTGTATTCCATTTACTTATAAATTACTTCTAGCAGGGCTAAACTGCTAATAACTAGGCGGTGGCTTCTGGTTCCTTTGGTTCCTCTACGGGCGCTGTCTCTATAGGCTCTTTCACTTCATCTGGTGTTGGATTCATATATTTTTTAATTAAGCCCTGCTAGAAATAATTTATTATTCTTTATCTGTTAATGGTTTGTCTAGGGAGGTGAGGAGGTCGTATTTGGGAATAAGTTGTTCTGCGTGGTTTATTCCTCGGATTTCTATTCCTCCATACTCCTCATAGGTTTTTACATTTACTGTTGGTAGTTTATTTATTATCGCCCTCACCCTCGCCCTTTCTTCTGCTACGGCTTGTGAGATAGAGGTGGCGAGGAAGGATTTGAGACGGGGATTGAGCAATTCCCCAATTAGTTGGCAATCTGCAAAATTAAACTTCGCAGGTAGTTTATTTGAGTGAGAATCTGCATCAAGCCAATCTTCAATCATTGTTTCCTCAAACTCCGCTAAGACTTTTTCTGTGTAGGTCATATATCCTTATTGATTAGCTAGTATTAGCTCAACAATCTTTTGTGTGGCGGTGTAACATTTGTTCTGAAAATGTACATCTAGTTTTGGAGAGTCATCTAAACGACAGATAATTTCAAGAATATCTATGAATAATTGGTTTTCTTCTTTCATATATCTTTTTTAGTTAATGGTTTGTCTAGGGAAGCGAGGAGGTCGTATTTGGGAATAAGTTGTTCTGCGTGGTTTATTCCTCGGATTTCTATTCCTCCATACTCCTCATAGGTTTTTACATTTACTGTTGGTAGTTTATTTATTATCGCCCTCACCCTCGC
>Ga0163152_10002412_pt1 | contig 26743 bp, 26 predicted proteins | sample OliLakLV19MP8IB2_FD_148635 | JGI IMG/M metagenome (GOLD analysis project Ga0163152, IMG submission 148635) | Freshwater microbial mat bacterial communities from Lake Vanda, McMurdo Dry Valleys, Antarctica - Oligotrophic Lake LV.19.MP8.IB-2 | ecosystem: Environmental > Aquatic > Freshwater >...
GCCGTCGTCGGGACCGCCGCGCAGTGGACCGCCGCGCAGTGGACCGCCGCGCAGTGGCGCCGATCGCGGCCCTCGCCGCGAAGGTGGGTTCAAGAGCGGACCGCCGCGCAGCAGCGGCGCCGATCGCGGTCCCCGTCGCGAAAGCAGCGTTACCAGCGGCCCTCGCCGCGACGATCGCGGCAGCTTCGGTCCCGGCAAGGCAAAGAGCTCGGCGTTTCCCGGCAAGCGCGCCGGATTCGGCGGCGGCAAGGGCGGACGAACCGAGGAGCCGCGCTTCGGCGGCTCCAACGGCGCGCCCCGCGATCGCGGCGACGCGGGTGAGGGCGGTTTCTCCCCGGCACGCAGTGGCAGCGGCCGCGGACGCACGTTCTCGAAGGGCCCGCTTCCCGCGCCGCCTCCGGGCGGACCGATCCGCCTGCAGGCGCTGATGGCGCGTGCGGGTGTGGCGAGCCGCCGCGAGGCGGAAACGATGATCGCGGAAGGCCGCGTCACCGTGAACGGCGAGATCATCACGACGCTCGGCACGAAAGCGACGCCCGGCAAGGACCACGTGAAGGTCGACGGCAAGATGATCGGCGCCGAGGAGCGGAAGGTGTATTTCCTCTTCCACAAACCGGGCGGCGTCATCACGGCCGCGTCCGATCCGCATGGCCGTCCCGTCGTCCTCGACTACGTGAAGGTGCGCGAGCGCATTTTCCCCGTCGGACGTCTCGACTGGGACACCGAAGGCTTGCTGCTTCTCACGAACGACGGCGATCTCGCGTACCGACTCACGCACCCGAGCTTCCAGGTGCCGCGGACGTACCACGCGAAGGTCCGCGGACTTCCCGACGAGAAGGTCATGAACCGGCTGCGGCGCGGCGTTCATCTCGACGACGGCAAGGCGTTCGTCGAGAACGTGCGCAGCGTCGGCACGACCGGCAAGAACACGTGGATCGAGGTGATCGTCACCGAGGGTCGCAACCGCCTCGTGCGCCGGCTCCTCGAAGCGGTCGGGCATCCGGTGCAGAAGCTGAAGCGCACGGCGTACGGCGGTCTCACGCTCGGCTCGCTGAAGCCGGGCATGTCCCGCGTGCTGACGAAGGAGGAAGTGGGGAAGTTGCTTCGCAAGGTCGCCGACACCGAGCCGCAGGCGCCCGCACGCGGCCGCGGTCCGTCGTCGCGCTTCGACGAGGGCGAGCGTCCCAAACCCACGTTCGGCCGCCCCGATCGCGTGAAGCGTATCGTCTCCGACAGCGAAGACGAAGCGACCGAGTCCAGCGGCGACGACGACGAATCCGGCGACGAGTAGCTCGCTACTTGCCGGCGGACGGGCTGTCGCCGCCGTCGCTCGGCGGAGGCGGCAGCTCCGTGATCCGGAGCTTCGCGACGCGCAGTCCGTCCACGCCGGTGACGACGAGGCGGAAGCGGCCAAACTCCACGACGTCGCCGAGCGCGGGCGGGCGCCCCAGTCGCGCGAAGACGAAGCCGCCGACCGTGTCGACGTCGGAACGCTCGTCCTCGGGGATCTCCAGGCCGATCTCGGACTCGATCTCGTCGAGGCGAACCGCCCCGTCGACCTCCGTCGAGCCGGACTGGTCGTCGCGCACGATGGGCGCGGACTCCTGGTCGGTCTCGTCCTGGATCTCGCCGACGATTTCCTCGAGGCAGTCTTCCAGCGTGACGACGCCGACGAACGTGCCGAACTCGTCGTGCACGAGCGCCATCTGCGTGCGCGTCGCCTGGATGCGGCGGCGCAGGCGGTCCAGCGGCATCGACTCCGGCACGATCAGCGGCTGCCGTACGAGCGAGCGCAGGTCGCGCGTCGCCGTCGGGTCGTTCGACGCCTTGAAGAGGTCCTTGATGTGGACGAAGCCGATGATCTTTCCGCGCTCGGTCTCGACGACCGGGTAGCGCGTCCACTCGCCGGCGATGGCGTGCTTGAGGTTGTCCTCCCACGACTTTCGGGCATCGAGGACGTCGACCCGCGCACGAGGCGTCATCACTTCGCGCGCGACGCGCTCGGTGTAGTCGACGATGTTCGTGAGGAGGTCCTTCGTGCTCTCGGTGAGGATGCCACCGCGTGCGCTCGCCTCGAAAATCAGCCGCAGCTCCTCCTCGGAGTGGGCGCCTTCATGGCCGGTCGCGGGCGGCAGGCCGACGGCGCGAAGCAGCATGTTCGCGGTGCCGTTCAGCACGACGATGAACGGATACGAGACAATGTGGAAGACGTGGAGCGGGCCGACACTCCAGAGCGTGGTCAGCTCCGGCTTCGCGATGGCCAGGCTCTTCGGCGCCAGCTCGCCGAGGACCGTGTGAAGAAAGGTGATGAGCGTGAAGGCGATGCCGGTCGCGATCGCGTGCGACGCGGCGAGCGACGCGCGATCGCCGAGCACGGCTTCGAGCGGGCTCTGGAGCAGGTGGGCGAGGGCTGGCTCGCCGACCCAGCCCAGTCCGAGGGAAGCGATCGTGATGCCGAGCTGGCAGGCCGCGAGGTAGGAGTCGAGCTGCCGGTTGACGCGGACCGCAAGCTTGGCCCTGGAGCTGCCGCCCTCTGCCAGTTCTTGGAGACGGGTGGAGCGGACCTTGACGATCGCGAACTCGGCCGCGACGAAGAATCCGTTGGCGATGACCAGGGCCAGGACTGCCCCCAGCCGCCAGAGACCGGGGCTTTCGTTGTCCATAACGGACGGGCACTACTTCATCACATCAGCGTGACGAACGCTACGTAGCGCCAAAACCCGAGCGAATACCGCTGGCTGACGACGAAAACGCGGCACGTCAGCTCTGCGGGCACTTGCGAGCGGTTTCCATAGCAAATCAGCACAGATCGGCCGGTTTTGCTCGACAATCAGGCGTCCCGCCGACGACCATCGGGCCATGCTCGCTTCGCGTCGCTTCCGGCTGGTCGCCATGGGGATTGGGGTGCTTTGGTTCGGGCCGAGCCTGGCCCGAGCCTCGGAGGCGTCCCACGAGGACCCGGTCGCGATGGTGGCCCTCGCCCTCGCAGCAATCCTCCTCTTTGCGAAGCTGGGAGGGGACCTGGCGACCCGGGTGGGGCAGCCGGCGGTCCTTGGCGAGCTCGTCGTCGGCGTGATCCTGGGCAACCTCGGCCTCGCCGGGATCGGCGTGTTCGAGCCCCTCAAGACCGACGTCCACATCGACATGCTGTCCCGGCTCGGCGTGCTGATCCTGCTCTTCGAGGTCGGCCTCGAGTCGACCGTCGGCCAGATGATGAAGGTCGGCGCCTCGTCGCTTCTCGTCGCCATCCTCGGGGTTGTCGCTCCGTTCGGCCTCGGCTGGGCGGTGAGCGCCTTCCTGCTGCCCGACCACTCGCTCTACGTGCATCTCTTCATCGGCGCGACCCTCACGGCCACGAGCGTCGGCATCACGGCCCGCGTCCTCAAGGACCTCGACAAGTCGCAGACGCCCGAAGCCCGGGTCATCCTCGGCGCCGCGGTCATCGACGACGTCCTCGGCCTCGTGATCCTCGCCGCGGTCGCCGGCGTGATCGCCGCAGCGGACCAGGGCACCACGCTCTCCTACGCCTCGATCGGCTTTATCCTCCTGAAAGCGGGCGCGTTCCTGATCCTGTCCCTCGTCCTGGGTGTGCTTTTCTCCGGGAAGCTCTTCAAGTTGGCGTCCCGCCTCCGCGCGCGCGGCGTCCTCCTCGCGCTCGGTCTCGCGTTCTGCTTCTTCCTGTCGTGGCTGGCCGGTTGGATCGGCCTGGCCCCGATCGTCGGTGCGTTCGCCGCCGGACTGATCCTCGAGGAGACCCACTACAAGGACTTCGTCGACAAGGGCGAGCACGACCTCGAGCACCTCATCCATCCGATCGCCGGGTTCCTCGTGCCGGTGTTCTTCGTGCTGATGGGCATGCGGACCGACATCTCCCAGTTCGCCGACACCAGCGTGCTCGCACTCGCCGGCGCCCTCACGGTGGTGGCCATCCTCGGCAAGCAGATCTGCGCGCTCGGGATCGTCGGACCGGGCGTCGACCGGCTGACGGTCGGCATCGGCATGATCCCGCGCGGCGAAGTCGGCTTGATCTTCGCGAACATCGGCCTGACCCTTCAGGTGAAGGGTGAGCACATCATCGATCCGAAGACGTTCTCGGCCGTCGTGATCATGGTGATCGTGACCACGATGGTGACGCCGCCGGCGCTCAAGTGGGCGCTCGCCCGCGCGGCCCGGCGAGCGTAGGCGCTACGCGGGTTTGGTGCCGTCGTTCGCGGCGGCCGGCGCGACGCCGCCGACTTCGAGCTTGAAGCGCTCGAACGCCAGCGGCTTCTCGAGCGCAGCGCCCATCGACACGAGGAACTTCAGTCCCTCTTCGGCGGTGAGGTCGACCTTGTGGAGCTGGCTCTCGCGCGCGAGGACCACGTTGCCGAGGTGCAGGTGGTTCGTCGGGACGAGAACCGCGCAGAGCGTGGTGCCGTCCTCGGTGCGCGCCGCGTTCGCCTTGATGAGGAATCCGAGTGAATACATTCCCGGGCTCGGATACTCGACGATCACGACCGACGAGAACGTCGATGCGCCGCTCTCGTCGCCAAAGGGCGCGATGAGCTGCTTCACGCCGGAGTAGAGCGTGCGCACGAGCGGGATGCGATCGAGCGCCGCCTCGAACCAGCTCAAAAGCCCGCGCGTCGCGATGTTCGACGCGATCGCGCCCGCGATGAGAATGAACGCGATCGTGAGGACCACGCCGGTACCGGGGATGCTGTGCCCGGTCCAGTTGTGGATCGCGTCGCGCGCCGGGCGATCGAGATGTTCGAGCAGCCACAGCACCGCGCTGACGGTGATGAAGGCCGGCGCCAAGAAAATGAGCCCGGCGATGAACCATCGCCGGACTCTCTTCCACAGATTCACGAGATGCTTGTAGCGGGCGCGTAGCCCTCGGTCAATCGACCGTTAGTGCGGTGCCGGAGGCGTGGTGCCCGTTCCTTCGAGCGCCGCCGCAATCTCTTCCGGATTCTGGTAGCCGCGGCTGACGGCGAAGTTGACCTGCGTGAAGCCGACCTTGTTCGCCGTGAAGAGAACCTTCTTCACGAGCATGTAGGGGACGTTCACGTCGGCCTGCACCACGATCACACCCTGTGCGGACTCGGTGTTGATCTGGCCGCCGGTGGCGTTGGAGACGCGCGTCGACAGCTCGCGCATTTCCTTGAGCCTCTCTTCCAGCTTCGGGGCGGCCCAGTAGCCGTCCTTGATGAGCTGGTCGGTGGCTTCCGCCGGCTTGCCCTGCACGCTGATCATGTCGCGCGCGATCGTGATGACGGGCGGATTGCCCGCCATGTCCACGGCGCGACGCGCTTCGGGCAGCTTCAGGGACGGGTCGACGAACAGCAGCTGACCCGAAGCCGAGAACTGCTGGATCAAATAGAGGACCAGGATGACGAACATGTCGACCATGGGGGTCAACATGAGCGGGGCGTTCATCGACTTCTTACCGCGCTTCAGCTTCTTCTTGGCCGCATTGGCACCGCCCGCGTAGGCGATTCCGAGACGGCGTCCAGGGACAACGATGGGCATGGAATCTCCTTTCTTTAGAGCGGGGTTCCGGAGACGGAAAGACCTTCCAGGCCGCTCACAAGACAGGTGTCCATCGTCTTGATCACTTCCTGGTAGGGCACGCTGTCGGCCGAGACGACGATGATCTTCGTCTGCGTTGCGTTGGCGGTCTTGAACTCCTTGAGCTTCGTCTCGAGCATCGTGAAGTCGTAGAAGCTCTTGAGCTCCTCGAGCTCCTTGCCGTCCTTGTCCTTCACCTTCTCCAGCTTGTTGCACGGAGTCGCGGTGCAGAGGATGGGCGTCTCGATCTTGTTGTCCTCGACGATGGTGAAGCCCTTCTCGTGGAGCTCGACCCGGAGGTCTTTCTCCTTGTCGGGTTCGGGCGTCGCGGTCTGCGTCGGGTCGGGAGGCGCCGCGTTGCCCTGCTTGAGCTCCAGGCGGGCAATCTGGCTCCACACGGCCGTCATCAACAGGAACACGATGAGCGAGCAGAGGAGGTCGATGAACGGAACGAGGGGGATCTCGAGGTCGAGCGACCTCTTACCCCGCGCTCCGCCGGAATTCGGTACGGATACGCCGGCCATCGATCAAACCTTGAGCTTGTCGCGGTTCGCGACAATGAGGTTGAGAACCGAAACCGCGGTCTCGTTGATGTCGTCGATGAGGTGCTGCGTCTTGCCGTTCACCAGCGAGAACGCGAGGAGGCATCCGATCGCCACGAACAGGCCGAACGCGGTGCAGTTCATCGCCTCGGAGATACCTTCGGCGAGGATCTGGGACTTGAGGGCGGGATCGACGCCGGGCTTCGCGACGGACGCGAAGCACTTCATCAGACCGAAGATCGTGCCGAGGAGGCCCGCAAGCATCGAGACGTTCGCGAACATCGCGAGGAAGCCCGTGCGCGCCTCGAGGCGGGGGAGCTCACGAAGGGTCGCCTCGTCGAGCGCCGACTGCACTTCCGCGTCGGACTTGTTGACCTTCATGAGGCCGGCCTTCACGACGTTGGCGAGCGGCGTCGGCGGCTGGCCGGTGACGAACTTGATCGCCTTGTCGAGGTTACCGGACACGATGAGCGTCGTGAGCTGGGCGACGAAGCCTTCCTTGTTCACGTTCGCGCGGAACCAGATCGCGAGAATGCGCTCGATGGCGATGGCCATGCCGAAGAGACCGACGATGGCGATCGGGATCATCCAGAGACCACCACCGACCGCGTGCTCGCAGATGGTTCCGAAGATGCTGGGGAACGAGGCGCAAAATTCCTTGGCGTGCATGGATTCTTCGTCCTTTGGAAGGTGGTTCTAAAGTCGTTGATGCCGCTGGTTGACCGCTACAACGCACCATCGTGAGAAAGGTCACGCGGCACGGGGACCCGAAAAGAGCGGGCAGGGTAGCCAGCAGTACGGGGCGGAATCAACTGGAAAAACGCGGGTGAGACAGCTTGGCGCAAAACGATCCGTGCCGAGCGGGCCGGAGCGCACGGTCGCTGCGCCGCCATTCCTCATGAGGGAGCGAGTGAAGGGCTGTCTGCGCCTACCAGCGGTGATACGCCGGATGATCCGGTTTCACGGCCACGAAGACGCCCGTGCAGATCGACGTGATCTTTCCTCCCGACGTCAGCGTCGCTTCGACCGTCGCACGGTCGACCTCGCTCGAGATCACCCGCGCCGACAGCCACACCGGGGCCTTCGAATTCGTCGGACGCTTGAGCTTCACGGCGAACTCCGCCGTGACGGTGCACGGCACCGCGTCCACCCCGTTCTTCTTCATCAGGTGAAACGCCGCGGTCCAGTTCGCGTGGCAGTCGAGGAGCGCGCCGATGATGCCGCCGTTCAGCACGTTCTCGAACGCCTCGTGGTGCGGCTCGGGCGTCCAGTCCGCGACGACCTCCGCGTCCACCGTATCCGCGGTCGGAATCGAGCGGATTCGGAGACCCTTGTCGTTCGCGGGGCCGCAGCCGAAGCAGCGTCCGTGGGGCGCCCACGTTTCCTGCAAGCTCTTCATCGCGTGAGGTCCCGTAGCGGGGACTTGTCGGTGGTGACGAGGGCGCGGCCGCTCTTGCGCCAGCCGGCGGTGCCGTCCGGGACATCGACGACCGACTTGAAGCCGTTCTGCTTGAGCAGCGCGACCGCGTTCGGCGAGCGGCCGCCGCTCTCGCAGACGATCGCGAACTGCCGGTCGCGCACTTCGTGGAACTCCATGATGCGGCGCGGGAGCTGCTCGAGCGGCACGTTCATCGCGAAGGGGATGTGCCCCGCCTGGTATTCGTCGGGCGTCCGCACATCGATCACGATGTAGTGATACGGGTCCTGCCCGAGGTTCTGCTCGAGCTGCTGCAGGGAGATCACCCCGTCGAAGCTCTGCGTCTGGTTCGCGAGCATGCCGACGATGCCGGCAACGAGGACCACCGAGATTCCGGCGTAGACCAGCCGGTGAATCATGCGCTGCCTGGGATTGATCGTCCGCGCCATTGGCGTCGCACTGTACTCACCCTGAGCGAGCGAAGCGAGTCGAAGGGCTTCTAGTCCGCGCCGCGATCCACCGGGTCCGTCGTCTCGACGTTCGCCGCGGCGCGCTGGAACGGGTTCTCGACCATGTCCTGCCGGGCCGCGTCGACTTGTTCTTTCGTCCACCGCGGCTGCGGCTCGGTCACGAGCTTCACGAGCTGGCGCACGATGCGGCGGCTCCGCATCGCGGTGAAGTGCGTCGTGCGGAGCTGCAGCGCGGGGATGCCCTGCGCCTGCAGGTCGGGCGGCCACTGGAACTCGTCGCGGACGGCGAGGTCGCCGATGCCGAACCCGTCGCCGATGACGACGACCATCTCGACCGCGTCGGGGATCTTGCGATCGGCCGGCGTGACGCGCCCGTCGGGAAGGATCGAGCTCAGGAACGCGTTCTGCGTGCCGTGGAAGTCGGGCGTGACGTGGATGAGATACGAGCCCGCGTTGGGAGGACTGACCTGCACGACCTTCGTCACGCCCGCGTCGGGGAACTCCTCGACGAATTCGCGCGAGATGACCGCGCCCGACGAATGCCCGAGGAGCACGACCTCCGTGTAGCCGGCGTCGGAGAGCGCCGCGATCGACGACGCGAAGCCCGGCGAGCGGGCGACATCCGAGATCGACCCGTTCTGTCCGTACGCAAAGGAGTACACGTCGGCGTGCGGCGCGAGCTCGGCAACCATCGTGGAGTCCGCGCGCTGCCAGTCGTGCAGGAAAGCGGTGCGCGTGTTCCGCGCGCTGAACGGATGCGCGCGAAGCCCGTGGATCAGGACGACGGCCCGCGTGCCGGTACGCGTGCGCGTCGCGGCATCGGCCGGCGCTACGCGATCGAAGATCGTATCGATCACCACCGGCCCGGCGGGCGGCGGAGGGACGTTCACCGGCGCGGCGGTCACGGCGAGAGCGAAGAGGGCACGTCGAATCACGAAGAGAGTGTACGGGCGCTCGCCCGGCTCTGCCGTGAAACTCGCTTGAATCTACGTGTGCAATCTCGCAGGAGCCGGATGCGGCACGCCGTCAGTAGCCCGACATCTTCGAGACGATCTCTTTCATGATCTCGCTGGTGCCGCCGCCGATCGTGAGGAGCCGGCTGTCGACCCACGCGCGCGAGATGTCGTACTCGAGCATGTAGCCGTAGCCGCCGTGGAACTGCTGGCAGTTGTAGGCGACCTTCTGCATCAGGTCGCAGGAGACGAGCTTCGCCATCGAGATCTCTTTCACCGCAGGGCGGCCGCCGTGGTACTTCTCGCGGTCGAAGAGCTCGCACGCGTAGTAGGTCAGCTGCTGCGCCGCTTCGACCTCGGACTCCATCTCCGCGAACTTGTGGCGCCACACCTGGTGCTTGATGATCGGCTTCCCGAACGCCTCGCGCTCGCGGCCGTATTTGATGGCCTCTTCGATCATCTTCTTCATGCCGGCGCACGCGGCGACCGACGCGATGAGGCGCTCCGACTGGAAGTTGTTCATGAGGTAGACGAACCCCATGTTCTCTTCACCGAGCAGATACCGCGCGGGCACGCGGCAGTTGTCGAAGGCGAGCTCGGCTGTGTCGCTGGCGCGGTTGCCGATCTTCTTGAGCTTCTTGCCGACGGAGTAGCCCTTGGTGTTCGTCGGGAACAGGAAGATCGAGACGCCGCCGAAGCCGACGTCGCCGGTGCGGACGAGCAGGGTGATGAAGTCCGCGCGCGTGCCGTTGGTGATGAAGGTCTTCGCGCCGTTGATGAGGTAGTCGCCGCCGGCGACCTTCTTCGCGGTCGTCTTCAGGTTCGCCACGTCGGAGCCGACGCTGGGCTCGGAGACGCCGAGGGCCGCAATCTTCTCGCCCTTGATGGCGGGGGCGAGGAACTCCTGCTTCTGCTCCTTCGTACCGAGGTCGTTGATGACCGGCGTCGCCATGTCGCTCTGGACCATCAGCGCCATGTTCACGCCCGCCGACTTGCTCCAGGTCAGCGACTCGCCGTAGGCGACCGAGAACCGGTAATCGGTGAGGCCCATGCCGCCCGCTTCCGGGTCGAACCGCATGCCAAGGAGGCCGAGGTCGCCGGCCTTCTTGAAGATCTCGCGCGGGAAGATCTCCGCGTCGTCCCACTCCTGGGCGAACGGGGCGATGTCCTTCTCCGCGAAGTCGCGGACGGTCTTGCGGACACCTTCGTGCTGCTCGTTGAACTCGAACATCGGTAGCCTCCTCTGGAAGTCGCGCAGCCTAGCCGAGCCGACCTCCTCGCGCAATAGTGAATGACAGTTCAGTCACCCACGACTGGAGCCGGACTTTCCTGCGCTCTGGCGGAGCGGCGGATCGTCCCTACGCCTAAAAAGGAGATGGCGAAGACGCGCAGCCGCACCGTGCTCCTGCAGACCGCCCGCCGCCGATGGGGCACCGCCCGCGTTCTCCTCGGGGGACCGCCGCGCCCGAAGCGGGCTCCGCGGCCACGCCTCCCGGGGACGGCGCAAGAGCGGTCGCTGGTCGAACACCTCGTCGGCCGGAAGCTCCCGCAGGACCAGCTTGCGGACGCGATCCGTCTTTTGCGCGCCGGCGCGAAGCTCAAAGAGCTCGAGATCAACGATCGCCTCGAGACGCTCCTCGACTAAACGCGACTGGCGTCTCCGAGGCAATTCGGGGTAACCATCGCCCATGGCCAAGAAGAAGAAGGCGTCCAAGGCGAAGTCGTCCTCGTCCCCGAAGGCGAAGAAGTCCGCTCCCCGAACCGAAGCGAAGAAGGCCGCCGCCGCGCCGACGTCGGGCCGCGATCGTGCCGCCGCGTCGCTCCTCGGCATGGTGGCCGACCTCGGCAGCCGCTTCGAGGAGCTCAAGCGCCGCACGGGCGAAGGCGCCGAGCGCGCGAAGGAGATCGCGCAGGAGATTCGCAAGAACGTGATCGAGCCCCGCTGGCGCGCGCTGAAGAACGCGCGCGGGAAGAAGCGCTGATCGACCCGCGGGGTAGCATCGCGTCAGTGGACGCCGCGACGACGCTCTACGCGCGGCGCTGAGTTCGACCTCGCGCCACGAGCGCTGACAGCGGGGAGGCGTCGCCGACGTCGCGCATTGCACTTCTTCGCGAGCCGCGTACACTGCCCGGTTCACTTTCCCTCTTCGACGAATGTCCTCGATCACTCTCGAGCTGGTACAGATCTCTACCGCTTCCCGCGGTGGCCCCCTCGCTTCGCTCGCAGCGGAAGGGGCTCGCACGCCGATGCCAGGCGGGCGCAAGCCGTTGCCGCAGCCGGCGTTTCTGCCCATCACGAAGGCGGAAGTCGTCGCGCTCGGCTGGGATCCGCTCGACGTGGTGATCGTGTCCGGCGACGCGTACGTCGACCACCCGTCGTTCGGCGCCGCCGTCATCGGCCGCTGGCTCGTGCGGCTCGGCTACAAGGTCGGGATTCTCGCGCAGCCGGACTGGCGCGGGCCCGAAGGCTTCAAGGCGCTCGGCAAGCCCACGCTCTACTTCGGCGTCACCGCCGGCGTGATGGATTCGATGATCAACAAGTACACCGCGCAGAAGAAGGCTCGCGCGGAGGATTTATACTCGCCCGGCGGCAAGCCCGACATGCGGCCCGATCGCTGCTCGATCGTGTACGCAAATCGGGTGCGCGAGGCCTACAAGGACGTGCCCGTGCTGCTCGGCGGCGTCGAGGCCTCGCTGCGCCGGCTCGCGCACTACGACTACTGGGACGACAAGGTGCGCCGGTCGATCTTGTTCGACTCGAAAGCGGACCTGCTCGTCTACGGGCTCGCCGAGGAAACGATCGCCGACGTGACGAACGCGATCGCGGCGGGCCGCGAAGCGAAACGTCCGTGGGCCGACGTGCGCGCCGAGATCTCGCGCCAGCGTGGCATCGCCTCGGTGATGGGCGCGAACGACGTTGCCCCCGAAGGCGCGATCGAGCTCGCGGCCTACGAAGTCGTGTCGACGGACAAGGCCGAATACGCCCGCGCGTCGCGCAAGTTCCACCTCGAGACCAACCCGCTCAACGCGCGGCCGATCGTGCAGAAACACGGCGACCGCGCGGTGCTCGTGATGCCGCCGCCACTGCCGCTGAAGGAGCAGAAGCTCGACGAGGTCTACGAGCTCCCGTTCAAGCGCGCGTGGCACCCCAGCTACACGGAGCCGGTTCCCGCGCTCGAGCCCGTGAAGTTCTCGGTCACGATGATGCGCGGGTGTTTCGGCGGCTGCTCGTTCTGCTCGATCACGGAGCACGAGGGCCGCACGATCCAGTCGCGCTCGGAGCGCTCGATCCTCAACGAGGTCGACTCGCTCAAGCACCTGCCCGGATGGACCGGCATCGTCAGCGACGTCGGCGGCCCCACCGCGAACATGTGGCGGATGACGTGCACGCTCGACGTCGCGGAGAAGAGCTGCCGCCGTCTCTCGTGCGTGCACCCGAAGCAGTGCCGCCATCTCGGCGTGGTGAAGCCGCAGGAGGAGCTCGTGCAGCTCCTCAAGAAGAGCCGCGAGCTCCCGGGAGTGAAGAAGGTGCTGGTCGCGTCCGGCATCCGCTACGACCTCGCCGTGCAGTCGCCCGAGTACATGAAGGAGCTCGTGCAGCATCACGTCGGCGGGCACCTGAAGATCGCGCCCGAGCACGTGTCGAAGAACGTCCTCGATTGCATGAAAAAGCCCGAGCCGTCGACGTACGACGAGTTCGAAGCGATGTTCAACAAGTACTCCGAGGAAGTCGGCAAGAAGCAGTTCCTCGTCCCGTATTTCATCGGCGCACATCCCGGCTCGACGATCGACGACATGATCGAGCTCGCCGTGTGGCTGAAGGCGCGCGGATTCCGGCTGCGCCAGGTGCAGGACTTCCAGCCGACACCGATGACGCTCTCGTCCGCGATGTTCCACACGGGCATCCAGCCCGCGACGAACAAGGAGGTCTACGTGCCGCGCTCCATGAAGGAGAAGCGGCTGCAGAAGGCCTTCCTGCGGTACCACGACCCCGAGAACTATTGGACCGTGAAGCAGGCGCTCCTCGACGCGGGACGCGGCGACCTCATCGGCTTCCACAAGACCGCGCTGATCGGCCCCCACGCACCTCCTGGCGCCGACGGCGCGCGTCCGAGCGATCGCAGCTCCGGCAAACCTCGCAACTCGAAGAAGAAGCCGCCGCGCCGCTGAGGTATCGTCCGGCATGGAATGCGCCTTCGAACGATCGCCCTCGCGTTTCTCCTGCTCGCGTCGTGCAACCGCGGCGGCAAGTCGCAGCCGACGCCCACGCCGACGCCTGGCGCGCCGGCCGATCGCGAGGAGGTCTATCTTCAGCTCGACATCGCGGTGAGCGGCGATGTCGATCCCGGCGCGCTCCTCTCGGGGCGGCTCACGCCGGGCGAAGCGCTCGGCGGCGGCGTTCGCTGGAAGCCGGTCGCGACCGCGCTCCCGACACTCGCGGGTGCGGGAAATCCGGTGACGGCCGACGTCTACGACGATCCCGGCTTCGTGAGCGTCGCGTTCCGCGGAGCGGCCGCCGTGGCGCCGGGCCTCCTCGACGGCGAGCTCGGCGGGCTCCTCTCCGCGGTCGCCGCGCGCCCCGAGTCGCGCGGAGCCTCGCTCTACCGCCTCGACGATCGCCACGGCTCCGTCGAGGGCGTTCTCGGCGTCGCCGGCCACGACGCGGGCGAAGCGGCGATGGCGCTCCTCGATGCGTACGCGCCGCAGCTCGAGCTTTCCTACGCGCCGGAGGGCATGGCGGAAGAGGGCGAGGTCGATCGCTCGGCACTCACCGCGAAACTGCGCTCGATCCCCGACGTCGAGAGCGACTTGAAGCGCGCGAACGGCGCCCGCTTCGTGCGCGACGGCGGCACCGTCCGCGTGCTCTTTGCCGCTGACACCGACACGCGCGCGCTCGCCTCGATGATCGTCACGCGCCTCGGGACCATCGCCGCGCCGCGCGTCGCCACCTCCAGCACCTCCGGCGCGTCCACCGAGTAAGTGAAGAGACTCCCCGGAGTAACTTTCTCCGGAGTAGGGAGTTACTCCGGGGAGTCTCTTCACTTTCTCCGGAGTAGGATCCGCCGATGCTGATTGCCGCTGCCGCCGTCGTCCTGCTCGCCACGCCGCCGATGCCCGCGAACGCGCGCGAGGCCGACCTCAGCCATTCACCGGAGGTCCAGCGCTTCCGGGAGGACCTCCGCGCGCGCCGCAAGAACGCGACACCGCACGCCCTCGGAGCGAGCCCGTCGACGGGCATGACCGTCAGCGACATCGGCCGCGTCACGGTGATGCGCGACGCGACTCGCGACTCGTGGGAGAGCGGCAACGGCATCGACGATGTGTTCTCCGGCACGGAGGACTCGGTCACCGCGTTCTTCGAGGCGCATCCGGATTCCGACGCGGACTTCGTCGTCATCATCCAGGACTGGGTCAACACGGCGTTCCCCGGCGCGTTCTACCTGCCGCTCGAGAACGACACGACGGGCATCGGCTATCAGCACAGCGTGCCGGCGGAGCTGTTCGACGACGACCTCTCGACGCCGATCGAAGGCTTCCTGTGGCTGAACGGCTACGACTTCCTCGTGCTTCCGACGTTCGACGGCGGCCGCATCCTCTGGGGCCAGGAGTTCGGACACCGGTGGGGCGCGTTCATCAACGTCGACACCGGCTCCGGCCTCGACGACACCGTCCTCGGACGCCAGTCGGCGCACTGGTCGCGTTACCTCGACACCGAGTGGTCGTGGATGGAAGGCAACGACTGGACGGACAACCTCGACGGCACCTTCACCTCGAACGTCGCGACCTACGACACGCTGACCTCGCACTTCTCGCCGCTCGACCTCTACTTGATGGGGCTCGTCGGAACGGCGGCCGTCCCGTCGTTCGTGCAGCTCCTGCCCGCGGACACGAGTGATGCCGCCGCCGCGCCGGATGCGTGGCCGGGAGGCAACGCGACGACGGTCACCGCAACGTCGCGCGTGCTCACGATCCAGGACGTGATCCGCGCCGAGGGCCCGCGCGTTCCGTCGCATCTCGACAGCGAGAAGGACTTCGACGTCGCGATCGTCTACGCGCTCCGTCGCGACGACCGCATCCGTCCAGAGCGCCTCGCGCAGCTCGAAGCGCGGCTCGACCTCTTCGCGCAGCAGTGGATCGACGACACGCTCGGCTTCGCGTCGGTGACGTTCGGCGTCGCCGGCACACCGAACGCACCGCCCGTGCTCGCGGCGATCGACGGCCCGATCTCGGTGAAAGCCGGCAAGCGCACGTCGTTCGACGCCGGCGCCGCGACCGATCCGGAAGGGCAGCCGCTCACCTACGAGTGGCGCTGGGACACGGACAATCCCGACTCGTTTTTCGTCGCCGGCGACGCGTCGCAGGGCCACACGTTCAGGGACAAGGGCCCGCGCACGATCGAGGTGTCCGTTCGGGATGCCGGCGGCGCGGAGACGATCGTCTCGCTCGACATCGACGTGAAGGCCGGCGACCCCGAGAGCTGCGGCTGCACCCTCGAGGGCAGCGGCTCACCGGCGCCGTTCGGCGCGTCGTTTCTCCTGGCAGCCTTGGCGATCGCGATGCAGCGCCGGCGTCGTTAGAGGTGCTGTCCGGTCGTCGTCGCGAACGGCGGCGCGACCGCCGTCGCGTCGCCTTCACGCACCGGTGCGAGTGCGACCGTCCAGCGATCCGCCGGCGCGTCGTACCGCAACACGCAGAGGCGATCGTCTTCGGTGCGCACCTTCACGTAGATGAAATCCTCCCCATACCAACGGGACAGGATCTCTTGCACCGAGAGCCACCTCGTGGGCCCGACTCGAACCAGGAACATCGTCCTCCCCTCGACATGGAAGCTGCCAAGAGGGAAGGCGGGCTCAACCGCGCAGCACCGACGGGTCGGCGCCTATTCTTGCGGTATGCCGAGGACCCGGAGCTCTTCGAGGCCGTCGGGCTTGCACTGCTTGCAGGGGCAGATGTCGCGCAAACGGCGGAATTGGTAGATGCCGGTATCGTGGCCGTCGGCCCAGATCAGGTTGAAGGCGTAGTTGCCCACGAGCTCCACGCGCGCAAGGGTCGCGCCTTTGACCAGCACGAATTTTCTCGGCTCGAAGTGTCCCTGGCAGCTGGCACACGGGCAGCAGCCGCGGAGGTACTCGAACGGGTAGAGCGCCGCGTGGCCGTCTTCCCACGCGAGGCGGATCTTCCGGGCGGCTTTGTGGTTCGCGAGATCGACTTCGATCGGCATGTACTTCGCGTCGTGGTCCGCCATGGCGTACGCTCCATGTAACACAGATGCTCCGGCGCCTCCCGATCCGATCCCTCCTGCTCGCTTGCGCGTTCGCGAGCGCCGGCGCGTGCAGCGGCAAGAAGATCGACGAGGTCTGCCGCCCCGGCTCGCTGCGCTTCACGAACGTGGCGACGCTGGTCGCGACGCCGTCGGGCGTGCTGACGGATCTGCGCGTCGCGGCGATCGCGTCGGATTTCGCGGTCGTCTGGTCCTCGGGGCCGACGCTCGAAGACAACGACCTCTACGGCCGCACCGTGCGTCACGACGGGCTCGTGTCGTCGAACGAAGTGCGCATCACGCAGGCTGCGGGCGTCTCGAGCGGCATCCGTCTCGCGCCCGGCCCCGGCGGCCTCGGCGTTTCGTGGAGTGATGGCCGCTTCGCGCAGCGCGTCGCCATGGCGACCGTGCTCCACGGACTCTCGCCGGCGGTTTCGCCGGTCGTCTTCCAGTCGCCGGTGATCGCGTCGGACCAGCTGCCCGTCCCCGCGATCGCCGCCATCGGCGATCGCTGGGTCGTCGCGTGGAACGGCCGCGGCGCCGACGGCAACGACCACCTCTTCGCGCAGGTGCTCACGTCGAGCGGCGCCGCCGGAAGCGTGTTCCCGCTCGCCGCCGCGCAGGAAGATCGCGCGACCGGACCGTCGATGGCGGCGTCGAGCTCGGGCGCCGTCGTCATCGTCGACCAGGAGCTGCGCGTCGGCGCCGCCGACGCCGACGTGTGGGCGTATCTCGTCGCGGGAACGGGCGCGCTCGGCACCGCGCGATACGGCGCGAGTTCGGAGGCCAAAGATCCCGAAGCCGTCGGCTTCGCCGGCGGCGCGGGCGTCGTCTGGACGGATACCCGCGACGAGGGGCGGCCCGATCTCTGGTTCGCCCAATTCGGCGGCGGCGAGATCCGCCTCACCGCGGGCCCCGACGCCAACACCGTCGCGTCGGTCGCGTCCGCGGGTACCGGCTTCCTGATGACGTGGATCGGCGGGAGCGAGATCCGCTTCCGCGCGATGAAAGGCGATGGCCGCCCCGACGGCGGGCTGATCACGGTCGCGTCGGAGCCGGGCGCGAGCGACGTCGCGTGGAACGGATTTTCGGCGGGCGTGGTGTGGGCCGATTCGAGCGGGATCTGGTTCCGGCCGCTTGGCTGCCAATGACCGGAGTCAGAACGCCCCGACAAGGCCGGGGCCACCGGCCCCCGACCGCCGGAGTTGGTGGGTGGATCCCCCGGAATCCGGGCGAATCAGGAGGGGGGTGGGCACCCCTCACCGGGGGAAGGACCCCCCAGTTTTGCGTTCCATGTCGCGCAGCTTCGCCAGGAACAATCAGTAGTTAGCGCTGTTTCGGCGCGGCACACGGTTTGTAGTAACGGATCCCAACGTTTCTTTCTCAAGCCCAGGGGCAACGACCATGCGTTCCTTCCGCCTGATTCTCCTTCTCGGTCTTTCTGCGATGCTCGCCGCCGCGTGCGGCGCCCCGCAGGTCTCCGATGTCGGTGGTGGCTCGAGCCAGGGTGACGACGACGACGTCGATCCCACGCCGACCCCCGCGGGTCAGTTCATCACGGTCGAATCGCTCGGGTCGGACATCGACCTCAAGGAAACGAAGAAGATCGACTTCGTCGTTCGAGGTGGCTCTGGCTTTACCGGCAACGTCACCGTCGAGCTCTCCAATCTCCCTGCGGGTGTGAGCGCGACGTCGACGTCGACCGTCGTCAACGTGACCTCCGCGGAGACGGACTTCCCGGCGTCGTTCGACATCACCTCCGACAACGCCGTCGTCGCCCCCGGCAGCTACACCGTGCACCTCGCGGCCACCGCCGGGGCGCTCACCGCGGCGAAAGATGCGCCGCTCGCGGTGAATCCCTTCCTCACGATGGACACCGCGTCGGCGAAGGGCGCGGGCTCGTTCCTCTTCTGGGATCCCGCGGGCGACTTCCAGGGGAACGGCACCGTCGTCCACCTCGGCAACGCGACGATGATCACGTTCGCGTGGAAAAAGTCCTGGGCCGCGCCGGAAGCCGATCATCGTATCCATGGCAACAACGCCGGCGGCACGATCAACGGGGTCACCAGCCAATCAGCTCTCGCCGTGATCGTCGGCATGCCGTGCGATCTCGATGGCCGCTTCAGCCACAGCGCGCAGTGCAACGTGGCGCCGATGGCCAGTGACGAGACGGGCAAGGGAGCCACCGAGCAGGTCAATCCGGCGCTCATGTTCCGCCGCACGCTTCGCCCCAGCGACCCGGCGGCGACCACGGTGATCACGTTCTACGATCACCTCACCGGCACCCCCGGCGGCGCCGCGTCCGATCTTCCCGGCAAGATCACGATAATGCCCTGAGGAAGTTCGCTCGAACGAAAGCGGGACCCGAAAGGGTCCCGTTTTTTCGTACAGCCATCCTCACCCCGAAGGGCTGGGCGATTCGGACAGCCCTTCGACTCGCTTCGCTCGCTCAGGGTGAAGTTTCCGCAGGCCTCACCCTGAGCGAGGGCCCCCGTGGGGCCCGAGTCGAAGGGCTGGGCATGCGGGCAAAGCGGGGCGAATCAGAAAACCGGGCGGAGCGACTTCGCCTGGTCCTCGGGGAACGCCTCGGGCGCCTCGAGCATCCGGCCGCCGCGAGCGATCACCCAGCGCGAGCCGGGACGGCCGGTCTCGAACGCGGCCGCGTAGAGCTGCTCCGTGAACTGCGCGGGATTTTTCGTCTGCGCGCGGAGGCCTTCGCCACCCGCGATCAGCTCGAAGCCGCTGATGGGAACGGCCGCGAACGGCTCGCCGCCCTGGGCTTCGGGCGCGGGCTTCGCGGCTTCGACCTTTCCCTCGACGATCTCGACGCGGCGGCGGCCCGCGGAGAGCCACGTCGAGCGGATGCGCTCGCCGCGGAGGAAAAGCGAGAAGTAGCCAGCCTGCTGGTCCTTGTCGAGGAGCAGGGTGAGCGCGGCGCCCGCAGCGCGCGACACGTGAAGCGCGAGCACGTCGGTCCAGAGCGCGGGTCCGAGCCCTTCGCCTTCGGGGAGACCGGCGTCGGCCGCGGTCGGGCCGGTCGCGAGCGTCGCGTTCCCGGCGAGTGAGAGCTCGAGGAAGTGGATCTCGCCTGGGTCGACGGCCTGGTTCGGGAGGAGTTGCGCGAGCGCGACGGACGTCACGTGCCGGAGCGCGAACGTGCCTCCCGCAGCGGCCAGGCGGGAGAACTCATCCTGCATCAGGGTGAAAAGCTCCCGCGCTTCGAGCGGGCGGCCACGGTAGGCGATGAAAGCGACGGCGGCTGCCATTCACGAGCGAGGATAGCAGACGGAGGCTAAAAGCGGGGAGGGCGTTCGAGGTGATAAGGTCCGACCGCGTGGCCCTGCCCGACTACCCCTCCGATTGGTTCGTTGCCTGGTATTCCCCCAAGGGAACGGCCCGGCTCGACGACCGCGTCCGCGACCGCGTGCCGGCGCTCTCGCGCGACCGCGTGAAGGATGCGTTCACCCAGGGCCGCATCACGCTCTCGGGAAAACCCACCGAGGCCGGCACGCGCGGACCGGGGCGCATCGAAGTCTCCGTGACGAAGGACGACGTCGGCGCGTTCCTCATGAACGGCCGCGGCGGCGAGGGGTTCTTCATCTTGTATCGCGACGAGGACTTGATCCTCGTCGACAAGGAGCCCGGGCTCTTGAGCGTGCCGACCGACGAGGGCGGCGACCCGAGCGTGCTGGACCGGCTGCCCGCATTCGTGAAGGGCTCGATCTTCCCGGTGCACCGCATCGATCGCTTCACGAGCGGGATCATGGCGTTCGCGCGGACGGCGCCGGCGCGTCGCGCGATCATCGACCAGTTCTCCGCGCATACGATTACACGACGGTATCTCGCGATCACGCGCGGAGTGCCGTCGCCGCTCAAGGGCACCTACGAGTCGTATCTCGCGAGCGACGCGCGGCGCGTGCAGCGCAGCGTCGCGAAGGGACTCGGCGAGCTCGCGATCACGCACTACCAGGTGGTCGAGGAGCTGCGTGGGCCGGCCGCTGTGATCTCCGTCGAGCTCGAAACCGGCAAGCGCAACCAGATCCGCGTGCATTTTGCCGAAGCCGGCTACCCGCTCGTCGGCGAGCACCGCTACGGCAACTACAAGGACAAGGCGTTCGACCGCCAGGCGCTCCACGCGGCCGAGCTCGAGCTCCTGCATCCGCGCCACGGCAATCCCGTGAGCGCGGCGGCGCCGCTCCCCGACGACATGCGCGGGTTCATCGGCCACTTCCGAAGGACCGGCAAAGCCGCGCTGCCGCCGGCGAGTCCTACCGGCTGAAGTTGATGAACGACGCCTTGCGCGCCGTCTCGAACGTCGTCGCGATCTGCTCGGACGTCAGCAGCTTGTGCTGCAGCAGCAGCTCCACCTCCTGCCGCATGTTCGTCTTGAGCAGGTAGGGACCGTCGGTGTTGATCGTGAACTTCACCTTGTGGTCCACGAACGTGTTGAGGATGTGGCCGAGCTCGTCGAGTCCGCTCACGGCGTGCGTGTGCAGGTTCGAGGTCGGGCAGATCTCGAGCACGATGCCGGCGGACGCGACCGCGTCCATCGCCGCTTCGTTGTAGGCGGCGCGGATTCCGTGGCCGATCCGGTCGGGCTTGAGGTGCTTCACGACCGCAAGCACGCCTTCGCCGTTCGTGGTCGTCGTCTCGCCGGTATGGATCGTCGTCTTGAGTCCGGCGTCGCGGGCTTTTGCATAGAGCCCCGCATACTTTCGAACGCTCGACTCGTCGAGCTCGTGGGACTTGCTCTCCGGACCTGCGAGGTCGATGCCGATGACGCCGCGGTTGCGATACTTGATCGCCTTCTCGACGATGATTTCGTTCAGGCGGAAGTCGAACTCGCGTGCGAGGCAGAAGATGAGGCCGGACGCGACGCCGTACTCGAGGCACGCGCGGTCCATGCCGACGAGCGTCGCGAGGATGATGTGGTCGAGGTCCTTCTCGCCGCCGAGGTTGCGCTTCATCGGATTGAATCGGAGCTCGATCAGCTCGACGCGCGAGCTGCGGTACTCCTTGCCGATGACCTCGTAGACCGCGCGTTCCATCGCGAGCGGCGAGCTCTGGATCAGCTCGGTCTCGTGCATGATCGCCAGGTAGTCCTCGAGGTTCTGCACCTTCTGGGGCGAGCTCGTGATGCGATCGACGAACTCCCAGTAGGACTTCACCGGGAGCTTCAGGCCCTGCTGGTGGGCGATCGAGTAGAGCACGTGGGGCGCGACGGCGCCGCCGACGTGGATGTGGAGATCGGAGAGGACATCGGGGACTCGCGGAGCGGCGTCGGCCATTTGCCGAGGGAACATAGCAGAACGCGGCCCCTTTCACCTTGAGCGAGGCGCCCGAGCGCCGAGTCGAAGGGCGGGCCTCTCGACCCGCCCTCCGATCCGACCCTCTCAGATCTTGTTCCTTCTAGAACGCGGCACCGAGTCGCGCCGTCGCCGTCCACGCCTGCGCGTTGGCCGCATCGGAGTCGGCCTTCACTTCGTCGTCGAAGTAGAACCGATATCCGAGCCGCGCACCGAGCGTCCGGTGTCGGCGAGGTAGATGTCGAGGCCCGCCGCCGCCGGCACCACGATGTCCGTGGAGTCGCCGTACTGTTCGCTGTTCACGTCGTCCGTCGCGTCATCACGGGACACGATCGACTGGCTCGCGAGACCGAGACCACCCGCGATGTAGGGCTGCACGTCGCCGCCCTCGCCACCGAGGTTCGCCCGGATGAGCGCTTCGCCGCCGTTCGTCAGAAGGCTGACGTCGTCGGAGCCATCGAGCGGATTGAGCGCACCGAAATACGCCGCTTCCATCCCGAGAGGATTCTTCGGCGCGAAGATGGCGCGCACGTCCCAGCCCACACCCGGGTCGGTCACGTCATCGAGCCCCGTCGTGAAGTCGTTCACACCACCACCTACCTGCAGGACCGCATCGGGCTCGTCATCGACGACCACGCGGCTCTGGGCGAACACCGACGCCGGCGCGAGTGCGACGGCCAAAGCAACCCACTTCAAACGGGACACGTTCATGAATGTGCTCCCTCCTTGCCGAGTGGTCTGGTCCCGCAACTCCCGGCGACAAGTCGCAAGTAGCGGGCACGGGCAGGGCGCCGCTTCGGGTTAGGATCCGCCGCGTGGTGTCCATCTCCAGCCGGTCGGGAATCGTGTGGCTCCTCACGGGGCTCAACCTCCTCAACTACCTCGACCGCTACATCATCGCGGCCGTCGGCCCGAAGATGCAGGAGGATCTGAACCTCGACGAGACTCAGCTTGGTTTCGTGCTGACGGCGTTCATGCTCGGTTACTTCGTGACGAGCCCCGTCTTCGGAGCGCTCGGTGACCGCCGGCCGCGTCGCGGCTTGATCGCGATCGGCGTCGCGCTTTGGAGTCTGGCCACGGCGATCAGCGGTCTGGCGCGAGGCTTCGGCAGCATGATCGCGGCGCGTGTCGCGGTCGGCGTCGGTGAGGCGAGCTACGCAACGCTCGCGCCGACGATCATCGACGACCTGTCCGAGCCGGCGACCAAGAACAAGTGGCTCGCCATCTTCTACATGGCGATCCCGGTCGGCTCGGCGCTGGGCTTCGTACTCGGCGGGCTCATCGAGCATCAGTGGGGCTGGCGCGCCGCGTTTTTCGTCGCCGGACTTCCCGGGATCGCGTTCGCGGGACTCGTGCTTCTCATGAAGGAGCCGCCGCGCAAGGCGCATCCGCCGAACGGAAATATCCTTGAAGGCGTCCGCGAGCTGTCGCACGTCCGGCTCTATCGCGGCGCCGTGCTCGGCTACATCGCCTACACGTTCGCGCTCGGTGCGTTCGCGGTATGGGCACCGAGCTACCTGAATCGCGTTCTCGGGATGGAGCTCGCGAAAGCGAACGGCGTGCTCGGCCCCGTCCTCGCCGTCTCGGGTTTTCTCGGGACCTACCTCGGCGGGCGATTCGGCGATCGCGCGGCGGCACGCGGCATCGACGCGAACGCGCGGACGCGCGGTTATCTGAAAGTCTGCGCCGTGGTCAGCGGCCTGGCGGCGCTTCCAGCGCTCTTCTCGCTTCTCGCGCCGACGCCGCTGCTTTTCTTCATCGGGTTCGGCATCTGCTGCGTGCTCCTCTTCAGCGCGACGGCGCCGATCAACGCGGCGCTGCTGCAATCCGTACCGGAGGCGCGGCGCGCATCGGCCATGGCGATCAGCATCTTCTCGATTCACCTTTTCGGCGACCTGCCGTCGCCTCCGCTGGTGGGACAGATCTCGGATCGCCTGCGCGGACCACACCCCATCGACTCGGCAGAAGCGGACTCCGCGCTTCGCATGGCGATGCTGATCACGTTGCCCCTGTTCATCGCGCTCGGCGCGGCAGCGTGGGCGTGGTACGCCCGCGATTCGAAGAGCGAGGAGGCCTGACACGTGCCGGGCTGGATCCGCCTGCTCGTTCGTTTCGTGACGGCCATCTGGTGCCGCTCCGTCGAGACGGTCGGCGTGCAGCACGTGCCGCGCGACGGCGTGCCGCTGATCGTGGTGGCGAACCACGAGAACGGGCTCATCGATCCGCTGCTGATCGCCTCGCGGCTGCCGATCGCGCCGCGTTTTCTCGCGAAGAGCACGCTCTGGAAGAACCCGGTCCTGAAGTTCCTGTTCATGCTCGGCCGCGTCGTGCCCGTCCACCGCAAGCAGGACGCGGCCGAAGGCGCCGACATGAAGAAGAACGCCGAGACGTTCGAGATCGCTGGCCGCGTACTCGCGCAGAAGGGCGTGCTCGCGCTCTTTCCGGAAGGGCAGAGCCACAACGAGCCGGAGCTGCAGCCGCTCAAAACGGGGGCCGCGCGCATCTGCCTCGCGGCACCGGAGTCGACGCGGATCCTCCCGGTCGGGATCCTCTTCCACGACAAACATCGCTTCCGCAGCAAGGCGCTCGTCGTCATCGGCGAGCCTATCGACCCGAGCCCGCAGAGGAAGCTCGCGGCGACCGATCCGGGCAAGGCCGCGCACGATCTCACCGATCGCATCACCGAGGGCCTGCGTGCCGTCACGATCAACGTGCCGACGTGGGAGGAGCGGCGGCTGCTCGAGCGCGCGGTCGAGATCGCGCGCGGCGACGAGGTGTCGAGCCTCGAGGCGAAGGCCTTTCACCTGCGCGCGTTCTACAACGCGTATCGCGCGTTCCAGACGCAACGGCCCGCGGAGATCGAATCGCTCAAGAGGGAAGTCGCGCGTTACGACCGCGCGCTGCGCGTGCTGGGCCTCTCCGACGAGGAGGTGCGCGTCACCTACGGCCCGGGTTCCGTCGTGCGCTGGGTGATGCGCCTCGTGCGGATGGTCGTGATCCGGCTGCCGTTCGGGCTCGCCGGCGCCATCCTGCACGCGATCCCGTATCGCATCCCGCGCTGGCTCTCGGGGCAGAACGACGACGACCAGCCTGCGAGCTGGAAGCTCTTCTCGGCGATCGTGATCTTCCCGCTGTGGTGGCTGTTGCTCGCGGGGATCGTGTGGTTGCGCTTCGGAATCGAGCTCGCGCTCTGGACGCTCGTGGTCGTGCCGATCAGCGGCTTCATCGCGCTTTTGTGGATGGAGAGCGGCCTCACGCTCGTCGAGCAGGCGAAGGCGTTCATCCTGCTTCCGTCGAGGAGGGCGCTGCTCGCCGAGCTCGGCACGCGCCGCGAGTCGATCCGCCGCCAGCTCGCCGAGCTGGAGCAGATCTGGCGCGCCATGCCCGCCTGAACGAGAATCCCCGTCGTGCGACTTCTTCTGCTTTCGCTGTGCGTGATGTTCGCGGCAGGCTGTTCCAGCGGCAAGGACGACCCTCCCGACGATCCCGTCACGTCGTGGTCCGTGAGCCACTACGACTACGCGATCGACTTCCGCACGGGAGCGGGCCTCGCGACGCTCACCGTCGACGTGACCGGTTCCGGGCACTGCCTCGCGATCCCGTTCGGCCCGCTCGACGCCGACGACGTCACCATCGACGGGAAGCGCGCGCGGGTGTCGATCGAGGACGGGATGCTCTCGGCGTGCGGACGACAGCTCGACGCGGAGACGGTCTTGCTCGCCGCGTCATTCACGCTCGACGAGGACACGCTGAACTCGAGCGACATCGGCTGGTCGAGCTACGACGACGCCGAGGGGAACGAGGGCACGTATCTGTTGAGCTGGGTCGACGAGTGCGATCGCCACGGCCCGTGCGATTCTTCGCCGGCCGCGTTCGCGACGTACCGCTTCACGATCTCGCACGATCCGGACGAAGACGTGCTGTGTCCCGGCGTCATCACCAAGCGCGAGCCGGATCTGACGGTGTGCGACTTCACGTACCTGGGTGGGCCGACCTACTCGACGTTCGGCGCGATCTCGGGCGAGTGGGACGAGACCGACCTCGGCACGTGGGGTGGCGACGTTGCCGTTACTCTCTACGACACGCCGTCGACGGGCATCGCGGCGGCGCTGCAGACCTCGAGCCTCCAGGGCTTCTTCGGCTGGATGGAGGCGACGATCGGTGAGTATCCATACGGAGGCGAGCTGCGCCTCATCACCGCGAACACCTACTGGAATGGCTTCGAGCATCCCGGGAACATCGTGCTCAGCGACATTCTCGCGATCGCGAACAGCGACTACACCGATGTGCTCACGCACGTGACGATGCACGAGATCGCGCACCAGTGGGCGGGCGACCAGACCACGATCGCGTCGACCTACGACTTCGTCTGGAAGGAGGCGATGGCCGAATACCTCACGTTCGTCTACGAGGACGAAAGCCTCGCTTTCGGCATCGCCGGCGACACCGCCGCCGCGTGGAAGGGTTTCGCGGAGGGCGCCGATCATCCGCTCGTCCCCGACTACGCGCCAACGCTCATCAGCTACTACGGCGACGTGTACGGCCCCGGTCCGATGGTGCTCTTCCGCCAGCTCGAGGTGATGTACGGGCGTCCGGCGGTGATCGCCGCGCTGCAGAGCGTGCTCGGCTCGCAGCGCGCGCTCTCGGTCGCCGAGCTGCAGACCGCGCTCGAAGCGAGCACGGGTGCGGACCTCGGGAACTACTTCGATGCGTGGGTCTTCGGCAGCGCGGCACCGACGTGGCCGGAGGCCACCGTGAGCTTTGCCGCTGCGGGCGGCGGCAACGTCGACGTGAGCGCGGTGCTCGTGACGGGCGACGGCGTGGCGCGCGGGTGCGCATTCACCGTGCAGCTCGTGGGCACGGGCGGGAATGCGTTCGACGTGTTCTTCGACTTCGGCCCGGACGGAACGGCGCCGGCGTCCCCACAGACGGTGACGCCGGGCTTCGACGTGACGGGCTCGCTGCTGGATCCGTACGAGGAGTGCCTGGTGTATCTGCCGGGCCAGGCGTTCGGAGCGGGCGTTGAGCGGCCGCACCCCTGGGTCGCGCGCCGCGCCTCTCCCTGAGCGAGGCCGCGCAGTTTGCGGCCGACGCGATGGGCGGCGGGCGACAGCACGGATTGAAGCGGACCACTGCCGCGCCGTTGTGCCCACGTGGGGTGCGACCAGGCCCTGCTGGTCTGAGAGGAGGCGAATGATGGAGTAGCTGAAACTCAGAATGGCATCCTTCAGGTGAGAGTCCTGA